>OHKU01000890.1_pt1 | contig 15151 bp, 12 predicted proteins | sample 1568911 | NCBI WGS metagenome assembly OHKU01 (sample SAMEA3879574, study PRJEB24766) | human gut metagenome | biome: human-associated habitat; feature: feces | place: USA | collected 1985/1987
ATCTCTAAGGTTAGCTCAAATTTATTAATCATTCAGCATCATCGGCATCAGCAGCATCAGCAAGTCCTCATTTTCTTCTTGTTCAACGGGGATGATGACACCTGCACGTGACGGGTCTGCCAGTTCAATTATCACTTCATCAGCAGCAATATTATTCAAAATATCAATCAGGAAAGTCGATTTAAAACCAATACTCATCGGATTGCCATCATACTGGCAAGCCAATGTTTCTTCAGCAGAAGTAGAGAAATCAATGTCCTGGGCTGAAATCACAATCTGATTGGGCTGCATACGCAACTTGATAAGACTACTTGCCTGTGACGAGAAAATAGATACACGACGTAGTGCACCTACCAACTGTATACGGTCTACAGTCACTTTATAAGGATTATTCTGCGGTATTACCGAATTATAATTAGGATAACGTCCTTCAATCAGACGACATACCATGCGATATTTCTCCAATGTAAATACAGCATTACGCTCATCGAACTCAATAACAACCTGTCCTTGTTCTTTAGGCAACAAGTTCTTAATCAACGAAGCCGGTTTTTTAGGCAGAATGAATGCTGCACGTTCATTACCTTTGGCCGCTAATGTTTTGCAACGTACCAGTTTGTGACCATCAGATGCCACCATTGTAATATCTTCTGTGGTGATATCAAAATAGATACCATTCATCACCGGACGAAGTTCATCATCAGCCGTAGCAAATACGGCACGATTAATGCCACCCAACAATACGGATGCTTCCATCTCTACACGTACGGCATTATCGCCCAGCATAGCCGATTGAGGAAATTCATCGGCATTTTGCCCCATCAGACTATACTTACCGTTTTGATACTGTACTGTGATTTCCAAGGAATCAGTATTTACTTCAAACGACAGCGGTTGCTCGGGGATTTCCTTCAAAGCATCCAGAATTGTTTTAGCAGCCACGGCAAAACGTCCGTCAGCATCACTTTCATTCACTTCAACTGATGTTACCATCGTCGTTTCACTATCAGAAACAGTAACCGACAATGTTCCATCTTTCAGTTCAAAGAGGAAACAATCCAAAATGGGCAACGCATTCTTCGAATTAATCACACGGCTGATAGCCTGTAAATGGCTGGAGAGCGCAGTACTCGAAACGATAAATTTCATATATTCTGTGTATTTAAGTTTTATATTATTCCCTATTCGTACTATAACTTCATAGTATCGGACAAAGTTACAAAAAAAGATCTTCCCACAACAAAGAAAATTAAGAAAAAACGTCCGGAACTTCGCCGGATTTCCCTAAAATATTGTAACTTCGCCGCATCATTTAAAAAGAATGCAATGGAATTTACAGGAAAAATTATCGCTATACTCCAGCCAAGAGGCGGAGTGGCAAAGTCGGGCAATGAGTGGAAAGCACAAGAATACGTGATTGAAGACCACGGCCAATATCCCCGCAAAATGTGTTTCGATGTTTTCGGAGCAGACAAAATAGAACAGTTTAACATCCAGATGGGTGAAGAACTGACCGTATCATTTGATGTGGATGCACGCCAATGGCAAGACCGTTGGTTCAACAGTATCCGTGCATGGAAAGTAGAGCGTGTCAGCGCTGCAGCTCCTGCCGGTGCACCGGGTGCACCTGTTCCGCCACCGGCACCGACTGCCGCACCAGAATTCTTGGCAGGTGATGCTAAAGACGATCTGCCGTTCTAAAATATATAAAATTTAGATATAATAAAAAAGAGGAGAATAATTCTCCTCTTTTTTATTATATAATTACAAGCATTTTGAACCTCCCATTTACCCTTTGTATAAAAGCACCAAATTCGGATATACCACCTCTTCTACACAAGTAAACTGTATAGAAAGTATAAAGTGGCGAAAAAACTTCGCCTGACGAAAGAAAAAGTTAGGTATCAGGCGTACATATGTTTCCGGCTGCTCTACCATCCTTTCCATATCCACCATCATCACAAAGCTATACGATGGTGAAAGACTTCCTATTCCTTCCTCGTAAAGCGCCGTATCATCCAGCACCTCTCCATTCTCCATAGCATCTATATAGGCAGTAAGACTAACCACATCCGGCGCCATCAACAAATGTCCACGATAAAAACAGACATATGTATAAAGAGCCGATTCCGTGATACCTGTCAACTGGGTCAGTAAAGTATTTCGAGGCAATACATAATAACGGTGTCCCCATGCTTTGGGATAAAGATGATAATCAGGACGCTCCTGCGGAACAGGAGGTGCATCCACTTCCTTGGGAGAAGTATAAAGCAGTGATTGCAAACGACGTTCAGCCTGCGACATATTCTTCACCGGAACACTCATCACTGCACATGGATACTCACTTAATGTATCTTTCGGCTCGAAGAGGCAAGAAATCACCTGATCTCCCGCATAAGTCTTCAGAAAGTCCATCCACTCCTCATCCCTCTCTTTGATATAATCGGAATAAGTAGCTTTGGCATATTCCTGCTCTGCCGTAAAACTACACATGGCATCCATATCTGAAATAGCCCAACAGTCATAAAAGAAAGTAGAGAGTGGAAGTTGTTCTCCCGGAAACCCCTCCACCGGTTGCTGATGGCGTAAAGCATTGATAAAAGTACGTGTAGTGTCCGAGCCATGACTGATACCTGAACAATAAATAGCAGTTTCATTCAGCTTCAAATCAAACTCCGCCCAACTTCCCAGATAGGTTTGCGAACGAATGCCATCCGTATTTTTCCCCATATCCACCGACTTGATGCGCACATACACCGTAGCTTCCACATTCGTATTCTTTCCTGCATGCATCAGTTTGAATGAGGGCATATCTATTAATGATTTCTTAGAAAGTCGTGCATCGATCACTTGTTCCACCAATCGTTTCTGAAAACTAATAGCCAAGAAGTCCGGGGTAAAATATGCCGCCAAAAAGCGCCCCTCAGGCATAGGATAAATACTAATCTCTTCACCCCTGTAATCAAAGAATTTAGAAGGAAATGCACTGGAACTATATTTCCTGATAAACGACTCCACCAACTCATAATCTCCCGAACCCAGACTGCAATACAACACCTGATTCAATGGGTTATCCGGTTCATGGAAACTGATAAGCATTTTATTCATCTGCTTACTAAGACCATGCGGAGTATCATCGAGCAAGGTATGCAGATAGTTTTTCAGATAGACAAAGAGTTCGGAAGCATAAAGGAAGTGATTATCTTTGCTGCAACTCAGTTGATTAATACCATCAACCAGCTCAGCCATGCGATCTGTCTCCAACACAGCCATTGCACTTTGAGGGACTAAAGTATAAAGATTAAAATCTTTCTGACTCTCCACCTCATTCAACCTGAAGAATGAATACACCCCGAACCCCGTACATAGCAATACTATGGACACAATCACGGCAATTCTTATGATAAGACGTAACTTCATGGTTTTTCAGGCATCAAGTTTCGGCAAAAATAATTATTTCTACTAATAAAACAAAACAAATGTTTCAAAAACTTTAGTAGATATAAAAAAGTTTTAGAATGCCTGTGCCTCAAAACTCAATTTCCATACCATCAAAGGTCAAATGTACATCAGGCGGAAGCTGTTTTTCAAGCTCGACATGCAATCCGGCATGATGACTCATATGGATAAAATAAGTTTCCCGTGCGCCAATACGCTTCGCCGTTTCCAAAGCCTCGGAAATACTCTGATGCGTAGGATGCGGTTTTACGCGTAAGGCATTTACAACCAGAACATCCAAGTCATGTAATTGTTCATAGGATTCTTCGGGCATAGTCAGCATATCTGTAATATAAGCCATACGTTTACCGATACGATACCCCAGAATAGGCAGACGCCCGTGCATCACCTGCAAAGGGGTAATCTCCGTATTATTGATGAAGAACGTTTTTCCGGCTTCCACTTCCTGCAAGAAAATTTGAGGAACACCCGGGTATTTATGCTCCAGAAAGCAATAAGGCATCCGTGCACGCAGGTGAGTTGCCGTATACTCATCGGAGTATATAGGTATTTCACCGAAACGACAGAAAGGACGAAGATCATCCAGCCCACCTACATGGTCATAATGTTCATGGGTAATCAACACTCCATCTATTTTTTCAAACGAAGCTGCACGCAACATCTGCTCCCGAAAATCCGGTCCACAATCAATCAATATCACCGCATCATCCGTATGCAACAAAGACGATGCACGCAAACGGCTATCACGCGGATCGGCAGAAGTACAAACTTCACACTTACAACCTATTTCAGGCACTCCTGTCGATGTTCCGCTCCCTAATATTCTTAGTTTCACGTCTATTACCTATTAATTATCAATCTTTCAAATAAAATTCACTTCGGGATGAATGTCAATACCAAACTTCTCGCGAACTGACGCCCGCACGGCATCCGAAAGGGCTACAATCTCAGCTCCCGTTGCCCCACCCCGGTTTACTAATACCAACGCCTGCTTATCATGCACAGCAGCAGGCCCCAGCGCTTTACCTTTCCAACCACATTGGTCTATCATCCAGCCTGCAGGAATTTTTATCCGGTCAGCCCCCATCTCATAAAAGGGCATTTGAGGATATTCTTCCCTCAAAGCCTCAAAGACCTCACGAGAGACGACAGGATTCATAAAAAAACTCCCGGCATTACCTAGTAGTTTCGGATCAGGCAATTTACTTTCACGAATATCAATGATCACCCGGCGCAATGTTTTCAAATCTACTTTCGGATATTTTTCAAGCTCCTGGCGGATCGTACCGTAATCCAGCGTATAATGCTCTTTCTTACTCAAAGAGAAGCAAACATACGTGACAAATACCTGCTTCATTTCCGGATTTTTAAAAATACTGTTCCGATATGAGTAATTACATTCATCCACTTGGTAAACATGTTTCATTCCTTGTATGTTCACCGTCTCCACGGAAGAAATCAAGTCTTTCACCTCTACACCATAGGCACCAATATTCTGTACAGCTGCTGCTCCTACCTCACCAGGTATAAGAGACAGGTTCTCAGTCCCGTACCAACCACGTTCCGTGCAATAGGCCACGAAATCATCCCATACCACACCAGCACCTACACACACCGAAACCTTTTCTTCATTTTCAGCCATTACTTCAATGCCACCAATGCGCGAATGCAATATCACTCCTTCATAATTTCCAGTAAACAACAGATTACTCCCTCCGCCAATATGCAGATAAGGAGAAGTGATACGCCCGTCAGCAATCAACTTCTCCAATTCTTCTACCGAACCGTATTCCAGAAACACGGTAGCTTTCACATCAAGTCCGAATGTATTGGGTATTTTCATTGATCTAATAAATAAAATGACAACTTACTTTTCATCCGCAAATGATGCGGCGGCCTCATATTTATATAACTCCCACTCTCCACGATGTCTGCGGAAATAGAAGATATTGGTATATCCATTTCCAATCCCGTTCACCTTCAGGATTTTCGTATTTGAGTTATCACTATTCTTCTGTCCATAATTGATATTGGATAGTTTATCCACAGGCAATACAGGGCGGAAAGCATACCACTGATTCAAATCAAGCGTAGTCTCCAGAATAGAAAACTCATCATCCGGATCTATTGTGATATACTTCAAAGGCTCCCGGATATGTCGACTCTGATAAATGCTGTCGGTTACAAAGCGAGAGTAAAACGCAACGAAGTCTTCATTTTCCCCCTGCTCTATCTGGCGAAGATTGATAGCTTCCAACATCCACACACCCTTAGTACGTTCAAAATAGTATTTCTTCACCATACGGTTTTCAAGAAAAATCCATTCCACTTGTACAGAAGTAAGTGCAGTATCTCCCACCAATTCCAGATCATCTTCATCATCAAAGAGCAATGTATAATAACTCTGCTGGGTAAACAAATAATCATGCTCCCAATCCTCCTTCTCTATTTTCGAAGATGTATCGACGTTGTAAAAAGGCAATGGGAATTTGGTCCGCTGCCGTTGCAGGGCGTCATCCGAAGCATAACTATAGATAAAATCATCAAATAATTCATCCGCTTCTATGGGCTTAGGGTCGTTATCCTCTTCAACATCCGGCACAGTATCAGCCTTATGTGAAGCTGAATCCACCAAATTGGTGATTGTCGCAAAAGGGTCCATCTTCGTTTTCTTGTTGCCGCATGACATCAAGAAAACGAGAAGAAAGAACCCCAATCCTATTTTTCTCATTCTTTACCGAGACCTCATCAGGTCACTTATTTAGTTTAGCTCTTAACTTCTCAAGCATGTCCACTGTCATGGACTCTAAATCATATTGCGGTTTCCAATCCCACTCTTCACGAGCACAGGTATCATCCAGACTATCAGGCCAACTGTCGGCAATAGATTGCTTCATTGGATCAATTTCATATACCATTTCAAAGTCGGGCACATGCTTCTTGATAGCCTGGTAGATCTCTTCCGGATCAAAGCTCATAGCAGCGATATTGAAAGCATTCCGATGCTTCAGACGTGCCGGAGCAGCCTCCATCAATGAAATAGCTGCATTCAGTGCATCAGGCATATACATCATATCCATATAAGTACCAGGCTTCAAAGGACATACGAACCTTTCACCTTTCACTGCGGAGTAAAATATATCGACTGCATAGTCGGTAGTACCTCCACCCGGAGGGGTCACATTGGAGATAATACCCGGAAAACGAACCGCACGGGTATCTACACCGTATTTAGTATAATAATAATCGCTCAATAATTCAGTAGTTACTTTGGTTACACCATACATGGTACGGGGGCGCTGAATCGTATCTTGCGGAGTCTTCACATGAGGTGTAGCTTCTCCGAACGAACCGATGGAGCTCGGGGTAAAGACTGCGCAACCATACTCGCGCGCTACTTCCAGCACATTCCATAATCCATCTATACCGATTTTCCAAGCCATGGCCGGACGGCTTTCGGCAACTACCGAGAGCAAAGCCGCCAAATTATAAATCGTATCAATCTTGAATTGGCGGGCCACCACTTCAATAGACTGACGGTCGGTCACGTCGGCAATAGCTGAAGGACCTGATGCCTTTAATTCCCCTTTAGGCATAGCACTCGGAATGTATCCAGCGATAACATGGTCATCCCCATAACGTTTACGCAATTCCAATGTGAGTTCCGAACCTATCTGTCCGGTTGCTCCAATTACCAAAATATTCTTCATACGACTTATTTATAAGGTACTCCATACTTAGAGACGCGCAAATATACATACTTTTTTTTCATTATTCTATCATTTTGCTATTGTTTATTTGAAGAAAAATCGTGTCCTTTGTATCGTTTAGTATTAAGATGACAAACTTTTAATTTATAAAGCTATGTACGGGAAAATGAAAGAACATCTCAGCAATACACTTGCTGAAATTAAAGAGGCCGGACTCTATAAAGAAGAACGCCTGATCGAGAGTGCGCAACAAGCCGCCATCACCGTAAAAGGGAAGGAAGTGCTGAATTTCTGCGCCAACAACTACTTGGGTTTGTCCAACCATCCGCGACTAATTGCCGCTGCCCAAAAGATGATGGATCACCGTGGCTACGGCATGTCTTCCGTACGCTTCATCTGCGGAACACAAGACATTCACAAAGAACTGGAAGCTGCTATCTCTGACTATTTCAAGACGGAAGACACCATACTATATGCTGCTTGTTTTGATGCTAACGGTGGTGTATTCGAGCCGCTATTTACGGAAGAAGACGCCATCATCTCCGATTCTCTGAACCATGCCTCCATCATCGACGGTGTCCGCCTATGCAAAGCCAAACGCTACCGCTACGCCAATGCCGATATGACCGAACTGGAAAAATGCCTACAGGAAGCCCAGACACAGCGTTTCCGCATCATAGTCACCGACGGTGTATTTTCTATGGACGGCAATGTTGCCCCAATGGACAAAATTTGCGATCTGGCTGAGAAATACGATGCACTAGTGATGGTAGACGAATCGCACTCTGCAGGCGTAGTAGGTCCTACGGGACATGGTGTAAGCGAACTGTATCAAACTTACGGACGCGTAGATATCTATACTGGAACATTAGGTAAAGCCTTCGGCGGTGCTATGGGCGGATTCACGACCGGACCGAAAGAAATCATTGACCTGTTACGTCAGCGCAGCCGTCCGTATCTGTTCTCTAATTCAGTAGCTCCGGCTGTGATAGGTGCAAGTATCGAAGTATTCAAGATGCTGAAAGAAAGTAATGCGCTACATGACAAGTTAGTAAACAATGTGAGCTATTTCCGCGATAAGATGACTGCTGCCGGTTTCGACATCAAACCCACTCAAAGCGCCATTTGCGCCGTGATGTTGTATGACGCCAAATTGTCTCAGATATATGCCGCACGCATGCAGGAAGAGGGTATCTACGTAACCGGGTTCTACTATCCCGTAGTACCAAAAGAGCAAGCCCGTATCCGCGTACAGATTTCGGCAGGACACGAGAAAGAACATCTAGATAAATGTATCGAGGCATTTATTAAGGTAGGAAAAGAACTTGGAGTATTAGCGCACTAAAGTGCGCTAAGTTACAGGCTACGAGTTACGAGCTACAAGTCACTCGTAGCTTGTAGCTTTTAGTATCACCGCAAATCTGCTCCCTTTCCCCTGTTCCGAGTGCAGTTCAATCCTTCCCTGCAATTTCTCTATAATAATCTGGCAGATAGAAAGCCCCAAGCCCGTTCCTTGCGAAAATTCATTCTGCTTGTAGAACCGATTAAAAATTATCTTCTGCTCGGCGCGAGGAATGCCACAGCCTGTATCTTCCACATAAATTTCCACTTCCGAAGTCTCAGGTAAATAACGATATCCCAGCTTGATATACCCTGAAGCTGTAAATTTAGAAGCGTTATTCAGGAAATTAGTGACCACTTGCGCCAACCGTCCTTTATCCACATTTATCCTTACCGGCACTGTATCCTTATCCTTAATAAATTCCAACTGTTCCGGTATTAACATCTGATGGGTCTGATAGATTTCATCCACCAATTCCTCCACTCCGCATGGAGCAAATTCAAAGGACATATAGCCCGACTCAAGCCGTGAAAGTTCCAAGATATCATTTATCAGCATCAGCAGCAAATCACTATTCTTGTTGATCGTCTTGATATACTCACAGCGCTCATCTGGTTCCAGTTCTTCATCCGCTGCCAATATATTGGAAAAGCCGACAATCGCATTCAGCGGAGTGCGTATCTCGTGGCTCATATTCGCCAGGAACGACTGTTTCAGCTCAGCTTTTTCCGCCAGCAGACGCGCCTCTTCCAGTTCATGTTCATGATCTTTAATGTCCTGTATATTCAGCAACAGTCCGGCAGCCTTATAGCCGCCATCCGGCAATGCAATGGTCTTATACCGGAATTCCCACCATTGATATCCTTTTCCGTTAAAGTCGCAACGCACCTGCACCGCCACCTTACGGATTAAGGATATCTTCCTCCAGTTTTCCTCCACCTCATCCCGGCATTCCGGATGAATAAACTTAATGAGTTTATCAAACGTAAGTACCTTCGACATCATTCCCTGCGACTTCCAGAAATCACTCTCAAATATAAAATAATCATTCTCCAACTTCCACGCGTACGTATCACTCCCCTCAATAGCCAGCGCCAACGTTTCTTTTTCATCCTCCAGCGCATTGAGAGCTTTCTTTTTCCTCCCCTGCTCCCGACGATAAAGGAAAAACAACAAGACAAACAGCGTAATCAATAGAACTGTAATTGAGAAAATAATTCCTCCCCACAGCCAAGGATATGCCTCACTGAACGGAATATGGATAATAGAATACTTCTCTGGAATATCCGCCTTCGAAAGCCCCCTCTGCTCCATCACCTCCCAATCTACCACATACTCTTTAGCACTGTTTGCGATGGGCATATCCAAAGGCTTCTCACCATGCAAAATCCTGACCGCCGCATCCACCATTTCCCCTACCTGTATTGGGATCGTCGTCATATATCCCCCCAACAGTTTCTCGCCATAGCCAAAACCTTCATTAATGGCTGTCAGACTGGGGCTGGAACAGATATTTCCGATATTGACAGTCGTAAAGTCCCTTTTCAATTGAAGATAACACCTATCTCTTGTGTATTGGCTCAAACTCCAAAGTAGTCCGGCATCCGAACGATCCTTCTGAAGCCGGACAGTAAGCCCGGCAAAATACGTATAACTCTTGTCTTTTACAAACTCCTTCCATTCCCAGGAATTGAATTCTTTTGAGTTCATGAAACCTTCCACCTTCTCGTCTTTCAACTGTTCCCAAGCATCCTTCCTTATTTGTTTATCCAGATAAGTGGAGTCTATAATAGTGAAGAGATGCATCCCCTTCCCGAATATCTCTTTCGCAACCTTGATATTCGCCATAAAATCTATTTTATCACGAAATCCGGTCACGTTGGGATATTGCTTTATAAGAGGCCAGTTAGGGTAATTCACTCCACCAAAAACAACGGGGAGTTGCTTCGCCAGCGGATGTCCGCACTTCAGCAGTGAATAAGTTGCCTGGTCATCATTAACCAATATAATTTCCGGTTCCCAGTTTTCGGAAACTTCATCCAACAGAGAGTGCAGATACAAAGATTCTAAGTTATCCCGATAAGCCTCGCAATCTAAATACACTGTACGGAGTTCGACATCAATCCCTCTCTTCCGGAAAGTTTCGGCAATCATTTTATTAAAATCAGGATAAGCAGCATAAGTTTTCTCATAAGAGTGCACCACCAGCACTTTCCGTTTTTCCATCTCCGAACAAGCGCTCAAGACATGGCAACTCAACATTATCCAAAGGAGGAATTTAAAATTTATTTTGCCCATACGCATAGTAATTCACAGTACGTGTTAAAAAGAGTAACAAAGGTAGATTAAAATACTGAAACAGCAAAAATAAAAGAGCTGCTTAAAAAATCAAGCAGCTCTTTTTTTGACTTAGCAATTCTATATCAAAAGATTATTAACGTTCGCCCAATTTTACGTCTACAAAGAAGATACCCGTTGCACCGGCTTTCTTAATCATATCAACAATGCCTGCAGCAGTTGCTTCTTCTTCTACTTGTTCACGCACAAATCCCCACAGGAAGTCCTGCGTTGCTTTATCTTTCTCAGCAGCAGCTACATCTACCAACTTGTCAATCATTTCGGATACACGACATTCGTGTTTGTAAACCTGTTCAAATACTTCCAGCGGAGTACCAAAATCATTGGGAACTACATCCAGCTTATCAACTTTGGCTTTACCGCCACGTTTGATTACGTAATCAGCCAATGCACAGGCATGTTCGTTCTCTTCTGCCCACTGTTTCTTCAACCAATGTGCCATACCACAAAATCCTTCTTTTTCCATATAGAAAGACATAGCCAAATACATGTTAGCCGACCACATTTCAGCCGTAATCTGCTCGTTAATTGCATTCTGTAATTTTTCAGTAATCATAATCGTATTTTTTAATTAAATTGAAATCATTACAAAAGTAACAATGATACACAACATTTGTTCATTTGATAACATTTTTTAAATAAATAAAATCAGAAGTACATTTGAAGCTAGTATATATATGTCCGGCGTATAACTCCTCCATTGCTTTTCCATTTCCAATCACATCATACAAATATAGATATTGAAAATAAAAAAGACAATTTCCATATTTCAAATACAAATAAATTAAATACAAAATGACAAAAAGCGTGCAAGATTTAAATGATAGTCTTACACGCTTCCTACAATATATTCAATTCTTTCACACCAGTTCGTCCGAAGTGTACCCCTGTGGCAACTCACGACAGTTATAGCTCGAAGCCATTATCTCACCATAAGCACCTGCAGAACGTAATGCAATCAGATCTCCACGCTTCACCTTATTCAAATCTATCGCTTTCCCGAAAACATCCGACGATTCACAGATAGGACCTACCACATCATACGCCTCAACTGCATCCTCGGAAGTAATATTCTCTATCTTATGATAAGCCTGATACAATGCAGGACGAATCAAATCCGTCATACCAGCATCAAGGATGGCAAATTTCTTATTTGCTCCCTGTTTTACATAAAGCACCTGTGAGATAAGTGAACCGCACTGCCCCGTTATGGCACGCCCCAATTCAAAATGAAGTGTTTGATAAGAGCGCAGTTTCAGATGTTCGGCATAAGTAGAGAAGTAATCCTTAAAATCAGGTATTGCCTGACGGTTGGGATGCTTATAATCAATACCCAGTCCACCACCTACATTGATATGCTCGATGCGGATGCGATGTGCTTCCAGCTTGTCTTGCAATTCATTTACACGATTGCACAGGGCAACGAAATCACCCATATCTAATATCTGCGAACCAATGTGAAAATGCAATCCGATAAACTTCACATTCTTCATCTCCAAAGCCACTTCTATCACATTATCCATGTCTTGCATACTAATGCCAAACTTGTTTTCCGCTAGTCCGGTAGTGATATTTGCATGAGTATGAGCTCCTACATTCGGATTGATACGGAAAGCGACATTAGCCACTTTACCTTTAGCTGCAGCCAGTTCATTGATAATCTCCAACTCGGGAATAGACTCTACATTAAAACAGAAAATATTGTAGTCCAGACTCAGGTTTATTTCCCAATCAGACTTGCCCACTCCGGCAAAAACAATCTTATTTGTAGGAAAACCTGCCTTAACAGCAGCACGTACTTCTCCTCCACTCACACAATCGGCACCCAGTCCGTTCTCACGGATAATGGTAAGTACCTTCGGATTAGCATTTGCTTTCACAGCATAATGTACCTCAAAATTGCCATATTTAGCAGCTTCTGCACGCACACAGGAAAGAGTGTCGCGCAACACCTTCGTATCATAATAATAAAAGGGGGTACGCAGTTCACGGAATTTATCTATGGGAAATGTTCCTTTCATACTTCAAAACTTTGTTTATAAAGAAAAGAACGCAAATTACGCGAATTACACAAGGCCCTTTATCAGCGAGTTGTGCAATTTGTGTAGTTTGCGCTCCATATCATTTTATATCTGTACTTTCTTATTTCTCTTATTCTTCGTTGAACAGTGCATCACTAAGCGACTGCAATGCTTGATTCTTATCGCACTCACGAATGAGGAAAGAAATGTTGTAGTTACTACCACCGAACGAAATCATTCGTACCGGTATGTCGCGCATGGCATCCAGTGCCTTCGCTTCGAAACCGACATTCTCCCATTCCAAATCACCTACCACGCAAACGATACACATATCCTTATCTACTGTAACGGTTCCGTACTTCTTCAGGTCGTCCAGAATCTCGTTGAGGTGCTTCGTATTATCAATAGATACAGATACTCCTACCTCAGAAGTACAAATCATATCGATAGAAGTCTGATAGCTCTCGAAGATTTCGAAGACCTTGCGCAAGAAACCGTGGGCAAGCAACATACGACTGGATTTAATCTTGATAGCTGTAATGTTATCTTTTGCTGCAACTGCCTTGATTTTACCCTTCTCAGTATCATTGGAAATCATAGTACCGGGAGCAGTCGGATCCATCGTATTCAGCAGACGCACCGGTATATTGGCATACTTGGCAGGCTGTATACAAGTGGGATGAAGAATCTTCGCACCAAAATAAGCCAGCTCAGCAGCTTCTTCAAAATGAAGATGACGTACAGGAGCAGTCTTGTCAACAATACGCGGGTCATTATTGTGCATCCCGTCAATGTCCGTCCATATCTGTATTTCCTCTGCGCGGATGGCAGCGCCGATGAGCGATGCCGTATAGTCGCTGCCGCCCCGTTTCAGGTTATCCGTTTCATTATAAGCATTTTTGCAGATGTACCCTTGAGTAATAAAAAGATTGATGCCGGGATATTGTGCCAATTGCGCCTGCAGTTTTTCCTCTATATATTTCAAGTCCGGTTCTCCTTCCGGTCCGGTACGCATAAAGTCGAAGGCAGAGAGCAGGATATTGGCAATCTTCCGTTCCCGCAGGTAGAAGTGCAGCAGGGCTGTACTGATAAGTTCCCCTTGTGCCAGAACCTCTTTTTCTTCAACCGAGGTGAATTCATCATTGATAAATTGCCAGAGTCGCTGGAAGCGGTCGAGAATATAATCTATCGCTTCCCGCTTTGTGGGCTCGTCTGTCAACAGTTCGTTGGCAAAGTCTATGAACTGGAATTCCAGCCGGGTGATTTTCTCGTGTGCCTGCTCTATGTCGCGGTTGAACAGGCTGGCTGCAATCTCTTCCAGATGATTGGTTGTGCCTGCCGTTGCGGACAGGACTACAATCTTCGGTGTGGACTTTGAAATGAGTTCCGCTACGTGTTTCATTCTCTCTACTGTGCCGACGGAAGTACCGCCGAATTTGCAAACTTTCATTTTTAAATCTTTTTTAGTTATTCTTTTTTTACTGTCGGATGAAGCCTCTGTATTCCTTTTCGTTTTAGGAGGCTCATTTCCGAAATGGAAGGGCGAGTTTCTTTTTCAGTTCTCTTACAATGCCTCTGAGGATACATTGTAAGGTGTTTTTTTACTTTTCCGTAGTCTTATGTGCGCTCCCTTCACTTATAAAAGTTCAAAAGACATGCCGTTTGTTTCCCGGAAAACGTTTATATTTGCACATCCCCTGTTTTTACCATTTATTACTTTAAACTTATCCGAAAAATATGAGCAAGATTTTAGTCGTTGACGATGAAGTACAGATCCGTACCCTTTTGTCGCGTATGTTGGAGTTGGAAGGATATGAAGTATGCCAGGCCGGTGATTGCAGGACTGCTTTGAAGCAGTTGGAATTTCAGAGCCCGGATGTAGTCTTGTGCGATGTGTTCCTTCCTGACGGTAACGGGGTAGACCTTGTGTCGTCTGTCAAGAAAACAGCCCCTAACGTAGAGATAATCCTGTTGACGGCGCACGGTAATATCCCGGACGGAGTGCAGGCCATTAAGAACGGCGCTTTTGATTATATCACCAAAGGTGATGATAACAATAAGATTATACCGCTTGTCAGCCGTGCCGTGGAGAAGGCGCGCATGAACGTCCGCTTGGAGAAACTGGAAAAGAAAGTAGGGCATACGTATTCTTTCGATTCTGTTTTGGGTGATTCGAAAGCATTGAAAGATGCCGTTTCACTGGCACGGAAAGTCTCGGGAACGGACGTGCCTGTATTGCTGACGGGCGAAACGGGTACGGG
>OHKU01000926.1_pt1 | contig 14720 bp, 16 predicted proteins | sample 1568911 | NCBI WGS metagenome assembly OHKU01 (sample SAMEA3879574, study PRJEB24766) | human gut metagenome | biome: human-associated habitat; feature: feces | place: USA | collected 1985/1987
CGAACCGTTACACGATAAATTTTAGTTATGTTTCCCGACGGATGCGTAAGAGCATTTGCAAGAACACCGTCATTTGTGAAAAGAAGCAAACCCTCAGAATCCCTATCAAGCCTACCAACGGGATAAACACGCTCTTTAACACCGTGCATAAGCTGCATAACCGTTTTTTTTGCGTGCTCATCGGAAACGGTTGTTACATACCCTCTTGGTTTATTGAGCATAATATAACGCATTTCGGCTGTTTTATTTATTTTTTTACCGTAAACGGTTACAAGGTCTTTTTTAGGATTAACCTTATCGCCAACCTTTGCGGGATGACCGTTTACTTTTACCTTACCTGCGGAAATAATTTCCTCGCACTTTCTGCGAGATGCAATACCGCAATCCGCCATAAATTTTTGAAGCCTAACAGAATTATCCATCTATATATTCAACATCCTCCTGTGCCGTCAGCGGCAAAGAAGCAATCTCCTTTTCTTTATATTTAACAACGGCCTTACCGACCGTTTCGCCCTGTTTAACGGGAGCATACAAAAACGGCTTTGCATAAAACTGCACCGTGACAAGATTTTCATTCGGCACCGTTACAGAGCCTGAATATGCAACTTTAACGCTGCTTTTGGACGAGCCGACCGTGAGCACGGCCAATTCACCTGTTATTTGCTTTTCGGAAAGCATTTTTTCCGCTTCCGAGCAAAGAAAAGCATGATCTTGCCAATCATTAGAATCATTAAGTGTTACGCAAACAAGCAGTTTGCCGTTATTTTGATAAGCAGAAACAAGGCAGCGCCCTGCTTTTTTTGTATACCCTGTTTTAAGGCCGACAAATCCTTTTTTATTCAGCAATTTATTATGATTATAAAGCTGTACTTTTTTACCCGATACCGTGATTTGCGCACTTTTCATTTTAGCAATTTCCGCAAGCTGAGGATTCTTTATCGCGGCGCATGCAAGAAGTGCCATATCCCCTGCCGTTGAGCAGTGACCGCCCTCATCCAGTCCTGACGGGGTAACAAAATATGAATTAAGCATACCAAGCGCAGCGGCCTTTTTATTCATTATATCGGAAAATTTTTCAATGCTTCCTCCAAGATAAATAGCTGCCGCATTAGCCGCATCGTTTCCGGATGCAAGCATCATTGCAACAACAATGTCACGAAGGGAAACCGAATCATTTTCACGAAAGCCTACAACAGAGCCTTCGGTATTTACCATATCGAAGGTGATATTGACCAAATCATCAAGCTTGCCGCTTTCGCATGCTATCAAAGCAGTAAGCAGTTTTGTTGTGGAGGCTATGCTGCGCCTTTGGCTTTCATTTTCAGCCATAAGAACATCACCTGTTTGCACATCAACAACGGCAAATGATGCAGCAGAACAATCTGCCGCCGATGCAGGCATGTAGCAAATCAAAACCAAAATTGCCGCAAAAGCGGCAAAAAGCTTTTTCAACAAAATAATCACCTGCTAAAATAATATGCAGGTGATTATTACAATAGCAATATAAAATTATTCTGCCTTATCTTCTGCCTGCGCCGGCTCATCCTTGGCTTTAACGAGCTGAGAAATTTGATCAACAAGTTCCGGAATCATTGCAATTGCACGATCTGCAGATGAAGAATAATTATTGATTTGCATCATTCTTACTTTATCGTTTTGAATAACAATAAAAGCAACGGGCGAAATTGTGATACCGCCGCCGCCACCGCCGCCGAACAGCTCTGCATTTTGCTTTGAAGGCAAATCTGTGCCGCCGCTGGTGAAGCCGTATGAAACCTTTGAAACAGGAATAAGAGTTGTGTTTCCCGTTTGAATAGGTTCGCCGATTATAGTTGAAACATCAACCATTTCCCTCATTTTATCGAGGGTGTTTTCCATTATTTTATTTACCGGTGTTTCTTTCATTTTTTTATCTCCTTAAAGATTATTTAATCTAAAACTGACTTATTTATCTTTTATAAGATTTACAACAAATATTTTACCTGCGGAAAGGGCAACATGCAGAATTGTACCTACGCTGAGCGAGCCGATAAACTGCAAGCCGTATTCATTTTGCGGCATTATAAAATCCGGTGCAATCCAATCGTTATAATTATCAACCTTCATGCCATTTATAATTGCGCCTTTAAGAGGGTAATAATATTTGCAAATTTTACCATAGGCTCGTGCGATAGTATCCGCATCACCGCCGCCCACAAGTATTTTAACATAAAGTGAATAAATATGGAAGCCCCTAAAAAGAGTGGACAAGGCGCCGGATGCACTTTCAAGCATATTGGACACAAAAAGCATTATGCCGACGATACCGTCTTTATCCCAAATATTTTTAATATAATTAGGCTTTTTATTTTCCTGAGGCTTATCCTGCTTATCCTTTTCCGGCTTATTTTTATCTTTTTCTGCCGAATCTGCTTTATTTGCCGTGTTTTGAGAAACAGCAGCAATTTCGGATTTTTCTGTGCTTTCTGCAGGTTTTTCACTTGACTTATTTTTTGCCTTTGAGGATTTATTTGATTTTTTAGCCTCTTTAACCTTTTTGGCGCTTTCCTGCGGAAAGAGGAGAAATGATAAGATTTTTGAAAGTTCCACTTCTTTAGTTATCCACAACACGCTGACCGTGGTGCGCCATTTATTATCATAAACAACCGTGACGGTGGCGGAGAGAGACAATATAAGCGCAATGATAACCACTATCACCGCAATAACGATTAAAGCCGTCATTCTTCGTCATCATCCCCCGATTCAAGAATTTCCGTATTCATTGTAGCATTTTTTTTATCATCAAACAAGGTGGTTTGCGAATTTTCTTTATCTACTTCATCCTGCTTTGGCAATTCCGGCAAATCATCAAGACTGTTTAGGGAAAAGCAACGCAAAAATCTGTCTGTTGTGCCGTATACAAGCGGCCTGCCCGGAAGATCAAGCCTTCCCTTTTCCTCTATCAAACCTTTTTGAACAAGATTTGCAATTGAGCCCGAACAATCAACGCCTCTGATTTGCTCTATAAAGCTTTTGGTTACGGTTCGGTTATAAGCAACAATTGCAAGCACCTCAAAAGCCGCTTGCGAAAGCGGAGTATTCTTTTTGATTTCAAGCAGCATGCGCACATCATCTGCATATGCTTCTCTTGTGCACAGCTGATATTTACCATCAATTCTAATCAGCTGAATGCCACTGTTTTTTTCATCATAAGTGTCGGCAAGATGAGAAAGCATTTTAGTTATATTTTCAACATCAAGTTGAAGCACCTCGGCAAGGCGAGCTGCCTCAACCGGTTCTCCCGAAGCAAAAAGCAGGGCTTCAAGCTTACCGATAATATTATTTTCAGTTTTCATTGCTTTCACCCTCCTCCGAAATACTGACTTCCATATCATGCATGGAGCCGTTCAAAACTATTTTCTTTGTTTTTGCAAGCTCAAGCACGGCAAGAAATGTTGCAACCAAATCGCTTTTTGACTGTGCATCCTCAAAGAGTTTTAAAAACTTAACCTTTCTTTTTGCTTTCAGCTTTTGGATAACTCCGCCTACCTTTGATGCAACATTAACAAATTTTCTTGCAACAATAACTTTAAATGAATCAAGCGGCGGCGGAAGCTTACGCTGCGCTCTGCCGGCGGCGGAAATATAAGCACTAAGAAGTTCCTCACCCTCATGGAAACGCTCATAATCATAATTTATGTAGCCCGGCTGAGGTTCACGAACAAAACGGTCAAAGCCTTCTGTACTGTGGCTAAGCTTTTCTGCCATAATTTTGCAATCTCGATATTCAATCAATTCGCCCGTAAGTTCTCTTTTAAGCACTTCTGCCTCTTCCTGCCTCGGCAAAAGAGAAACTGTTTTAATATAAATCAGCCTTGCCGCCATTTCAAGGAAATCGCCTGCAACATCAAAATCAGCATTTTCCATTTGGCGCACATAATCAAGATATTGATTAACAAGTTCAACAATCGGAATATCGTTTATATTCAATTTATGCTTACTGATAAGATGCAGCAGAAGATCCATAGGGCCTTCAAACACCTCTAATTTATAATTTATCTGTTCCATTTAACCTCATTATCCGAAAATAAGATTCGGGATAAAATACACAAAATTATGAAATACATTGTTGAGAAACGCAAGCGGAGTGTCTAGCACGCCGGTAAAAAGCAAAATCATAAGAGCAATCATAATATACCGCTCATAGCGGAAATACTTTTCGTATGCCTTATCCGGCAATATAACCGCAAGCACACGAGAGCCGTCAAGCGGCGGAATCGGCAGCAAATTAAAAACGGCAAGGGCAATATTTATATTTGCCGCAAAACTGAAGAAAAGCACCAAAAGCTGCATTGCCGTATTAGCGCCTCCGATTTTGCTTAAGCCTGAGCCGATAAATGCAAAAATAAAACTCATAACAAGGTTTGAGAGCGGCCCGGCAAGTGCAGTAAGCGCAACGCCTTTTCTGTAGTCTTTAAACTTAAGAGGATTGATAGGCACCGGCTTAGCATAGCCTATTCCGAAAAGAAAAATCATAATTGTGCCCACCGGATCAAGATGAGCAAACGGATTAAACGACAATCTGCCGAGTTTTTTTGCAGTGTCATCACCAAGTTTATTAGCAGCCCAGCCATGTGAAAGCTCATGCACCGGCAAGCAACAAAAAACAACAAACATTCTTGCAACAATTGTTATAATTGCATATATATAATTTCCTTTAAAAATATCACCAAGGATTGAAATACTTAAATTATTCATCATACACAGCCTTTCGCGCCGCATCAAAGGCAGCAATTATTTTTCTGCAAATACCATTCTGACATTTTGATAAATATCTTTTTTTATTTGAATATCCTTGAATTCGGATTCTGACAAAATTTTTGAAACCGAATCACCCTGATCTTCGCCTATTTCCAAAAACAGCTTTCCGCCGGGTTTCAATGCACTTTTCCAATAGTTTGAAATAACTCTGTAAAAAAACAAGCCGTCCGTTCCGCCGTCAAGAGCCATTTCGGGCTCATATGAAAGTTCACTTTGAAGATTGCAAATATCACCTGTTTTAATATACGGAGGATTAGAAACTATAATATCCGCTTTTTCTTTTGCTGTAATTTCCGCAGCTAAGCAAATATCTCCTTTAACCGGAATGGCATTTTCTGCCATTTTGCAATTTTCGAGCAAATATTTAAATGCTTCATCACTTTTTTCAATGCAATAAACCTTTGAATCCGGCACTGCCTTAGCAACGCTTATTCCAATGCAACCGCTGCCCGAGCAAAGATCATAAACAATGGGATTTGAAAGCTTTTTTGCCGCTTTAATAACGGCATCCGCAAGTTCCTCTGTTTCCGGACGAGGAATAAGAACGCCCTTGCCGACATAAAATTCGGATTCATAAAAATCCCATTTTCCCAAAACATATTGAAGCGGTTCACCGCTTTTAAGCTTCCACAGCATATCTGCAAGCTTTTTATTACTGACAAAATCACCGGTATGCATTTCAAACTGATTATTTTTTATATCTGCCAACGAACAGACAACGCAAAGCGCTTTAAAATCCGACTCATCAATTTTATTGCCGCTCAAAAACAGCCTTGAATAATCATAAGCTTCTTTTAAATTCACTTAATTTCATCATCCTTGGGATCATCAGTAATAACAGCCTTTAAGGCCTCAATTCCCACTTCCAGAATATCGGGTGTGGGTTCTTTTGTGGTAATTCTTTGCATCCATAAACCGGGTGCGGAAACTATTTTAACAAAAAGATTATCATGCCTTCCCGCATATCTTATAAATTCATAGCAAATTCCCATTAAAACCGGCAAAAAAGCAAGTTTTAGCAGCATCCATAAAATTCTGACAGTTGCAATTTGCGGGAATATTTTTGCAATAATCGTGTAAAATACTATGCTGAATATGAGAACAACAAAAATAAAAGATGTGCCGCATCTTGGATGAAAACGAGTGCATTTTGCCGCATTTTCAGTATTGAGCTCCAAACCTGCCTCATAGCAGGCAATGGATTTATGCTCCGCACCGTGATACATAAACAAACGCTTAATGTCTTTCATATTGCCGACGATTGCCATATAAGCAACAAAGATTATAATTTTTATCACGCCTTCTATAAGGCCTTGATAAGCGGTAATATTGCCGCCGGACCATTCGTTTGCTTTATTAAAAACAAGAATGGGAAAATACAAAAAAAGTGCAGCCGCAAGTGCAACGCCCAAGAAAGAGCCGAGCACCGCTATAAAATTCATCAACTTGTCTCCGAATTTATCAGTCAGCCATTTTTCAAACTTATTCATATCTTCAGCTTCAACATCCTCCATACCGGACACCTCTGCCGAATACATAAGAGCCTTATAACCGATTATCATTGATTCAACAAAGTTCACAACGCCGCGGATTATCGGCAAATTAAAGAATTTGCTTTTATCACGCATGTGCTTAACCTTGTGATATTCGGTTAATATTTCACCGTTCGGCTTACGAACGGAGGTTGCCATTCCCTTTGGACCGAGCATCATAACACCCTCTATGAGTGCCTGACCTCCAACGGAGGTTTTATGAGTTTTTTTGCTCATCCGAATTATCACCTTTCAAATTTATGTCTTCGTCTGTTACCTGTTGAGCTCCCGATGTTGCCATATCAATTTCCTTTTTTGTTGGGGCGTTGTTAATCGGAAGATATATTGTTACAAGAGTGCCTCTGCCCTCTTTACTGTCTATTTCAAGCTTTCCCTTATGGAGATTTACGATTTCGTTTGTTACGGCAAGACCGATACCGGATCCGCGAACAGAGACATTTGCCTTGTAGAATTTATCAAACACATGGGGCAAATCCTCTTTTGAGATACCGCAACCCTGATCTGCAATTGAAATTTTAACTGCATCATTTTGGCCGAGCATTGTAAATTCGGCCTTAACAAAAATTTTGCTCGGAGCTCTTGAGTATTTCAGCGCATTATCAAGAATGTTCATAAACACTTGCTTGAGCCTGTTTGGATCTGCATCTGCCGGAGCGGGAAGCTCCGGAATACTGTATCTTACTTCTATGCCCTCCCGCATTGCTCGCTCACAGAAAGTAAACACGGTTTCATCGAGCTCGGCAAATATATCCGTTTTAACAAGGCGCAAAGTCATTCTGCCGCTTTGCAGTCTGCTGAAATCAAGTAGTTCCTCAACAAAACCCTCAAGCCTGCCCGCTTCCTTAACAATAACCTGCAAACCCTTTGATGTAAGCTCATCTCTTTCAACATCTTGGCTGTAATAAAGCGTTTCGCCCCAACCCTTTATCGAGGTTAACGGGGTTCTTAACTCATGAGATATTGTTGATATAAAATCATTTTTCATTTTATCTGCCGTTGCGATTTCAGAAGCCATTGAATTTATTGAATCACAAAGGATACCGATTTCATCATCATACTTTTTCTCAATTCTTGCATTCAAATTACCGTGTGCAATTTCATTTGTTGTTTTTGTGATCTCTTTAACGGGAATAATAATAGAGCGAATGAAAAAAAGATTTGAAAGCAAAATAATTGCAAAAACAAAAATAACCAGCACAAGCAAAATTGCTATTACCGAAAAAATCTGCGCATCAACATCTTCAATATTGGTCATAACCCTCACAGCGCCCACATTTGCACCTGCAGAATTTTGGATAACTCTCGTTATGGCCATAATCTTATCACCGCCGGGATAAATCTTGCCTACATATTTTCCTGTTCCCGCAGCGGAATTCTTTGCGGAATCATAATCCTCCATCTTGATTTTGCCAACCAAAAATCCATTAGATGAAGCAAGCACTTTGCCGTTGTTATCAATAACCCAAACTGTTGTTTTTTCCTTATAGGCATAGTTATCAATAAATTTGGCGGCTGAGCTTTCAAGAGATGTGCCGGAATCAAGATTGTTTGAAAAATAATTAACGGCATTTGTGGATGCACCTGATTTTAAAATGCTTTCCACAGAATTGTAATAATAAGTTTTAACCGAAAAGCTTGCCACGGAAAAGGCAACGGCAAGAACAATGACAACAACAAGAATAATATTTAAAAGCCATCTTTTGGTTAGCCCGTCAACCTTTAGTTTTTTAAATTTTGCAAACTCTTTCTTTTTCATTACAACTCTGTCTTTCGCAATTATTTACTGTTTGTTATCCACTTATAGCCAAGGCCCCAAATTGTTACAAGCCTTGTCGGTGATGATGGATTATCCTCAACCTTCATTCTGAGTCGGCGAATATTAACATCAACTATTTTCTCATCGCCGAAATAGTTATTACCCCAAACCTGCTTTAAAATATCTGTTCTGCTGAGTGCTGCGTTTGGATTTTTAAAGAAATACTCAATGATTTGAAATTCAACCTGTGTAAGCTCAATAAGCTGCTTTGCTTTTGAAAGGGTGCGATTTCTTAAATTAAGTTCAAACTCATCAAGCACAATTGTATCAAGCTGAGAATCGTTTTTTCTGAATCCTCTTGTCATTTCAACACGGCGATAAACCGCATCCACTCTGGCCATAAGTTCACTCGGCGAAAACGGCTTTGTAACATAATCATCTGCACCCACAAGAAGGCCGGTTACTTTATCCATTTCTTGAGTTTTTGCCGACAGCATTATTATGCCAAGATCCGAAGAACGCTTACGAAGCTCTTTGCAAACGGTGAGTCCGTCTATTTCCGGCATCATAATATCAAGAATAGCCACATCAAATGAGCTTTCGTTTTTTGAAAACAAATCAAGCGCAACAGCACCGTTTTCGGCCTGTTCAACTTCGTAACCGCTTCTTGTTAAATTGATGACTATGAACTCGCGAATGGATTCTTCATCCTCGGCAACAAGCACTTTTTTCATAATCTATTCTCCTTAATAAGATTTTATCATTGATTTCAGATCCTCTGCGGAAAGCCGCACATCGGACTGAGAATTACAGTCTGCAAGATATATATATCCCGATTCATTCATAATTTCGGTGTAATTTGAATAATTTGCAGCCGTTTCGGCATAATGAGTGCTTGTAACGCAAGCAACTGCAAAAATCATATTACCGGCAGAGTCAAGCACGGTAAGCTTAGAATCCTCCGCATTATATTCTGCAGTAATATTACCGATCAGCTCATCGGGAATAACAAGCTGATATTCATCTTTTTCAACGGCAAGAGAACAGCACACCGGGCTCATAACATTACCGTCGTATTTATTCCATTCAACGGCATAAACATTTTCGGGCAAATCATAAAAATCATAATCAAGCGGTATTTCAATTTCGCCGTCGCCGTTTATATCCATGCACGAAAGCATTGAATAGCGTGTTGTGTTTTTAGTTATTCCGGTTGTGTAGCTGTAATACGGAGATATAATTGTGTTGTATTTATCTGACCAATATATTATCTCCGTCAGCATTTGTGTGCCGTTGGATTTAACCGCATCGGCATACACATATGTGCGGCCGTTTTTAACAGCAGAAGAAAGGGTTTTGTAATAGCTTATATGGCCGTCAAGCTTTGTTCTGCCAAGAATTTTCGCATCGCCTGAATAATATGAATATAACACGGCACTTGCGGAAACGGAATCTCCGGAATCAATTGTGAAAACAGCAAGCTCATTTACAGAATCATTATTAAGATCCGCTGCAATGTAATTATTCATAACAATTGTTTTTCCGATTTGAGAAAGAGCACCTGAGCCATCCTCTGCCGACGAATAAACGCAAAGCGAATGAATTGTGGCATTAGCCATGGCATTCCAAAGAATTATATATTCATAGTCTCCGTTTCCGTTTAAATCGGCAAAATCAAGAGAATAAACCTCTGCATTATCCGTTTCGATATTAGACACAACAGACCATTTATTTTCTTTTTTATCAATAACAGCCATATCAAGTCTGCCCGGATGCTGTGCCGGCTCATAAAACACCACAGCCTCATTTTGCGAATCACCGTCTGCATCAACAAGATTATAAGCAGCAGTGTAATTTCCCGCAACGGGAGATTTTAATTTAAATCCACCGCCTGCATAAGCAACAAGCGCATTTTGAATTTCAGCGTCATCGCCCTGCGGAGATACAGGAGAGATTAACTCATCAACAGAAGATGCAAGCCTGAATGAGCAGCCCGAAAAAAGCAGAGCCACAGCAAGAATCAATGCAAAGATTTTAAAATACTTCAAGCTTTTCCCTCCTTGGCAACGAATGCGCCTTATAATCCAGCATATTTGTAATATTATATCATTAAATTATTACAAAATAAATATCTTTTTTATATTATTTAAAATAATTATTACAAAAAAGGCAACGAAAGAGTGGGCAATATTTACAAAAATTATACTATTTCAACTTTACGACAACAAAAAATCCCGCAATGTTACGCAAATAACAAAGCGGGAAATATTATATAATTCACATTACTTTTCGTAAACAGATCTTTTAAGCGCACCTATATAAGGCAAATTTCTGTATTTTTGATCATAATCAAGACCGTAGCCGACAACAAATTCATCCGGCACATCACAGCCTACATAATCCGGAGAAATCTGTGCTACTCGCCTTTCGGGCTTATCAAGCAAAGTTACAATGCTTATTGAATTTGCACCGCGGGTTTTCAAAATTTCAGAAACATATTTAAGCGTTCTGCCGCTGTCCAAAATATCCTCAACAATCAAAACATCATAACCGTCTAAATCAATATCAATATCCTTGGTGATTTTAACACGGCCTGTTGATTCCGTTCCGCTGCCGTAAGAAGACACAGACATAAAATCAATGCTGAGCGGCAAATCAATATGACGAACGAGATCCGTCATAAAGAAAACACAGCCTTTAAGGATACCGAGAACAAGCAGATTTTTTCCCTTGAAATCTTTAGTGATTTGGGCACCGAGCCTTGCGTTTATATCGCTCAGCTCCTGCTCCGAAACAAGTATTTTTTCAATATCACCAAGCATAATTAAAATTTACCTATCCTCTCTGAAATATGACAAACCGAGCGATGCAGGGCCAAGATTTTCCTTTTTCTTTTTAACACTTGCCAAAACAAGAACAATAATAGTAACAACATAAGGAATCATCTTATAAAGCTCCTGCGTGCGAAGTGCGCCCGGAACATAAAGATAAACTATATACAAACCGCCGAAAGCAATTGAGCCGAGAATACTGAGATTCGGGCGCCAAATTGCGAAAATTACAAGAGCAATTGCAAGCCAACCTCTGTCGCCAAAGCCGTCGTTTGACCAAACGCCGTTTGCATAATCCATAACATAATAAAGGCCGCCGAATCCGGCAATAACGCTGCCGAGACAAGTTGCAATATATTTTGAGCGATTTACATTGATGCCTGCGGCATCGGCAGTAGCGGGATTTTCACCTACAGCCCTAAGATGAAGACCTCCCCTTGTGCGATTAAGAAAAAATGAGCATGCGATTGCAATAATAATTGCAGCATAAGCAAGGAATCCGTATGAAAGGAAAAGCTTGCCGAACCAACCGGTGCTGTCTGCCCCGGGAAGCGTTGTTCTGAAAAAGCTGCTTGTTGTTGTTAATGCAACGGAAGGAACATCGGATCCGGTGATTTTGATAAGAGAACCGCCGAAAAAGTTACCGAAGCCGGTGCCGAAAGTGGTGAGTGCCAAACCGGTAACATTCTGATTTGCACGGAGTGTAACGGTTAAGAAGCAATACAAAAGACCGGCCAAAAACGATCCTAGAATGCAGCACAAAAGCGGAATGATTACCGCAAGAAAAGGCACAGCATCTTCACCTGAAGAAAGCGAATTTTCATAGAGAAAAGCGCCGATAACGCCGCTCATGCCGCCGATATACATTACACCGGGTATACCGAGGTTAAGGTTGCCGGATTTTTCCGTCATTATTTCGCCGGTTGAGCCGAAAAGAAGCGGAATGCCCTGCATTATGGCTCTGTGAAGAAAGGTTATGAGTGAAGAAAACATATCACTTTACCTCCTTATTTGCTTTTCTGAACTTTAATTCATAGTTGATGAAAAATTCGCTGCCTATGATAAAGAAAAGAATGATGCCGGTTATAATATCCGAAAATGATTCATTAAGATTAAACACCATTGAAATTTGGCTTGCGCCGGCACTGAGGAAAACAAGCAAAAGCGATGTTATAATCATATAAATCGGGTTAAACTTTGCAAGCCAAGAAACCATGATTGCGGTAAATCCCCTATTTCCCGCAGTTGTTGAAGAAATAGTATGATCCGTGCCGCCGACAAGCAAAAAGCCGGCAATACCGCAAACAGCACCTGATACAAACATAGTTCTTAAAATAACCTTTTTAACATTGATGCCTATATACTTAGCCGTGTTTTCGGATTCGCCAACAACAGAAAGCTCATAACCGTGCTTACTGTATTTCAGATAAATATACATTGCAACCGTGAGCACCAAAACGATCAGAATATTAAGCAAATAATCATAATCGCCGATTGTGGGCAGCCAACCCTGCATTGAATTTCCGTTTATAACACCGATTTTACCGGAGCCTTTCGGATTTTCCCAATACATACAAAAATATGATACAATTTGAATTGCAACATAGTTCATCATAAGGGTAAACAATGTTTCATTTGTGTTAAAATTAGCCTTAAAGATTGCCGGGATAATAGCCCAAATTGCACCTGCAAGAATGCTGGCAACGAGCATAACAATAAGCCGTTGGGAAGCTTGCCGCCAAGCAAAATCATGCATGCAGCTGTTGCAAGACCGCCGATAAGCACCTGGCCTTCACCGCCGATATTCCAAAACCGCATTTTAAATGCAGGAGTTAATGCAAGCGAAACACAAAGCAACATTGAAAGATTTTGCAAAAGCTTCCAAATTTTTCTTTCTGTTCCAAATGCGCCCTCAAACATTGTGGCATACACGGAAAAAGGATTTTCACCTGTTAAAAGCATAGTAACAACGGCGCAGATAATAAGTGCCGCCAAAACAGCTCCGATACGGATAAGCCATGCTTTGCCGCCGGATATATGGGCACGCTTTGCAATATGGAAAAGCGGCTCATGAACTTTTTTGTTTTTAGTTTCCATTACTGCTCCTCCTTGCCGTCTGTTTTTGTCATAAGGAAGCCAAGTTCCTCTTTTGTTGTTGTGCGGCCGTCAACCACACCCGTTACCTTGCCTGAATTCATAACAAGAATTCTGTCACAAAGCTCAACAAGAACATCAAGATCCTCGCCGACGAATATAACTGCAACACCGTTTGCCTTTTGTTTATTAAGAAGATTATAAATCACATATGAGGAATTGATATCAAGGCCTCTTACCGGATAAGCGGCCATAAGAAGCCTGGGATTTAAAGCAATCTCTCTGCCAACAAGTATTTTTTGAACATTACCGCCAGAAAGTTTGCGAACCGGAGTGGCAGTGCCCGGCGTAACAACCTCAAGACTTTGAATTATATTTTCTGCAAGATCTTTGGGATTTTTTCTGTCTACAAACAAGGAATGGCCCTTTTTATAGCTTCTGAGCATCATATTATCGGTAATATCCATATTGCCGACAAGACCCATACCGAGCCTGTCTTCAGGAACGAAAGAAAGGCGAACACCGAGATCACGAATTTGTGTTGGTGTTTTATCCCTAAGATTAACGGTTTCACCGTCTTGCGTATTATAAAAGATTTCGCCGCTTTCAAGATTTTGAAGGCCTGCAACAGCCTCAAGCATTTCTCTTTGGCCGCTGCCTGCAATACCTGCTATTCCGAGAATTTCGCCCGACCTTGCCGTGAATGAAATATCATCAAGAATTGTTCTGCCCTCTGCATTTTTTGCGGAAATGTGCTTAACCATAAGCATATCCGCAGGATTTACGGGATCAGTTCTTTCAATATTAAGCGAAATCTTTTTGCCCACCATCATTTCTGTGAGCGATTGCTCTGTTGCATCTTTAGTTTCAACAGTGCCGATATATTCACCCTTGCGCAAAACCGCAACACGATCCGAAAGCGCAAGCACTTCATGAAGTTTATGAGTAATAATAATTATTGATTTACCGTCCTTACGCATTTTGCGAAGAACATCAAACAGTTTATCTGTTTCGTGCGGAGTAAGAACAGCCGTGGGTTCATCAAGAATAAGTATATCGGCGCCCCTGTAAAGCACTTTAATAATTTCAACGGTTTGTTTTTCGGAAACGGACATCTCATAGATTTTTCTGCTTAAATCTATTTCAAAGCCGTATTTATCGGTAATTTCACGAACCTTTTTTTCTGCTTCTTTAAGATTAAGTTTTTTACCGTCTTTAACACCCAAAACGATATTTTCGGTTGCATTAAAAACATCAACAAGCTTAAAATGCTGATGCACCATTCCGATTCCGCATTCAAAAGAATCTTTAGGGGATTTTATCACAACTTCTTTACCGTTAATAAATATTTGGCCATCATCTGGAAAATAAATTCCCGAAAGCATATTCATAAGGGTTGTTTTGCCGCTGCCGTTTTCGCCTAATATTGCAAGGATTTCGCCTTTTTTTACCTGCAAATTAACATCTTTATTGGCAACGATTGAGCCGAAAGTTTTTGTGATACCTTTAAGCTCTATTGCAAGAGATTCGCTCATTACTTGCCCTCCGTGGAAATCTAAATAATATATTAAAATATTATACCGCGGCCGATTTTCATCGGCCACGGAAAATATTATAACTTATTTATTCAACTTAGAATTTTGTATCAAGAAGAGTGATACCGTCAATTTGAATATCAAAGTAAGG
>OHKU01000929.1_pt1 | contig 14708 bp, 16 predicted proteins | sample 1568911 | NCBI WGS metagenome assembly OHKU01 (sample SAMEA3879574, study PRJEB24766) | human gut metagenome | biome: human-associated habitat; feature: feces | place: USA | collected 1985/1987
GGGAGGGCTCCACTGTGCGGAAAAATCATCACGGAAAAAAAGATAGGCTGGTGAAGCGCGTTTTTGCGCTTTGTCTGGCGCTTGCGGTCATCTGCACCTGCCTTGTGCCGGTGTTTGCAACGGAGGGTCTGAGCGATCCTCAGGTTAATCAAGAGGCCTTCCGGCCCGTAGATGACGGCGAGGCATCCTATCCTGACGACGAATTTGCCGGTTTCGGCGAGGAGGAAGCCACCCGGCCGAAGGCCCCAAACTGATCCAGACCGGTCAGCTGAACTGGCCCGTGCCGGTGCTGGCCTGCAGCGGCGTGCTGCTGTTTGCCGCAGGCTGGGTGCTGAACCGTCAGGGCAAAAAGGAAAACTGACTTTGCACTCCTTTCTTTTCGGCACAGCTTGGCGTGGCGTTGCCGAATTTGCTCCCCCGCAAGGGGGAGCATTTTTTGTGCCCTTTCCCCTGCCGGGCGCAGCACGATTTTGAATGCGCTCCGCGTTGCTCTGCGCATAAATAGCGGAAAGATTATTTTTATTTCGCAATTCTGGAAAATCTGCGGATTTTCCAGAATTGCCTTTTCACGGGAGGGGTCATTCTCCGTCACCCTGCCCTATAAAATGGCAAAGCGACCCTCTGAAAATGTAAACATTGGCTAACTTTAGCTCAAGAAATAGAGTTAGTCATTGATGATTTTGATAAAAATGTGGGCCGGTTCTGGCATAAAATTTGTTTGTTCATATAAACTAACTATGAGATATGAAAAAACTATTGACAAGCCGGGTTAGCAGCGATAAACTATCTACGCTGATAGTTACGGCTGACTAACCACCGCAGCATCACATCATTTTTATGGAAGGGGAGCACAGCGATGATGCCTTTGACGATGACAAAAGCAGGCGAGACCGTCACCATCCGCAGGATCAGCGGCAAGGACGAGGTGCGGCTGCACCTAGCCGAGCTGGGGTTCGTGGTTGGCAGCGAGGTGACCGTGGTCAACGAGATCGCGGGCAACCTGATCGTGCAGGTCAAGCAGAGCCGTCTGGCACTGGATAAGACCATGGCAAGCCGCATCATGGTGGACTGAGGCAGCGCCTTCCCGGTGCTGCATGAAATACTGCAAGGGAGGAACGAGTACGATGAAAACACTGAAAGACGTAAAGGTGGGCGAGACCGCCACCGTGGCACGGCTGCACGGCGAAGGCCCGGTGAAGCGCCGCATCATGGATATGGGCATCACCAAGGGGGTGCAGATCTATGTGCGCAAGGTGGCGCCGCTGGGCGACCCCATGGAGCTGACCGTGCGCAACTACGAGCTGAGCGTGCGCAAGGCCGACGCTGAGATGATCGAAGTAGTCTGATAAGACCAAAGGGAGGAAAGGTATCCGCAATGAGCATTAAAATTGCACTGGCCGGCAACCCGAACTGCGGCAAAACGACCCTGTTCAACAACCTGACCGGCTCCAACCAGTACGTGGGCAACTGGCCCGGCGTGACCGTGGAAAAAAAGGAAGGCAAACTCAAGGGCGACAAGGACGTTGTCATTCAGGATCTGCCCGGCATCTACTCGCTGTCCCCCTACACGCTGGAAGAGGTGGTCTCCCGTACTTACCTTGTAAAGGAAAAGCCCGACGCCATCCTGAACATCATCGACGGCACCAACATCGAGCGCAACCTGTACCTGACCACCCAGCTGATCGAGCTGGGCATCCCGGTGGTCATGGCTGTGAACATGATCGATCTGGTGCGCAAGAACGGCGATAAGATCGACCTGAAGAAGCTGAGCGCAGAGCTGGGCTGTCAGGCAGTGGAGATCAGCGCCCTGAAGGGCGAGGGCACCGAGGCCGCCGCCAAGGCTGCGGTGACAGCTGCCAAGGCCGGCAAGACCGGCGAGCTGCCCCATGTGTTCACCGGCAGTGTGGAGCACGCCATTGCCCACATCGAGGAGAGCATTCAGGGCAAGGTGGATGACCGTTTCCTGCGCTGGTATGCCGTCAAGCTGTTCGAGCGGGACGAGAAGGTGCTGGCAGAGCTGAAGCTGGACAAGACCCTGATGGATCACATCGACGAGCACATTCAGGACTGCGAAAAAGAGATGGACGATGACGCCGAGAGCATCATCACCAACCAGCGCTATGCCTACATCAACACCGTGGTGGGCAAGGCTGTCAAGAAGAAGGCCCGCGTGGAGCACCTGACCGTTTCCGATAAGATCGACCGGATCGTTACCAACCGTGTGCTGGCACTGCCCATCTTTGCAGTGGTGATGTACCTGATGTACTCCCTGTCCGTGGGCAAATCCATTGCGGACGGCGGCTGGGCCATCGGTACCTTTGCCACCGACTGGACCAACGATGTCCTGTTCGGTGAGATCGTTCCCAATGCGCTGGGCGGCTTTTTGGAGAGCATCGGCGTGGCTGGCTGGCTGTACGGCCTGATCATGGACGGCATCGTGGCCGGTGTGGGCGCGGTGCTGGGCTTTGTGCCCCAGATGCTGGTGCTGTTCTTCCTGCTGTCCATTCTGGAGGACGTGGGCTATATGTCCCGCGTGGCCTTTATCATGGACCGTATCTTCCGCAAGTTCGGCCTTTCCGGCAAGAGCTTTATCCCGGTGCTGGTGGGCACCGGCTGCGGCGTGCCGGGCATTATGGCAAGCCGTACCATCGAGAACGAGCGTGACCGCCGCATGACCATCATGACCACCTGCTTCATCCCCTGCGGCGCAAAGATGCCCATCATCGGCCTGATCGCCGGTGCAATGTTCGGCGGCTCTTCGCTGGTGGCAGTGTCTGCCTACTTCATCGGCATGGCAGCCATCATCTGCTCCGGCATCATGCTGAAAAAGACCAAGCTCTTCGCAGGTGATCCCGCTCCCTTCGTCATGGAGCTGCCCGCCTATCACTGGCCCACTCTGGGCAACGTGCTGCGCAGCATGTGGGAGCGGGGCTGGAGCTTCATCAAGAAGGCCGGCACCATCATCCTGCTTTCCACCATCTTCGTGTGGTTCACCACCTACTTCGGCTGGGTGGATGGCACCTTCCGTATGCTGGACGAGAGCGAGATCCAGAGCTCCATCCTGGCTGCCATCGGCGGCGTCATCGCCTGGATCTTCAAGCCCCTGGGCTGGGGCAACTGGCAGGCTGCCGTGGCCTCCATCACCGGCCTTGTGGCCAAGGAGAACATCGTGGGCACCCTGGGCATCCTCTATGGCGGCGGCGACGGCACCGTGTATCAGAACATCGGCGCGGCCTTCACCGGCATCAGCGGCTTCAGCTTCCTGGTGTTCAACCTGCTGTGCGCTCCCTGCTTCGCCGCCATCGGCGCCATCAAGCGGGAGATGAACAACCGCAAGTGGACCTGGTTCGCCATCGGCTATCAGTGCGGCTTCGCCTATCTCATCAGCCTGATGATCAACCAGTTCGGCGGCCTGTTCACCGGCAGCGTCAATGTCATCGGCCTGATCTTCGCCCTGGCGGCCCTGGCCCTGATGGTCTATATGCTGGTGCGCCCCTATAAGGAGGCCACCAAGCTCAACGCCACCGTCTGATCTGTTCCAACCCATCTTACGACATTTTCCGAAAAGGAGTGAAATTCCATGCTGCATTGGATCAGCGCCAATCTCTCCACCATTCTCATCACCCTGGTCCTTATTGCCATTGTAGTCCTTATCATCCGCAGTCTGATCCGCCAGAAAAAGCAGGGAAAGTCCTCCTGCGGCGCAGGGTGCGCCCACTGCGCCATGCATGGCCAGTGCCACCGCAGCCAGCCGTGACCTGATCCCCGGGGGAGACGTGGGCAGCTCCGCGTCTCCCCCGCCCTTTCACCCAGGAGGTTAGATATGTCTAATTGCCCACAGGCCATGACCCCGGCCTCCATCCGATATCTGCTGGTGCTGGACGATCTGTGCCGGGAGGGCAGGGGCGTCCGCTCGGTGGAAATCGCCGCCCGGATGAACGTGTCCAAGCCCAGCGCCCACTCCATGCTCCAGAATCTCTGTCAGGCGGGCCTGGTGGAAAAGGAGCGCTATGGCACGGTGTTCCTGACGCCGGAGGGCCGCCGGGCCGCCGCGGAATACGCCGCGTGCTTCGGCCCCCTGTGCCGCCGGATGCAGCAGGCCCTGGGCCTGGAGGAGGACGCCTGTCAGACGGCGGTCTGCGCCATCCTGGCCCAGTCCCAGGACCGGCTGCCCCAGCTCCGGGACCGCCTGCTGTCGGCGGAGCAATAGCCCCGCCGGAAAAACAACCCATTTCCTCAAGGAGGTATAACGCTATGATCGAAACCATTGTCCAGGTGGACGGCATGATGTGCGGCATGTGCGAAAGCCACATCAACGACGCCGTCCGCAGCCATTTCCAGGTGAAGAAGGTGTCCTCCTCCCACACCAAGGGCCAGACCGTGATCCAGTCCCAGGAGCCCCTGGACCGGGAGCAGCTGGTCCGGGTCATCAACGACACCGGCTATCAGGCCGGGGAGGTGGTGTCCCGTCCTCTGGAAAAGCGGGGCCTGTTGGGCCGCCTGAAAAAGTGACCATGGAATCTGCGTGTCTGCATGAACCCTTGCCGCTGCCGGAGCACACCGTCCGCCGGGAGACCCCGGACGGGGGCCAGGCGGCGGTGACCCTTTATCCGGTGTTTCCCGGCATCGACATCCACTATCACGACGTCCACGCCGCCTCCTGTCCCTTGGAGCCTGCCGCCCCGGGGGTGCTGGAGATCAGCCACTGCCGGGAGGGGCGCATGGAGTACCGCCTGGGGAGCCGGTATTTCTATCTGGCCCCGGGGGACCTGTCCGTGGCCCGGCAGGACGTGCTGCCCACCCTGGCCGCCTTTCCCACCGGCCACTACCACGGCATCACCGTTACCGTGGACCCGGGGCTGGCGCCCCGGTGTCTGTCCTGCTTTTTAGAGGACGTGGAGGTGCAGCCCGCCGCCCTGGCGGAAAAATTCTGCGCCGCCGGGGGGTATTTTGCCGCCCGGTCCTCCCGGCGGGTGGAGCACGTGTTTTCGGAGCTGTATCGGGTGCCGGAGGACCTGCGCCGGGGGTATCTGAAGGTGAAGATCCTGGAGCTGCTGCTGTTTCTCAGCGCTCTGGAGGTGCCCGCCCAGCCCCAGGCGGCTGCGCCGGGCCTTTCCCGGGGGCAGGTGTCCCTGGCCAGAAAGACGGCGGACTATCTGCTGGCCAACACCGAAAGCAAGGTGACGGTGCAGGAGCTGTCCCGGCATTTCGGGGCCTCCGCCGCCCAGATCCAGGCCAGCTTCCGGGGGGTCTATGGCAGCAGTCCCGCCGCCTGGCTGCGTCTGCAGAAGATGCACGGCGCGGCGGAGCTGCTGCGGTCCACGGACCGGACGGTGCTGGACATCGCCGGGCAGTTCGGCTATGACAACGCCAGCAAATTCGCCCGGACCTTCCGGGACGTCATCGGCGTGTCCCCCAACGAATACCGCAGCGGCCTGGATCAGGACTCCTGCGCGCCATAAATCAAAACCTCCGGCATTGCCGGAGGTTTTGATTTTATCGGCACAGATAGGAGAACCAGCCCTCGCTGCTGCGGGCCTCGGCAATGGTCCAGCCGTTATCCCGCAGGCACTGGGCCACCTCCTCCGCCCGGTCGTCGATGATGCCGGAGCACAGGAAGATGCCCCCCTCCTTCACCAGGGGCCGCACCGTGGAGGCCAGGGCCTTGATGACGTCGGCCACGATGTTGGCCACCACCACGTCATAGGGGCCGCCCAACTCCTGCCGCAGGGCCTGATCCGTTACCACATCGCCCCAGCGGACGGTGTAGCGGTCCCGGCCCACGCCGTTGAGGGCGGCGTTTTCATAGGCCACGTCCATGCACTTTTCGTCAATGTCGCAGGCCACGGCCCGGTCCGCCCCCAGCAGCAGGGCGGCAATGGACAGAATGCCGCTGCCGCAGCCCAGGTCCAGCACCGTCTGGCCGCCGGTGATATGCTTTTCCAGGGCCGTCAGGCACAGGCGGGTGGTGGCGTGGCTGCCGGTGCCGAAGGTGAGGCCCGGATTCAGCCGCAGGGCCACCCGGTCCTCCGGCACGCCGGTGCTCTCCCACTCCGGGATGACGATCAGCCGGTCGCCGATCTCCATGGGCTTGTAAAACTGCTTCCAGTTGTTCTCCCAGTCGGCGTCCTCCATGTTCTCCATGGTCAGCAGCAGCCGGCCGTATTCGGGGTGCTCCTGCTTCACCCGGGACAGGGCCATGCGGACCTGAGCCAGGGTGTTGTACCCGTCGGGACTGTCCTCCAGATAGAAGGTGATGCGGCACAGGCCCTTTTTCTCCTGCATCAGATGGTCGTCCACATAGTCCCAATAGGCGTGGTTGTGCTCCAGAAAGTCCTGGAAATCCCCCTCGTCGTCAATGACCAGGCCGGTGATGCCCAGGTCCTCCAGCAGTGCGCTGACGGGCTCCAGCCCGGCGGGGGCGGCGTCGATCTTCAGCTCCAGCCACTTCATGCTCAGCGCTCCGTTCCCACAAAGAACAGGCCCATGGTGTTGGGGCCGGTATGGCTGCCGATGACAGGGCCGATGTAGTTGATATACACCTCTTTGACGCCGTAGCGCTGCTTGAGCTGGGCGGCCACGGCCTCCGCCTCCGCCTGGCAGTCCGCCTGGCAGATGAACATCACCTGATCCTGCAGGTTGATGCCCAGACGGCCCACGGTGTCGATGAGGGTGTTCAGACTGCTCTTGCGGCCCCGGGCCTTGCCCACCACCGTCAGCTTGCCCTCATCGGAGGTGTGCATGATGGGCTTGATGGACAGCATGGTGCCCACCAGCGCCGTGGCGGCGGACACGCGACCGCCCTTTTTCAGATAGTTCAGGTCGTCCACCGTGAACCAGTGGCAGACGTGGAGCTTGTTTTCCTCCACCCAGTCCCCCAGCTGGTCCAGGGTCAGGTTCTCCTCCAGCTTCTTGTGGGCGGTCAGGTACATCAGCAGGCCCTGGCCCAGGGAGGCGCTGAGGGAGTCGATGACCCGGATGCGGCCCTCGGGGTACCTGGCCCGGACGCTCTCCGCCGCGATGCAGGCGGACTGGTAGGTGGTGGACAGGGCCGAGGAGAAGCAGATGCACAGAATGTCCCGGCCTCCGGCCAGAACGGCAGACATGGCATCCTCAAACTGGCCCACGTTGACGGCGGAGGTGGTGGCCATTTTGCCCGCCCGGATCCGCCGGTAAAACTCCTCGTTGCTGATGGCCGCGCCATCCAGGGTGTTGGGATAGTCCTGCCCGTCCATGTGCATGGTCAGGGGCAGCACCTCCAGCTGCAGGTCCTTTGCCATCTGGTCCGGCAGGTCGCAGCAGCTGTCGGTCATGAGAACATATTCGCGCATGGGAAAAACCTCCTTGGAAGGTATAGTTTTCGCGTTTTCTCGACATCTAATATACCATATTAGAACTCGCAAGGAAAGATGATTTTTAAAGTTTACAATTTGTTCATAATTCGGACACGGAGCACCGTTTCCAAAAAAAATTGGAAATCTTCCGTCATCGGAAAGGAAGATAGTTACGAAAGAAACCCATCAGGGGTGTCTTTCGTTTGCAATCATAGGTTTTCAGAACTTGAAAAGTTCTGAAAACCGCACCCAGCTTGTCAAAAAGACCTTTTGACAAGCTGGGCACAAAAAACGCAGGACCCGGCAGCCCTGCGGTGTTTTTTGCGGTCCGCCGCCCGGCAGCGGCGGACCATTTGTAAGAGAGAAAAACTTGGAGGGTATATGCGGAATGGAAAAGGATGGAAAAGCGAATTTGCGTTACAGCAGCTTGCACAGCAGGTCCAGCTCCACGAAAGCCAGAACCGGCATCAGAAACGCCAGCACCACCGTCAGGCCATAGAAGTGGCCGGTGGCCGTGCTCACCAGCGTGAGTGCCATCAATACAGAAGCAACAACGGCTGCAACTACCATACCGGTGCGATTCGTCTTAGTCATTTGAGAACACTCCTTTCTGCTGTTCCCGCGCCGCGCCCGGTGCGGTTCCCCTTCGGGCGAGTGATAAGATAACACGAAAAAAGGGATTTGTAAAATCGGTTCTTTTCCCTTATAATATAGGTCGCAATCTATAATTCCAGGAGGGCTCCGACATGACGGATATGGAGATCGAAACCTTTCTGACGGTGCTGCGCAGCGGGTCCATGACCGCCGCCGCCCAGGCGCTTTATATCACCCAGCCCACCCTTTCCGCCCGGCTCCAGACCCTGGAGGACGAGGTGGGGACGCCGCTGTTTGTCCGGGGCAAGGGCCTGCGGCGGCTGGAGCTGACGGAGGCGGGAACCCGGTTTCTGCCCCTGGCCCAGCGGTGGCAGCGACTGATGGCCGAGATGCACGGCATTGCCGCCGCCGAGGCCCGGACCCACTTTCGCATCGGCGCTGCCTACACCGCCAACCAATATGTGCTGCCACCGGTATACAAGCGGTTTCTGGAGCGGGACCTGCCGGTGGCTCTGCGGGTGGAGACCCTGTCCAGCCAGCAGGCCCAGGAGGCCGTTACCCGCCGGGAGCTGGACATGGCCATTGTGGAGGACGACGTGGGCTTCAACCCGGAGCTGCAGGTGACGCCCCTGTTCCGGGAGTCGTTCTATATGATCTGCTCCGAGGGCAGCGACTATCCGGAGCTGGTGAACCCCCACGACCTGGATATGTCCCAGGAGATCAACGTGTCCCAGCGGCGGGAGGTGCAGGTGTGGAACGACTATTGGTTCGGGTCCGATGCCCGGCCCCTGCTGAACACCGACACCATGCAGCTGGCGGATGCGTGGCCCCCCACCCGCCGGGTGTGGGCGGCGGCCCCGGCCATTGCCGCCGAGCACATGCGCCGGGCGGGCCGGGCCAAGATATGCCGCTTCACCGCCCCGCCGCCGGACCGCATCAGCTATCTCATCGCCCCCCAGGCGGTGGAGCTGCCCCGGGAGGCGGCCCTGTTTCTGGAGGACCTGCGCTGGGAGCTGCAGCAGCACCCGGACGTGACCATCTATTTCTGACCGCACTCAGCTTGTCAAAAAAATCTTTTTTGACAAGCTGGAAAATGTGGAAAATTGGTAGCCAGATGGGAAAGAGTATGCTATAATTCATATATTATGTATCTGCCAGAATCGAGGCTTTCGCATATGAACCGGCAATATCCCTGTCTGGAAATCAGCCGCAGCCGTCTGCGGCACAATATGGAGGAGGTCATCTCCCGCTGCACCGCCCGGGGCATCCAGGTGTGCGGCGTCATCAAGGGGTGCAGCGGCCTGCCGGAGGTGGGCCGTATGTTCCGGGACTGCGGGGCCACCCAGCTGGCCAGCAGCCGCCTGGAGCAGATCGTCCGCTGCCGCCGGGCCGGGGTGCCGGGGCCGTATATGCTGCTGCGGATCCCCATGGAAAGCGAGCTGGAGGACGTGGCCCGGTGGTGCGACTATTCCCTGGAGAGCGAGCGGGCCACGCTGGACGCCCTGGAGGAGGCCTGCGCCCGGCAGGGAGCTGTCCACAAGGCCGTGATCATGGCGGACCTGGGCGACCTGCGGGAGGGCTTCTGGGACCAGGACGAGATGCTGGACGTGTGCGTCCATGTGGAGCGGGACCTGCCCCATGTGGAGCTGGCAGGCGTAGGCGTGAACCTGGGGTGCTACGGCTCCATCCAGCCCACGCCGGAGAATCTGGGTCAGCTGGTACATATCGCCCGGCGGGTGGAGGACGCCATCGGCCGGAAGCTGGAGATCGTGTCCGGCGGAGCCACCAGCTCCTTCACCCTGGTCCACTGGGGCACCATGCCGGAGGGCATCAACCACCTGCGCATTGGCGAGGGTATCTTAGTGGCCAAGGATTTACAGGTGGACTGGAGCATTCACGACATGGACTATCTGCGGATGGACTGCATGACCCTGCGGGCCCAGATCGTGGAGGTGAAGGACAAGCCCACACACCCGGTGGGACCCATTATGGTGGACTGCTTCTGCAACCGGCCCACCTATGAGGACCGGGGCATCCGCCGCCGGGCCATTGCCGGCATCGGCCGGGCCGACGTGGGGGATATCATGATGCTGCATCCCCGGACGCCGGGTATGACGGTGGTGGGCGGCTCGTCGGACCACTGCATCCTGGACGTGGAGGACTGCGACCCCTGCCCGCAGGTGGGAGATATCGTGGATTTCGACGTAATCTACCTGACCATGCTGTATGCCAGCGCCCGGGAGGACGTGGCCGTGAAATTTGTGGACTAATTATAATAGGAGGATAGATTTTTGGATAACGAAGGATTGATGATTTTCATTTTCCAGGCCATCATTGCGCTGTTCGCGTTTTTCGTGGTGGCCCCCTGCGTGCTCAATGCCGTCAGCCTGTTCACGGTGCAGAAGCGCTTCGCTAAGACCATGATCGACCTGGGCGTGGTGCAGGCGGACGTGGTGCACAAGCTCCACCCCAAAAAGGAGATCGCCGGGGTCATTATCTCCCTGGTGGTGGTGACGGCCTTTGGCTACGGCGTGTGGCGGCAGGCCCCCATCAGCTATCTGTCCGGCGGCCTGCCGCTGATCGTGGGCTTTTTGAAGTACCGCCAGATCGTCCAGTTCAACAGCCTGACGGTGAAGCGGTTCCAGAACACCTATCAGGGCCAGATGGACGTGAAGAAGTACAACGACTATGTGAACAAGACCTTCTGAGTGCCAAAAGAGGACGGGGCAGCGCCCCGTCCTCTTTTCCTCGAAAAATCCCCGGTTTGTTCACAAAATCCTGTTGATTTTCGCGGGACGGCGTGGTATCATATCCCAAAATTCCGGGGATTCGGACCCGGCTGACGCAGGAGGACGGCATATGAAAGAAGTAAAGCCCCCGAAAAAACCGTTGATCTATTATTACGGCGTCGCCTTAGTGGTGCTGCTGCTGATCAACTTTCTGCTGGTGCCCCTGGTGGCCCGGCACGCGGTGCAGGAGGTGGACTACGGCACCTTCATGACCATGACCGAAAACAAGGAGATCGGCCAGGTGGAGGTGGAGGACAACCAGATCATCTTCACCAACAAGGACGGCAGCAAGATCTATAAGACCGGCCCCATGAACGACCCGGACCTGACCCAGCGGCTGTATGACGCCGGAGCGGAGTTCACCCGGGACATTGTAGAGCAGACCTCGCCTCTGCTGCGCTTTGTGCTGACGTGGATCCTGCCCATCATCATGTTCATCGCCATCGGCCAGCTGATGACCAAGAAGCTGACGGACCGGGCCGGAGGCCCCGGCTCCATGATGTTCGGCGCCGGGAAGTCCAATGCCAAGATCTATGTGCAGTCCACCCAGGGCATCCACTTTGCCGACGTGGCCGGCGAGGATGAGGCCAAGGAGAACCTGCAGGAGATCGTGAACTATCTCCATGACCCCAGTAAGTATCAGGAGATCGGCGCATCCATGCCCAAGGGCATCCTGCTGGTGGGCCCTCCGGGAACCGGCAAGACCATGCTGGCCAAGGCCGTGGCAGGCGAGTCCCAGGTGCCCTTCTTCTCCATCTCCGGCTCGGAGTTTGTGGAGATGTTCGTGGGCATGGGCGCGTCCAAGGTCCGGGACCTGTTCAGCCAGGCCAAGGAGAAGGCCCCCTGCATCGTGTTCATCGACGAGATCGACGCCATCGGCCAGAAGCGCAGCGGCGGCCAGTACGGCGGCAACGACGAGCGCGAGCAGACGCTGAACCAGCTGCTCACCGAGATGGACGGCTTCGAGGGCAACACCGGCGTCATCATTCTGGCCGCCACCAACCGTCCCGAATCCCTTGATCCGGCCCTGACCCGACCCGGTCGTTTCGACCGCCGTGTACCCGTGGAGCTGCCCGACCTGCTGGGGCGCGAGGCCATTCTGAAGGTACACGCCAAAAAGATCAAGATCGCCGAGGACGTGGACTTCAACAAGATCGCCCGTATGGCCTCCGGTGCTTCCGGTGCCGAGCTGGCCAACATCGTCAACGAGGCCGCCCTCCGCGCCGTCCGTGACGGACGCCGCTTTGCCACCCAGGCCGACCTGGAGGAGAGCATCGAGATAGTCATTGCCGGCTACCAGAAGAAGAACGCCATTATGACCGATCACGAGAAGCATATCGTGGCCTACCACGAGATCGGCCACGCGCTGGTGGCGGCCAAGCAGACCAATTCCGCCCCGGTGCAGAAGATCACCATCGTGCCCCGCACCTCCGGTGCTCTGGGCTATACCATGCAGGTGGAGGAGGGCAACCACTACCTGATGTCTCAGGAGGAAATGGAGAACAAGATCGCCACCCTCACCGGCGGCCGCGCCGCCGAGGAGACGGTGTTCGGCACCATCACCACCGGTGCCAGCAACGACATCGAGCAGGCCACCAAGCTGGCCCGCGCCATGATCACCCGCTACGGCATGAGCAGGGACTTCGACATGGTGGCCATGGAGACGGTGCAGAACCAATATCTGGGCGGCGACACGTCTCTGGCCTGCTCCGCCGAGACCCAGGCGAAGATCGACCAACAGGTGGTGGCACTGGTGAAGCAGCAGCACGAGAAGGCGCTGAAGCTCCTCACCGACAACCGCGCCAAGCTGGACGAGCTGGCCGCCTTCCTGTATGAGAAGGAGACCATCACCGGCGAGGAGTTCATGGAGATTCTGAACAAAAACTAAGCGAAACGCCCCCGGCGTCGCCGGGGGCGTCCATCGGAGGAATACCGCATGAAGTTCATCACGACACTGGCCGTCACCTTCTTCGCCGGTATGGGCGCAGGACTGGGCACCGGCTTTGCGGGCATGAGCGCCGCGGCGGTCATCAGTCCCATGCTCATCACATTTCTGGGCATGGACCCCTACATGGCGGTAGGCATCGCTCTGGCCTCCGACGTGCTGGCCAGCGCCGTCTCCGCCTACACCTACCGCAAAAACAAGAACCTGGATATCCGGAACGGCATCATTATGATGGTCACCGTGCTTCTGTTCACCGTGGCAGGCAGCTACATCGCCAGCCTGGTGCCCTCCCGCACCATGGGAAGCTTCTCCGTGATCATGACGTTCCTGCTGGGCGTCAAGTTCATCGTCCGTCCCGTTATGACCACCAAGGAGGCCATGCTGGGTGTCTCCGCCAAAAAGCGTGCCGTCCAGTCTGTGGTCTGCGGCATCGTCATCGGCTTCATCTGTGGCTTCGTGGGCGCGGGCGGCGGCATGATGATGCTGCTGATTTTGACCACGGTGCTGGGCTATGAGTTGAAAACCGCCGTGGGTACCAGCGTGTTCATCATGACCTTTACGGCGCTGACCGGCGCCATTTCCCACTTCACTATCGGCGGCGCGCCGGACTGGACGGTACTGGCGCTGTGCGTGGTGTTCACCCTGATCTGGGCGCGGGTCGCCGCAGTATTTGCCAACAAGGCCGAACCTAAAACGCTGAACCGCGCCACCGGCGTGGTGCTGGTGATCCTCGGCGCCGCCATCATGACCTTCAACCTGCTGAAGTGACCGCTGAAATACGACAAGACCGCCTCCGGCACTGCCGGAGGCGGTCTTTCCTTCACTTATTCTGCTCATACAGCACGGCCAGTCCCCGCAGAATGAGGTCCGCGGCCATGTGCATCTCATGCCGGCAGGCCGGCGCGATCACCGGCGCGATGCCGCCGGTGGCCACCACTGTGGCCTTTCGGCCAAGCTCGGCCTCCATCCGGTCGATCAGTCCGTCCAGCAGCAGCGCCGAGCCAAGCACGCACCCGCTTTGCATACACGTCAGCGTGTCGTCGCCGATGGCTCTCTCCGGCACCGCCAGCGGGATATCCGGCAGCAGCGCCGTGCCGCCCGCCAGGGACGACAGCGCCAGGTTTGCCCCTGGCAGGATGGCTCCGCCCCGGAACGCTCCCTGCTCATCCAGCACCGTCACCGTGGTGGCGGTACCCATGTCGACCAGCAGCAGCGGCGGCTGATACAGATCCAGCGCGCCCACGGCGGCGGTCAGCAGGTCCGCGCCCAGCGTCTCCGGCCGCTTGATACGCACCGGTACGCGGCAGCGGACATTCCCGCCCACCACCAGCGGCTCCTTTCCGGTCAGCAGCCGCGCCGCGCCCTGCAGGGCCCGGGTCACCGGCGGCACCACCGAGGAGATGATGACCTGCTCCACCTCCCGCCTGTTCACCTCCGCCAACTCCAACAGCTGGCTCAGTGCCACGGCGTAATCACCCACGGCGTTGTCCCGACGCGTGGCGATGCGGAAGCTGCGGCGCACCTCGCGCCCCTCCATCAGTCCCACGACCACATGGGTATTCCCCACGTCCAAAGCCAGCAGCATACGCGCGCCTCCCGTCTTATGCGTTGGTCTTGCGGGCAGCCAGCTTGCCCCGGCTGTACATAACCGCCTTGGCAATAGCCGCGCCGGTGATCAGGCACACCACGCCCTCTACCAGGCCGTTCACGCCCACGAAGGCGATGACGAACAGGAATGCGTTGGCGCTGCCGAGGGCGGCCACAAAGCCCTGGATATACTCTGTGTTGTAGAAGCACAGGCACAGCGTGGTCATAAACAGCACCGTGTTGCACAGCGCGCCGATCAGGCCCGCCGCGCCGAAGGACCACAGGTTCGTCTTATCCAGCTTGTTCAGGCCCTTGAAGCTGAGGCCGCACAGCCAGCCCGCCAGAATACGGGTGGGCACGCACACCAGGAACGTGTAGATGGGGTTGATGCCCAGCAGCACCGCGCCGACAGCCTTGAGCATGTCGAACGCGATGACCATGGGCGCGCACTTCGCGCCG
>OHKU01000935.1_pt1 | contig 14666 bp, 7 predicted proteins | sample 1568911 | NCBI WGS metagenome assembly OHKU01 (sample SAMEA3879574, study PRJEB24766) | human gut metagenome | biome: human-associated habitat; feature: feces | place: USA | collected 1985/1987
AATAGATTATTCTTATAATCTGGCTTTCGACCAACCTTATGCATTGCCTGATATCATGGATTCATACCATATTTATAAGGCATTGAAGGATAAGGATGTATGGACAGGTGCCATTGCAGAATATTCCCAACACGACAAGGATATGATGGAGCACATGCAGGCTTACATAAAAGATCCCGTGAACAACAAACCTTATTTTATGGAGGGAGATGCCATTCAGTGGGTAGGTAATACCAATCCTTATAAAGAACTGGTGAAAGACTGGACTCCTACTCAAAAGCATAATCTTTCTATCAGCGGTGGTGGTGACAGGATCAGTTACTACATCTCTCTGGGTATGCAAGACCAAAAAGGTATGTATGAAATTAAGACAGACCGGCTGAAAAGGTACAATGCTATGCTTAGTATCAATGCCAAAGTAACAAACTGGTTTAATGTGGCTGCCAAGGCATCATATAACGTGTTCGATTATGAAGGGCCGACGCAACAGACAGATGGTTCGAATCTTTGGCAATACGCTAAATCCTACTATCCGGAGAACTATATATATCAACCGGTATTGACCGGTCCTGACGACTTTCTGCCGAATCATCCGACGGAAAATCCGGTGAGTTATTTGTATGCGGGCGGGCGTAGCATCACTTCCAGACGGAAGACAATTCTTTCCATCAGCCCTGAATTTATAATTCTGCCCAAGATATTGAAAATAAAGGCAGACCTCTCGGTTACACCGACTACTTATCAGAGAGAAAAGACGCATCCCAAGCAGGCGCGCGTTAATAATTCATGGACTGCTCTCGAAACTCGGTGGGCCACTGAAAATACAGGTGAAGTCACACGTTCTACGACGGATAGATACTCTATCAACGTATATGCCGATTATAACTCGACTTTCAAAGAAAAGCACAATGTATCCGTGCTGTTGGGTATTAACCAGGAAGAGGAATCTTATGCAGGTTCTTCCATTTATCTGAAAAATATGCTCGATCCGTATATTCTGAATCCTACACTGGTACAGGATGTCACGGCTAATACTTCGTCCAACTCTCATTATGAAGTTGCATCGCGCGCTCTATTCGGCCGTGTCATGTACAACTACATGAGCAGATATCTGATAGAAGTGGATGCCCGTTACGATGGTAGCTCTAAATTCCCGAAAGACTCCCGTTTCCAGTTCTTCCCCACTGTGTCATTGGGATGGAGAGTTTCGGAAGAAAAATTCATGGATTGGTCAAAAGAGTGGTTGGATAACTTCAAGATTAGAGCTTCATGGGGACGCCTGGGTAGCCAACCCGGTTCCAGCTATCCATATCAGTCTGTTTTCGGAACGTCGGAAGGTTACTTCTTGTTCGATGGTACACGTTATCCGACCGGTATCAATACCCCTTCATTGATCAATCCTAATCTGACTTGGGAAAAATCAACTACCAAGAATCTTGGTTTCGACTTCACTTTCTTGCAGAACAGATTAACGTTCACTGCCGATATATTCGAAAGAAAGGTGACTGATATCTTGATTCCGGGAGGAAAAGATTATCCTGCGTTGATAGGTGATGATGACTTGCCTTTTGAGAATGCAGGTATTCTGAAAACAACCGGATTTGAACTTCAAGCGAAATGGTCGGACAAATTGGCTAACGGATTCAGTTATAGTGTAGGTGTCGCACTTTCGGATGATAAGGCTAAAGTAGTAAGCTACCCTTCCAATCCTACCAATAAGATTGGTGACGGTGTCTTGTATAAAGGATATACCGTAGGTGATATCTGGGGGTATGTAACCGGTGGTATTCTTCAGGAAGGTGATTTCGACGGTGTAGGTGCGAACGGGAAACCGTTATATCATGGACCGTATTTCAAAGGTGGACAAGCTTATCCGGGATATGTTTGGTATAAAGATTTGGATAATGACGGTGTTATTACCAGTGGTTTGAGTACCGTAGGTGATCCGGGAGATAGAAAGGTGATTGGTAATAACTCACCGCGCTATCGCTACAATGTTACAGCTAACTTCCAGTACAAGGGCTTTGACTTGGATTTGATGTTCCAGGGCGTAGGTAAAAGGGATTATTGGTTGTCATCAGTTTCCAGTTATTGGGGCAACGGAGCCGGCTCATGGGAAACATACAACAATTCGTGGACGCCAGAAAGAACGGACGCCAAGTTCCCGATGTATGGTTCCGGTCTTGGCAGTTATGCCCAAACCGGTTATCTGCTCGATGCTTCCTACATAAAATTGAAGCAAGTGATCCTGGGATATACCTTCCCGAAAATGCTGATCAATAAAATCGGATTGCAGAAGCTGAGACTGAACGTAGCTGCTTATAACCTGTTTACAATCTCGGATATGCCCAAATATTATGACGCGGACTATCTGTCTGACGCATATCCCCCGAAACGTACATTCAGCGTAGGTATTCAAGTAGGTTTTTAATGTTTTAAATCAAAAGAGATTATGAAAAAATATTCGATTATAGCTTTACTTGTGATCTTGGTGGCATCTTTGTCGTCTTGCAACGATGACTTCATGCAACGGGATCCGATAGATGATATGGCAGACGGTACATTCTTTACAAAAGAAGCCGATTTGCAGCTATATCTGGACGGGATTTATAGATATTATGTCTATGGACATGGCGTTAGCGGAACTAATAATACTTCGCATGACAAAGGCTTCCTGGCAGTGAAAGCCGGCAGTCAGATTATTTTTGGCGATGCATTTAGCGACAACACTGTATATGCAGGCGGCATTGATGGCAAATTAGGCGGTACTTATGATACTCCGAATTCGGCTTCCAAGAACTTCGATGCGCCCTGGCAGTGGGAAAAACTCCGTAAGGTAAACTACTTCCTGAACCATTATGCAGAAGTAGGCGATCCGGAAACATTGAAAAAATACGCTGCCCAGGCTTACTTCTTCAAAGCATGGGATTATTATATCAAACTGCTGGCTTTGGGCGAAGTGCCTTGGCTGGACAAAGAATTGGACACGGCTTCTCCGGAACTTTACGGTGCCCGTATGCCGCGTGCGGAGTTGGTTCAGAATATACTGAAATGTTTTGATTTTGCCATTGAGAACCTGGAGGATAATGATAACTCATGCGGGCATATCAACCAAGATATGGCATTGTTCCTGAAAGCGCGTTTCTGCCTGTTCGAAGGAACTTTCCGTAAATATCACACGGAACTGAATCTGCAATCTACAGCCAATGAATTATTAGGCCTGAGTCGTGATGCTGCCTGGAGGATTATTGAAAAGAAAAGATATTCGCTCTTTAAACATGCCACAGCAAAAGATTCGTACTGGCAATTGTTCGTGCAGAAAGGTTCTCCCGAGACCGAAGGTAATAACGAGACTATTTTGTCGCGCGTATATGATGGCGTAAAGTTGGGACATGACAATCCGCGCTATTGGGGAATGAACAACCACACACGTTATTGTCTGGGGGCTACGGTCGCCATGCTTGAAGATTATCTGTGCGAAGACGGACGTCCTGTTTACTTGGGAGGTACGGAAGGCAACTATGAGACGAACCCGTTGTTCAAAGGGTATGACGGAATGTGGGAAGAACTGGATAACCGTGACCCCCGCTTGACACAAACGGTTTGCAAGCCGGGTGAGTATGCTTCGATCTTTGATGCGGACGATAACACATATAGCCTTGAGGAATCCGGCATTATTTATCCGATGATAACTTATGATACAGGAGGTGGCTCACCGATGAAAAAGTATAATTCTACGGTAACGCAGAATGGGAAGCTAATCCCAAAGGTGTGCAGACGGCACACATGTTCCGCTATGGGGAATTATTACTGATTTATGCAGAAGCCAGAGCCGAATTAGGTGAAATCACCAATGAAGACTTGGACATCACCGTCAATGCATTGAGAGAGAGAGCCGGATTCGACTTCGCAAAATATCCGAATGCAAAGTTGACCTTATCCAATATTCCTGCCGACCCGCGTTTGGATGCTATCTATGCACAGAAACTGGATTATTCCGTATCTCCGATTATCCGTGAAATCAGACGCGAACGTCGGGTAGAAATGATGATGGAAGGTATGCGTTATGAAGACCTGATGAGATGGAAAGCCGGTAAACTTTTCACAGTTCCTGTGAGAGGTATGAAGATGACACAGGAAAAGACTGAACTGTATAGCAAGAACCGTAATGATGAAACGTATAAGGATTTTCCATACAAAGTAACTGTTCCTATCGGAGAAGTGGGCAATAAGGTAATTGTGGATGATGATGGTTTCATTATTCCTTATCCTACCTCTACTACCGTTATCAAAGGTGTGCAACCTTGGGATGATAAGCGTTACTATTATCCGATACCTTTGAGTGAGATGCTTATGAATCCGCTACTGATACAGAATCCGGGTTGGAAAGACATTAATAGATAACCGATTAAATAGCGTAAGATTATGAAAAAGAATATATATTTCTTAGTAGGGATGCTTTCGTTCGGAGCACTGTTTACGGGGTGCGATGACGATGACTTTGGAAAGGCGGTAAACATTACCGTTGAAAATGCAACGAATCTCGAAAGTGACATTTTTGGTGTGGTTGTGACGGAAGGACAGCCTTTGCAACTGAAACCGTTCATTATGCCTGAAAGTGCAAGAGAAAATACCGTTAGCTACCACTTTGCGGGTGAACCTACCGGTGCCATTGATTTGAGTGCGGATGGTTTGATCACTCCTAAACTGACAACACCCGCTACAGGTGCCATCCCGTCTCCGTTGGGTACAGACACCATTATTGTGAAGGTTGACGACGGTTCGGGTACATTTGTCAGATATCCCGTCAGGGTGGTTAGCAATATAGTGCTTGTCTCAAGTATCACGATTCAATCCGGCGGACAAACCGCAGAGGTGGAAAGCGGCAAAACCTTTAATCTGGCCCAGTATGTCACCATTAATCCGGCCAATGCTACCGATAAGAGCGTTACTTACTCTTCAGAAGATGAAACAGTGGCGACAGTTGACCGGAATGGCTTGATTACTGTAGTGGGAGAAACCGGAGCGTTGACAAATATTTTGGTAACAGCTAATGATAGAGGTAAACAATCGGCCGTTTGTAGAGTGAAAGTTGCTGCTGAAGCTCCGTTGTATGTGGGCTTCCCGTTCTCGGACAAATGGAGCTACTCTTGTAATCTGGGAACGAAGGAAGGTGATATGAAGAATCTGTTTGATGACAATAATACTACATTCTGGTGTCCCGATATTTTAGTTCGTCCTATTTATGACCCGGCGTGTTATCTGGATATCGATTTAGGAGAAGTTATCAAGTTCGGCCAGTTAGGTTATAGACATCGTGTTTTGAATTATGCTCATTTGCAATGTCATACTTTCAAGCTGGAGGCTAAAAAGGCGGAAGGTGAGGCATGGACAGACTTGGGCGAGTGCGTCACAACACCTTTGAAGGTAGATGACTATCAATTGTTCCAGGTTGAACCTATTGAAGCCCGATATATCAGAATAAACTTTATCAAGGGTCATTTGAGAGATGGAAAGACTGATTGGAATTATTCTGAATCCGGCAATGTTTCCGTAGGAGATTTACAAGTATTTGTTTATAACAGGTAACTGCTTTTGATAAGTGGATAAAATTGAAGGGAAGTCTTTTGGTAAGAGTTCCCTTCATTTTTCTTTTTTCTATACCTCTTTTTTAATAATTTAGTGCCCTTTATGAAGTTTAATCTTTAATCCGATAGAATTCTTATGAAAAACAGACTATTACTGCTCTTACTGACTCTTTTTTACATAGTATCGGCTTCTGTAGCCACTGAAAAATATAAATTCAGGACCATGTCGCCCGACGGTGGCTTTTACTATGACGGAGTAAAAGCGATAGAGCAGGATAAGGATGGTTTTATCTGGGTGATGATGGATTATGAACTCTATCGTTTTGATGGCTATCACTACAAAAAATACTACCCTTATTTTGCTGCGATGGCTCCCATCAAAAGGTGGATATTCAATAACATGGCATCCGATTCTTCCGGTTATTTATATGTAAATACAAATAATGGATTATACCGCTATGAGCGAACTTCGGACCGGTTTGAAAAAATCTATGATGCGGTTACGCACGTTCAGGTTGATAAACTGGATAATATCTGGATCAGATATAATAGCAAATGGAATATACTGGACACAAATACGGGAGCGCTCAATACTCCCAGCTATGATGGAAAAGCATCTGCTAATAGCAATACGGCCTTTTGCTTTCATAACAAGGATTTATACACATTTATCAATCGAAAAATTTATCGCTTCAATTATGCGGAAAATGATTTTGTACTTTGTCTTACCCTGCCAAATTCCGGTAACGGGAATATCCGCTTTGCCCAAACGCATATGGGGAAATTGTGGGTGTTCATTAATAAAGACGGGTTGTATAAGATAGATTTATCTTCTTTTAAGGTTGAAGATCACTATAAACCTCTTCCTGAATACGATGGCAGTTCATTGCGTACATTCTATATAGACAAGAAAGGAAAGATATGGCTTGGAACCATAGACGGACTGTATATACTCGATCCTTCTACAAGAAAACTGGCGCAATATAAACATTCCGGAACAGATCCTTTTAGCTTACCTAATAACTCTATTTGGGAAATATACGAAGACAGGCAGTCTAATGTCTGGGTCGGCACATATTCCGGAACTTTATGCTATGTGAACATAAACGAGAGCAGTACTTTTAAGACTTATCATACCCGGAACAGCGGATTGAATTATGCTCCGGTAAGTGCATTTGCCGAAGAACGGGATTATCTTTGGATAGGTACGGAAGGAGGAGGAGTTAACCGGATGAACAAAGCTACCGGAGAGTTCAGCTCCTTTACCGGCAAGAATAGTGTAACATCCAATAACATAAAGTCATTAGTGATAGATGCCAATCGCAATCTTTGGATTTCTACATTTAGAGGCGGTATAGATCTTTATAATTCAGAGCAGCGGAAAGTCGCTAATTACAAGTCTTCTCAAAGTGGCGTCGGTTCTTTGCTGGTGAATGATGTCCGGAAAACGATTCTTGAAGGAGACTCCGGTATGTGGGTGGCTTATCAGTACCCCATGCCGAAAATATCTTATTTCTCTTTCCGTAGTAAGTCGTTTACCCATTTCAGTTTGGACAGTACGCGCAACTATGCCTACCTGTTCGATATTTTGCGGCAAGGAGAGAAGACGTTGTGGGCCATCAGTAATGAAGCACTTTACCGCATGGATATCAACACGCGTGCTGTGGAGAAAATAATTCCCAATGACTCTACGTATCTGGGGTTGTTCACTTTCTGTCTGGATGATTCGGGCAATATCTGGATTGGTACCATCGGTAACGGACTTATCAGGTTTGATACCAATACCTCAAGTTTTGTCTCACTTAAAGATGTATTGCAGCAGGATATCTACTCTGTTTATAGTATTTGTTATGACGATGGAAATGTTTGGATGGGAACCGACAACGGACTGTATTGCTATAATATAGCCGGTAACAATCTGATGAAATTCGATGAAAGGGAGAATACGCAGGGACAGGTCTATTATCCGTTGGCATCCATGAAGGGGAGTGACGGATTATTGTATTTCGGAGGAACGAGCGGATTTACAGTCATTGACCCGAAGACAATTTCATATAATAGTTATAAGCCTAAAGCCATCATTTCCGATTTCTACATCGACCACGAATCCGTGCATCCCAATTATACGCCCAATGATTCACTCAGCACCGTTATTCTTGACTATGACCAAATGAACTTTGGTTTTCAGTTTTCTTCTGACAATTATTATATTCCCGAGAAGAATCGGTTCAAGTTCCGGCTGAAGGGATATAATGATTCTTGGATTACCGTGAATTCTCAACAACGCATGATTATGTACTCCAAAGTACCGGCAGGCACTTATTACTTTGAAGTGTGTGCCGCCAATAATGACGGCGTATGGAGCGACAAGCCTACGGTGATAAAGGTAATAAGAAAAACTGCTCCGTGGTTCAGCTTGCCCGCATATCTTTTTTATATACTGACAGTGATGGGGATTGCTTATCTGGTTTATCGCCACTATGCCGAAAAGAAGAAGTTGAAGCTGTTGCTTTATCAGGAAAATATAGAGAAAGATAAGAAGGAGCAAATCCATCAGGCGCAACTGCGTTTCTTTACCAATATATCGCATGATTTCCGTACTCCGCTTTCTCTTATCCTTGCAGCTTTGGACAAGTTGCGGCGTGAGGGTTTGAAGGAATACTATTATCGGATATTGAATGGCAACGTGCAGCGTCTGCTGAATCTGGTGAACGAACTTATGGACTTCAGGACGATAGAGAATGGTATGATGAAACTGGAATTACAACCCTTGGACATCAATCTTTTTGTGAAAGAAGTAGCCAATGATTTTATTGATTATGCACGGCAACGGGGCATTGACTTCCAGATAAAATGTGATGAGACGCTGCCGGAGAATATTTGTGCTGATAAGAACATTATTGAGAAGATTGTTATGAACTTGCTGAACAATGCTTTCAAATATACGCAGGGCAAGGGAAAGATTCTTCTGGAAACAAGATGCGGAAAGGATTTTGTATCTCAGTACAAGAACAGTTACACAGTAGGTGAAAGCATGAACGATGTTTTTTCCATAATTGTCAGCGATACGGGAGTAGGTATATCCCGGGAGTCTATAAGCAGTGTTTTCGAAAGGTTTTATAAAGTGAATACTGTAAATGCGGATTCACATCTGGGTACGGGAATTGGCTTGGCGCTTGTAAAAAGCCTGGTATTGTTGCATAAAGGCAATATCTCCATCTATAGTGAAAGGGAGATGGGTACGGATATGATTGTCTGCTTACCTCTCGACTGCAGTGTCTTTAATGATACGGATTTCATGAAACAGAAAGAAACTATTCAGGAAACAATAGTGAAATCGACGGGGGAAGAGACTATACCTATTGCTATAAAGGATATGGAGGAGGAGTTCTTGCCTTCGAATAAGAAGAAAATACTGATAACCGAGGATAATGACGACCTGCGAATGCTGATTGCCGAGTCGTTATCGGATGAATTCCAAGTGATGCAGGCAAGTGATGGAATTGAAGCATTGAAACTGATGGAAGAGGTGGATTTTGATTTGATTATAAGTGATATCATGATGCCCAACAAAGATGGGGTTTCTTTATGTAATGATATAAAGAAAAACATGAGCACTTCACATATCCCCGTTATATTACTGACTGCTAAAACCAGCCTTGAAAGCAAGATTGAGGGAGTTGATTCGGGGGCGGACCTTTATTTTGAGAAACCGATTGATTTGACTTATCTGAAATTGTCCATTCAGAATATTTTCAGAAACCAGCAGCAATTGAAGGAGCATTACGCCAAGAATTATTATGCGGATAGCAGTGAGTTGTCTTCTAATGAACAAGATGGCAAATTCCTTAAACAGCTTATTGCTTTTATCGAGGCTAATATGGATCAGCCGCAAATGGATGTGAATCTGATAGCTGAGGAATTGTCAATGAGCAGGAGTAAACTTTATACGAAAGTTAAAAGTCTGACAGGAAAATCGGTTGTGGAATTTGTGTTGAATTGCCGTTTGCGTAAAGCTGCCAGATTGATTATCGAAGAAAATATGACGATGCGGGAAGTGATGATGGAGATAGGCATAGAGAGCCAGGCATATTTTACCAATTCGTTTAAGAAAGTGTTTGGTGAAACCCCTACATCCTTTGCTGTAAAGCATAAAAAATAGCTCCGGGGTGATTTGGATAAAACAAATAGCAAATAGAGCAAAACGTTGAGGGGAGAATTGGCGTCCTTTGCAAAAACATTTAAATTTAGTAATTATGAAACACGTTTTGCAATTAACGGTTTTACTGTCATTATTCGCTGTTGGCACATTTGCTCAAAAGCAGATATTACCTGCCGATCAGGAAATCTCTTTAAAATATGGAGCCGACCGTCTGGGAAAGCGTCAGGATGATGCTATGCAGAAATTCCGCGATAATAGACTGGGGGCTTTTATACACTGGGGGCTTTACGCCATTCCAGGAGGAGAATGGAACGGAAAAGTATATAATGGAGCTGCCGAATGGCTGAAGTCATGGGCGAAGGTTCCGGCAGACGAGTGGCTGAAGCTGATGGATCAGTGGAATCCTGAAAAGTTTAATGCCAAAGCTTGGGCGAAAATGGCGAAGAAAATGGGAGTGAAGTATGTCAAAATCACTACGAAGCACCATGAAGGTTTCTGTTTATGGCCAAGTAAATACAGTAAATACACAGTGGCACAAACACCTTATAAAAAAGATCTTTTGGGCGAAATGGTAAAAGCCTACAATGATGAAGGTATTGATGTGCATTTCTATTTCTCTGTAATGGACTGGAGCAATCCCGACTATCGGTATGACATTAAGTCGGAAGAAGATGAGGCTGCTTTCAGTCGCTTCTTGGAGTTTACGGATAATCAACTGAAAGAACTTGCCACCCGTTATCCTACCGTGAAAGACTTCTGGTTTGACGGTACTTGGGATGCCAGCATCAAGAAGAATGGTTGGTGGACAGCCCATGCAGAACGAATGTTGAAAGATATGTTGCCGGGTGTGACTATTAACAGCCGCTTGCGTGCCGACGATTATGGTAAGCGACATTTCGACAGTAACGGTCATCTGATGGGGGATTATGAATCTGGTTATGAACGCCGCCTGCCCGACCCGGTGAAAGATTTGAAAGTGACCCGCTGGGATTGGGAAGCATGTATGACGATTCCCGAGAATCAATGGGGCTATCACAAAGATTGGTCTATTAGTTATGTAAAGACTCCTTTAGAAGTGCTGGAACGCATAGTACATGCCGTTTCTATGGGAGGAAATATGGTCGTGAATTTCGGACCGCAAGCCGACGGAGATTTCCGACAGGAAGAAAAGGATTTGGTTGATGCTATTGGCCCGTGGATGAAAGAAAATGGCGAATGCATTTATGGCTGCGATTATGCCGGTTGGGACAAACAATCCTGGGGCTATTATACCCGCAAAGGAAAAGACGTATATATGGTTGTCTTCAATCCTCCTTATTCAAAACATCTGGTTGTAAAGACACCGAAAGACACTAAAGTCACAAAAGCTGTTTTGCTGAATGGAAAAGAAGTACCCGTGAAGGAAACTGCACGTAATGAGTATAATGTGGATATGCCTGCAAAAGAACCCAATGGTCCTTTTGTCATCAAGTTGCAGATAGAGGAAAATGCAAATGCTGCCGATAGATATCGTGATGCATTAACTTGATTCTTATAAGTTTGCAGTCCTGTTAATGCTAATTTCTTTAGCCACAATATTCTAACCTTTAAATTATATATATTGTTATGAAGAAGCTTCTCCTTTTTCTTTCTTTCTTCTTAATAACTGTAATGCAGGCCGCAGCACAGCAAAATTTTGACAAGGCTGCCATTAAATCCATTATGAAACGGGTGGCCGACTGGCAGATTGCCAATCCTAACAAGGAAGCGGAACACGATGATTTAGACTGGACGCATGCCGCCTTGTACATGGGCATGCTGGATTGGGCCGAACTCACAGAGAAAGAAGATAATGACGATTCATATTACCAGTGGTTACTCCGTATCGGACGACGTAATCATTTCCAGGTAGGGAAGTGGATGTATCATGCCGATTTTATTGCCGTTGGACAGCCTTTTATCGACCTTTACTTAAAATATGGCAATAAGAAAATGATAGCTCCCGTTATGGCACGTGCCAACTGGGTGGTAGAAAATCCTGCTGAAACGACCTTGGAACTCGACTATAGCAAGCTGGAGACGCTGGATCGTTGGTCTTGGTGTGATGCATTGTTTATGGCTCCCCCTGTTTATGCCAAACTGTATGTGCTGACCAAAGACAAAAAATATCTGGACTTTCTGAATAAGGAATATAAGGCCACCTACGATTATTTGTACGATAGGGAAGAACATCTGTTCTACCGCGACCGCCGCTATTTTGCCAAACGTGAAGCTAATGGCAAGAAAATGTTTTGGGGGCGCGGCAATGGCTGGGTGTTGGGAGGACTGGCCGAAATACTACAAGTACTTCCCCAGGACGAACCTTCACGTACTTTTTATCAAGACTTGTTTGTGACATTAGCCACCCGCGTGGCCGGTCTGCAGAGTCCGGACGGGTACTGGCATGCCAGCTTGCTCGACCCTGCATCTTATCCATCGCCTGAAACAAGTGCAACGGGTTTTATCGTTTATGCTTTGGCTTATGGTGTGAACGAGGGACTGCTTGATGAAGCTACTTTCATGCCGGTTATTGAGAAAGGCTGGCAAGCGATGATAGATGCGGTGGAGCCGAATGGAAAACTGGGCTATGTACAGCCGATTGGTGCCGATCCTCGTAAAGTGACGCGAGATATGACCGAAGTCTATGGAGTGGGTGCATTCCTGTTGTCCGGTTGCCAAATCTATAAGATAGCAGGTAAATAACCCTTCTGTCAGTGATTAATGTAGAAAGTGAAATAAATCAATTATCTGATAATGAAAAATAAGACATTGTTTTTACTGGTCGTTTTGTTGATGTTAGGCATATCCGATAAGGTTGATGCGCGCGATGTGACATCGTTTAACGACGGTTGGGAATTTAAGAAAGGCCCGTTTTCCAAAGAAGCCATGCAAGCTGCACAGAAGTGGAATGCAGATTGGCAGGAGGTAACTATTCCCCATACTTGGAATGCGGATGATATGCAAAAGAAAGCGTCGGCTTTTTATGAAGGTGCGGCCTATTATCGGAAAAAATGCACTTTTCCCGAAAGTCTGGAAGGCAAACGTATCTTCCTGCGCTTTGAGGGTGTAGGTTCTTGTGCCGAGGTTTATATGAACGGTTATCTGGTTGGAACGCATAAGGGGGCTTATTCTGCTTTTGTATGCGAGATTGGTTCGCAGGTGAAGTTCGGCAAAGAAAACGAAATAGTAGTGAAGGCGGACAATACTGCACGTCCCGATGTTATTCCTACGAATCACGTATTGTTTGGTGTTTACGGTGGAATCTACCGTCCGGTGTGGCTGGTGGTGACGGAACCTTGCAGCATTGTTGTGAACGATCATGCCTCTTCCGGTGTGTATATTACTCAAAAGAATGTTTCAAAGAAATCGGCCGAAGTGACTGTAAAGGTGAAAGTGGACAATGCAACGTTGGCTCCGGCTCCCTTGGTGCTGGAGAATGCTGTGTATGACATGGACGGCAAATTGGTGAAAAAGCATAATCAATCTTTTGAACTTACTCCACAAGGCGTGCAGGTCTATTCTTCATATTTTAAACTGAACAGTCCTCACTTATGGCAGGGACGTGAAAATCCTTATTTGTACAAAGTCGTATCACGCCTGCTGCAGAACGGACAGGTGATAGACGAGGTCGTTCAACCGCTGGGGCTTCGCAAGTATGAAGTGGTAGCGGGTGAGGGCTTCTTCCTGAATGGAAAGAAATATCCGATGTATGGTGTGACCCGCCATCAGGATTGGTGGGGATTAGGTAGTGCCCTTACCAATAAAGAGCATGATTTTGACTTAGCGCAGATAATGGATATCGGTGCAACTACCGTTCGCTTTGCGCATTACCAGCAGTCCGATTATATTTACTCGCGTTGTGATACGTTGGGATTGGTTATCTGGGTGGAGATTCCTTTTGTGAACCGTGTTTCCGGACAAGAGTGGGACAATGCCCATCAGCAAATGCGTGAACTTATCCGCCAGAGTTTCAATCATCCTTCCATCTACGTGTGGGGGATTCATAACGAGGTGTATCATCCGCATGGTTATACTGCATCCCTTACGCAGTCTATCCATGACCTATGCAAACAGGAAGACCCGGACCGCTATACGGTATCGGTCAACGGCTATGGGCATGTCAATCATCCGGTCAACCAGAATGCGGACATACAAGGCATGAATCGTTACTTCGGTTGGTACGAAAGAAAGATACAGGATATCAAGCCTTGGGTGGAGAAGATGGAGAAAGAATATCCTTGGCAACGCTTGATGCTGACAGAATATGGCGCGGATGCCAATATTGACCATCAGACTGAAATCCTGGGCGATGCCCTGAACTGGACAAGTCCTTTCTATCCGGAGACTTTCCAGACTAAGACGCACGAATATCAATGGAGCGTTATTGCTCAGCATCCTTATATTATAGCTTCCTATTTATGGAACATGTTCGATTTTGCAGTACCTACGTCGAGAAGGGGTAGTGTAGAGGCCCGTAACATGAAAGGTATGATGACTTTTGACCGTAAAATAAAGAAAGATTCCTACTTCTGGTATAAAGCCAATTGGAGCAAGGAGCCGGTTCTCTACTTGACGCAACGTAGGAATGCTTTGCGCGAGAGGAAAGAGACTTCTGTTACAGTGTACTCCAATATAGGTACTCCAAAAGTATATCTCAATGATCAGGAACTGACGGGCGTAAAGAAAGGCTATACTGATGTGCACTATATATTCGACAAGGTAGTGTTGAATGACGGTAAGAATGTATTGAAAGCAGTCATTTCTTATCAGGGAAAAGAGTATTCGGATGAGATCGAATGGAATTATAATGGAGAGTGTAATCGGGAGGCTGAATTCTTTGAGTTTAAGAAGGAGCATGGCAGCTGGTAAGTTTCTTGTTGTTTGGGCAACTGAAGCCT
>OHKU01000936.1_pt1 | contig 14663 bp, 9 predicted proteins | sample 1568911 | NCBI WGS metagenome assembly OHKU01 (sample SAMEA3879574, study PRJEB24766) | human gut metagenome | biome: human-associated habitat; feature: feces | place: USA | collected 1985/1987
GCGCTCAAGCTGCTGCACCCCTTCATGCCGTTCGTCACGGAAGAGATCTGGCAGGACCTGGCACCCCGCAAGGCAGGCGAGTCGATCATGGTCCAGCGCATGCCCGAAGCACGGGAGATAGACGAGGCGCTGCTGGGCCGGTTCGAACTGACGAAAGAGGTCGTAACGGCCGTCCGCAACGTCCGCAAGCAGAAAAACATTCCGCAGAAAGACCCCCTGACGCTCCGGGTGATCGCCGACGAGAACTACCCGGCGGAATACGCTCCCGTCCTGCAGAAAATGGGCAACCTCTCGCAGATCGAAACCACCCGGGAGAAAGATCCTTCGGCCGTCGGATTCCTCGTCAAGACCACGCAATACTTCGTACCGATGGAAGGCATGATCGACATCGAGGCCGAACGCAAAAAACTCGCAGGCGAACTGGAATACCTCGAAGGATTCCTCGCCAGCGTGCAAAAGAAGCTCTCGAACGAAAGGTTCGTTTCGTCGGCTCCCGAGAAAGTCGTGGCCAACGAACGGGCCAAACAGGCCGACGCCGAAGCCAAGATCGCCGCGCTTCGGGAACAACTGGCCACCTTGAAATAACTCATCACGAAACATTCAACTCCTCTCTCCGGCTTACAACAGCAGAGAGAGGAGTTTATACCCGACTATGCCGGAAATCACCATCTATACCGACGGCTCGGCCCTGGGCAATCCCGGTCCGGGTGGTTACGGAGCGGTCCTGATATCGGGACGGTTCCGCAAGGAGGTGTCGCAGGGTTACCGCCTGACGACCAACAACCGCATGGAGCTGCTGGCCGTCTGCGTAGCCCTCGAAATGCTGAAGTTCGAGGGCAGCGACGTGACGATCTACTCCGATTCGAAATACGTGGTCGATGCCGTGGAGAAACGCTGGGTATTCGGCTGGGAGAAGAAAGGGTTCGCCGGCAAGAAGAACCCCGATCTCTGGACTCGCTTCCTGCGCTCCTACCGCCGTCACAACGTCCGTTTCGTCTGGGTCAAGGGTCATGCCGATACGGTCGAAAACAACCGCTGCGACCAACTGGCCGTAGCCGCAGCCAACGACAGGGCGCACCTGCTGGAAGATACCGGATATGTTCCGGGCAATGGAGAGTAAGCCATATAATAGCATAAAAAACCCCGAAACACGACGAAATATCCCGGGACTTTCTTAAAAACTATCCGGTCACACGGCCGTCCGAACTCGGAACGGCATTCCTCCACTCACCTCCTGCCCCTATCTCTTTAACTTACTTCCGCACATAAGCTCGCTCGATCTCCGCGATATAGACCTCGTGATAATCGTGCTGGGGATACCATTTCGTATCGCACCTGCGATCGACGAACTCTTCGGGCCGGATCTTTCCGACATAGAGCTTGCGGCATTGCAGGATCAGGCGTGCTTCGGCCGGCGCAGGCACTCCGTCGTCCGTACAGGCGACCGTCAGTCCGGCATTGCGGATCTTATCCTCCGTACGGCCGGTACGACTGCCGCAATATTCGAGAGCCGCATGGTACTCAGGTGAGAAAAACGAGAGGGTCACCCGCTCCTCGCGATCGACGAATTCCCGCGTATAACGCTGCGGACGTATCACGAACTGTGCCACAGGACGTCCCCAGATGAAGCCGATCATACCCCAACTGGCGGTCATCGCATTGCAACTTTCTCCGTTCCCGGCCGTGATGAGCATCCACTCCCGGCCGATGGCCCGGATAAAATTATCGGTAATTTCAGCGGGATCGATCTGTTTGAAATTTTCCATAATCTATTTGTTCCTTTTTGTGATTCCAACCTGTTACAAAAATAACATTCTTTTCCTAAAATCGGATCGCCGGATTGCACATCCTGATTAATTTGCTATATTTGCCCCTACTTTACCCCGAAACAATAACCGATCCGGAATCTATGTTCAAAACATACATGCGCCTGCTGGGATTCGTCAGCCCGATCTCGAAATACGCCGTTCCCTACTTCTTTTACGCGCTGCTGTACGCCCTGTTCAACACGCTCACCTACGCCATGATCCTCCCGATCATGGACACGTTGTTCGACGACAAGAACTCCTATGTCTTCCAACCCGTTTACGACTTTCCCGTGCACGGGCTCTCGTTCTCGGATATCGATGCCTCGCAGATGTTGAGCTACGTCTATACGCAACTGTTCGGGACGGATTTCACGATGTCGAAAATGCTTCTCCTGCTCGCCTGCGGTACGATCGTAATGAACCTGTTGAGCAATTTCTTCCGCTACATGAGCGCCTGGACGGTCGAAAACATGCGCGTCAGATCGCTGCAACGCATGCGCAACGATCTGTTCAACAAAATAATGGGGATGAACGCCGGATATTTCAGCGATCAGCGCAAGGGCGATCTCATGTCGCGCATCACGCAGGATGTCATGGTGGTTCAATACTGCATCACCAACACGCTGCAAGTCGCCTTCCGCGATCCGCTGCTTATTATCGGTTACGTGATCTACATGCTCCTCGTATCGTGGCAGTTGTCCCTGTTCGCCATCCTGTTCCTGCCCGTAGTGGCGCTCATTATCGGACGGATCGTCAAAAAACTGCGCCACCCGGCCCTCAAAGGGCAGGAACGCATGGGCGACATGGTAAGCGTGCTCGACGAATCGCTTTCAGGCATCAAGGTCATCAAAAGTTACAACGCCACCGACTATATCCGCCGCAAATTCTCCGAGTTCAACGCCGAATTTTCGCGCCTGATGCTCTCGATGGCCCGCCGTCAGCAACTGGCTTCGCCGATGAGCGAATTTCTCGGCCTGACGGCCGTCGCGGTACTGATCGTTTTCGGCGGTTCGCTCGTCATGAACGGATCGCTTTCGGCCGGCGGATTCGTCGGCTTCATCGCCGTATTCTCGCAAATCACCCGCCCCGTGCGCTCGTTCATCGACCAGTTCGCCAATATCAACCAGGGTATCGCTGCGGGTGAACGCATCTTCGACGTGCTCGATTCCGAACCGGAAATCCAGGACAAACCCGACGCCAAGACGTTGGACGGCCTGCACGAGAAGATCGAATTCCGCAATGTACACTTCTCCTACGACGGCAGCCGGGAGGTGATCGACGGCATCTCGTTCGACATCCGTCGGGGAGAAACCGTGGCTCTGGTCGGTCCTTCGGGCGGCGGCAAATCCACCCTCAGCGAACTGATCCCCCGCTTCTACGACACTACGGGCGGCGACATCCTGATCGACGGGGTTTCGATCCGTGACTACACGCAGGAGAGCCTGCGTGCCCACATGAGCATCGTTGCGCAAGATACCGTGCTGTTCAACGACACCATCGAAAACAACATCGCCATGGGACGCCGGGGAGCGACGCACGAAGAGATCGTCGCTGCGGCCAAAATCGCCAACGCCCACGACTTCATCATGGAGTGTCCGTCGGGCTACGACACCAACATCGGCGACCGGGGCGCCAAACTATCGGGCGGTCAGCGCCAGCGCCTGAGCATCGCCCGAGCCGTACTCAAGAACCCCGAAATCCTGATTCTGGACGAAGCGACTTCGGCCCTCGACACCGAAAGCGAAAAGCTCGTCCAGGACGCACTTAACTCCCTGTTGCAAGGCCGCACTTCGATCGTAATCGCCCACCGCCTTTCGACCATCCACAACGCCGACAAAATCATCGTCATCGAACGGGGTCGGATCGCCGAGCAAGGCACTCACCCGGAGTTGATGGCTAAAAACGGCATCTACGCCAAGCTGATCGAGATGCAGAGCTTCGATTAAAAGCCGATTCCCATGACCGAAAAGGAGAAAATGCTGGCCGGAGAGTGGTTTCATCCCAACGACGCGGAACTCGAACAGGACCGCACCAGGGCCCGCCACCTCACCCATCGGCTCAACGTCACACTCAAAGACAAGGACGCGACCTATCTGGCGACGCTCCGGGAACTCTGTCCGGGGGTCGAAGCCATGATCCGCGCCCCTTTCTACTGCGATTACGGTTACAACATCTCCATCGGCAAAGGGTCCTACGTCAATTTCAACTGCGTCTTTCTCGACCTCGGGCCGATTCGCCTGGGACAACGCTGTCTGATAGGTCCCGGCGTACAGCTTCTGACGGCCGTGCATCCGATGGACGCCACGGAACGGGCTACGGGCAAAGAAAAAGGAGCGGGCATCGAGATCGGCGACGACTGCTGGCTGGGCGGCGGCGTGATCGTCTGTCCCGGCGTCAAGATAGGCTGCCGCTGCGTCATCGGCGCCGGCAGCGTGGTCACGCACGACATTCCCGACAATTCGGTCGCTGCAGGCAATCCGGCCCGCGTTATCCGCACCGCAACCGACGAATAAATCCGCCGCTTCGGAAAATCGCTCTCGGAATCCTGCAACAGCTTCCGCCACAACCCGTTGTCTGCATACAAAAAACTGCTATCCGAGATCTATTTATTCGCATTTTTTCATAACTTTGCATGTTGGTAAAATCCGCCGCCGGCTTCCCGCACGAAACAGGCGGCACACAGCGAATTCCGGCGCTGCCGAATACGACAAAGACAGGTAACAGCTCCGCATTCGGGGCTGTCCGGCGGAATCGGGCCGGATCGGATTCTGCCAGCCCATGAAAACGACGATTGAAAACAACAGGATATGAAGTTCAAAGAATATAAAGGCCTCGATCTGCCGGGGTTGGCCGCCGACGTACTGAAAGAGTGGGACGCACAGGACACGTTCCACAAAAGCATCTCCACCCGCGAGGGTCATCCCACCTTCGTCTTTTACGAAGGACCTCCCTCAGCCAACGGCACGCCGGGCATCCATCACGTCATGGCCCGCACGATCAAGGATATCTTCTGCCGTTACAAGACGCAGCAAGGTTACCTCGTTCACCGCAAGGCCGGATGGGACACGCACGGACTGCCTGTAGAGTTAGGCGTCGAAAAGAAACTCGGCATCACCAAGGAGGACATCGGGCGCACAATCTCCATAGAGGAGTACAACCGCGCCTGCCGCGAGGCGGTGATGGAGTACACGGGCCTGTGGGAAGAACTCACGCGCAAAATGGGTTATTGGGTCAATATGGACGACCCCTACATCACTTACGACAACAAATACATCGAAACCCTCTGGTGGCTTCTGAAACAGCTCTTCGACAAGGGATTGCTCTACAAAGGTTACACCATCCAGCCCTACTCGCCGGCCGCCGGCACGGGGCTTTCGACCCACGAACTGAACCAGCCGGGCTGCTACCGCGACGTGAAGGACACCACCTGCACGGCGCAGTTCAAAATCATCCGCGACGAGCGGAGCGAAAAACTCTTCGACGGCGCCGAAGGCGATCTCTACTTCCTGGCCTGGACCACCACGCCCTGGACACTGCCGTCGAATACCGCACTGGCCGTAGGTCCCGAAATCGAATACGTGCGCGTCAAATGCCGCAACCCCTATACGGATGCCCCCCAGACTGTCATCCTGGCCAAAGAACTGCTGGGGTCGTATTTTACCCCCAAGATGGAGGGCAAGTTCGAAATCGACCCGGTCGCCTACAAAGGCCCGGACTTCGAAGGCATCCGCTACGAACAGCTCATCCCCTGGGTGAAGCCTGCGGGCGATGCGTTCCGCGTCATCCTGGGCGACTACGTGACCACCTCCGACGGTACGGGTATCGTACATATCGCCCCGACGTTCGGTGCGGACGACGACCGCGTGGCCCGCGCCGCAGGCATCGCCCCGCTGTTTATGGTCGATAAGGCGGGCAAGAATCAGCCGATGGTCGATCGCAAGGGACGGTTCTTCCTGCTCGAAGAGCTCGACCCGACCTTCATACGCGACAACGTCGATACAGCGGCCTATTCCCAATGGGCGGGCCGTTACGTGAAAAACGCCTACGACGATTCGCTCGCCGCCGACGCGCCGACGCTCGACGTCGATCTCTCAGTGATGCTCAAGGCCGAGAACAAGGTTTTCAAGATCGAAAAGCACACCCACTCCTACCCCCACTGCTGGCGTACGGACAAACCGGTGCTCTACTATCCGCTCGACTCCTGGTTCATCCGGACTACTGCACTGCGCGACCGGATGATCGAACTCAACAAGACAATCCGCTGGAAGCCGGAATCGACCGGAACGGGACGCTTCGGCAAGTGGCTCGAAGGTCTGGTGGACTGGAACCTCTCGCGCTCGCGCTTCTGGGGCACGCCGCTGCCGATCTGGGCAACGGAGGATTACTCGGAGATGAAGTGCATCGGCTCGGTCGAAGAGCTCGTCGCCGAGATCGAAAAATCCGTCGCGGCAGGTCTGATGAAGGAGAATCCCTACAAGAACTTCAAGCCGGGCGACCTCTCCAAAGAGAACTACTCGACCGACCGGATCGACCTGCACCGTCCTTACGTGGACAATATCGTGCTGGTTTCCTCCAAAGGAGAACCGATGCGGCGCGAACCGGATCTGATCGACGTATGGTTCGACTCGGGCGCCATGCCGTATGCCCAGCTGCACTACCCCTTCGAGCACGGCGGCGACTACTTCAAGAGCGTCTATCCGGCTGATTTCATCGCCGAAGGCGTCGATCAGACGCGCGGATGGTTCTTCACGCTGCATGCCATCGCCACGATGCTCTTCGACTCGGTAGCTTTCAAGAACATCATTTCGAACGGCCTGGTGCTTGACAAGAACGGCAACAAAATGTCCAAACGTCTGGGTAATGCCGTGGATCCCTTCGAAATACTTTCGACCTACGGCGCCGACGCGACGCGTTGGTATATGATCTCCAACTCGCAGCCCTGGGACAACCTCAAGTTCGACCGGGACGGCGTGGACGAAGTGCGCCGCAAGTTCTTCGGCACGCTCTACAACACCTACTCGTTCTTCGCCCTCTACGCCAATGTGGACGGTTTTACGGGACAGGAGCCGGAAGTTCCGATGAGCGAACGCCCGGAGATCGACCGCTGGATCATCTCCCTGCTCAATACGCTGGTCCGGAACGTCACCGAATCGCTCGAAAATTACGATCCGACGCCGGCGGCCCGTATGATCCAGGAATTCGTATGCGAAAACCTGTCGAACTGGTACGTGCGCCTCAACCGCAAGCGGTTCTGGGGAGGCGGCATGTCGGAAGACAAACTGGCGGCCTATCAGACGCTGTACACCTGTCTTGAGACCGTCACGATGCTCGCAGCGCCGTTCGCGCCGTTCATCTCCGACCGTATCTTCCGCGATCTAAACGCCGTAAGCGGTCGCCACACGGACGAGTCGGTACATCTTTCGACCTTCCCCGTCTGCGACTCCTCGCTCATCGACGGTGAATTGGAGCAGATGATGTCTATGGCCCAACAGGTTTCGTCGATGGTACTGGCCCTGCGCCGCAAGGTGAACATCAAAGTCCGCCAGCCGCTCACGAAGATACTCATTCCGGTCCTCGACGCCGACACCGCACGCCGCATCGAAGCCGTCAAGGGGCTCATTATGAGCGAAGTGAATGTCAAGGAAATAGAACTGATCGAAAATACGACGGGACTCATCACCAAGCGCATCAAGCCCAACTTCAAGACCCTCGGCCCCAAATACGGCAAGCAGATGAAGCAGATCGCAGCTCTCGTGGCCGGATTCTCCCAAGACCAGATCGCCGCGATCGAGGCGTCGGCGGAAACCCTGCTGGACATGGACGGCGAAAAAATCACCGTCACCCCTGCCGATTTCGAAATCACCTCGGAAGATATGCCGGGCTGGCTCGTAGCTACGGAGGGCAAGCTGACCGTAGCCCTCGATATCACGATCACCGACGACCTGCGTGCCGAAGGTATCGCCCGCGAGCTGATCAACCGTATCCAGAACATCCGCAAGGATTCGGGTTTAGAGGTGACGGACAAAATCCGTGTAGAGATCGAACAGCAGGAGTTCGTCCTTCCCGCGCTCAAATCTTTCGCAGACTACATCGCCTCGCAAACGCTGGCTGTCGAAATCGAAGGAGTGGCTTCTCCCAGCGGCGAATTCGTCGTGGAGTCGGAGGTAGATGAGCAACCGGTTCGTATCGCGGTGACCAAAATCTGACCGAAAATAGGAGAACCTGCACGTTTCCGGCAAAAAATTTGGAAGTAACGGGAATATTGTTTAATTTAGTATAACATTATTACAAATAAAATATTGAAACTATGGCAGAAGCAGAAAAAACCCGATACAGTGACGCCGAATTGGAAGAGTTCAAGCAGCTCATTCTCAAAAAACTGGAAACAGCACGTGCGGATTACGAACTCCTGCGCGCCACGATAACCCACACCGCATCGAACGATACGGAGGATACTTCGCCGACGTTCAAGGTGCTGGAGGAGGGAGCCACTACGCTCTCCAAAGAGGAGAGCGGCCGCTTGGCAGCCCATCAAATGAAATTCATCCGCAACCTCGAAATGGCACTCGTACGCATCGAGAACAAGACATACGGCATCTGCAAAACCACCGGCAAGCTGATCCCCAAGGAGCGGCTGATGAAAGTGCCTCATGCAACCGAGTGCATCGAGGCCAAAGAAGGACGGATTCACTAAAGGATTCACCCTCCGAACGAATGTTCTTTTCGTATGGCATGAAAAGACTCCGTCCGCCACGACCAGAGATAAAAATAGGAGCGTCCTACTTGGGGATGCTCCTATTTTTATAAAAAACATCCCGCAGACGTTGTTGCCGCAGGATGTTTCCCTTTCGGGATATTAACGCTTATTGATAGGAGTTTTTCTATTCATTGTCAGCGCGTGCCGCTTTACGGCGCTGCGCTTCGATTTTTTTCGTCTTCTTCTGCCCTTCCTTCGTTACGAACCGGATCATACCGTCATACCCCTGCTCTCCGTATTGTTCAACCAACTCCGCACTCGGTTGAACAATTTGGACAGTCGCCACAGCATCGGCATCGATGTCATCCAAGTAAGAGAGATCGACCAATTCCCCGTCAACCATCACCAATGGACGCGTACCGTCTTGAGGGCTAATGGAAAACCCAAATCCCGTATCTTTGATCCGCCAAAGTCCCGGCCCGATCTTATAAGAACTTCCATTTATAAATGCGCAACCGATGCGTTTGAACTTTCGTTCCTCCGACTTTTTCGTCGTGATCTCGATCACCCCTTCCGTTCCCTTCTCGCCATAACGTTCGACTGCCTGCTCTCCTTTCAATACCGTCATCGCGTCAATTCGGGAGGGATCCAGTTGCGAAAGGCGATCGGCAGAAATTTCCTCGCCATCCAATACTATTAAACCGACCTGCTTCAGAGAACGACCGTTATCAACAACTGAAACCGAATCCGAATCCGCTCCGGTCGTATAGGTCAACGTAACGGTTTCCTCCAAAGGCTGCGCCGACATGGCAATCGATTTAGACACGGAAATCGACTTTGACACAGAAGTGCGCCCCGAGGAGGCGCCGGAAGGCTCCCTGACGACTGTCATCTTATTAGGCGTTTTGCCCGACGCATTCGACGAATAAACCGCCAAAGTCGTACGTTCTCCGGATTCATTCGTCGTAAACTCGATCACACCGTCCCGCGCCCGCTCGCCATAACGGTCCAGCAATTCGAACCCGGGTTGCAGAATCCGAACCCACAGAACCTTCCCCGCATCGATCGACTTCAAATAGTCATCATCAACCTGCCGGCCGTTAATCAACACAAGCGGTCGGGCTCCATTGAGCGGACGGATCGCAAATCCGTTTCCCGTATCCTCGATCCGATAAAGACCGGGACCTTCCTGGAAAGAGTTCCCACGCTCGAAACTACACTCCAGACGGTCGAACTGCCGGGCGCCTGCGGTCGTCGTCACATAAACCACGCCATCCGCCGCCGCCTCGCCGTAACGTCCGACAGCCCATTCGTCCTTCAAGACCGACATCGATTCGATCTCCGCTTCATTCAAAGCCTTTACCTCGGCAGCTGCGACCTTTCTGCCATCGAGCAGGAAGAGCATCGAACTCAAATCGCGACCGGAAACCACGAGCGAATCGTTCGGTGCAGCAACTTCGGAAATCCGCACCTTGACCTGCCCGTCCACCGAAGTATTACCGGTCTGAACCGTACCGGACGACGGTCCCTCCGCTACGGATGCGACGACAGATTCACCCGCACCGGACTTCCGGGCCTCTTTTTCGGCCTGTTTCGCAGCATCGCGAGTCGTCACAAGAATCGCTCCGACACGGGCGGCATCCCCGTAACGCTCGACTAATGCCGGGTTACGGAATACATCCTCCCAGGAGAAAATCTGTATGGTTTCGATCTTGCGGGCAGGAATCTTCTCCAGATCGGTGATATAACCCACACGCCCGTCCACAGCTACCAACGGCAGCATTCCGGGACGTACTCCCTGCACGTTCCGCAATTTCAATCCGCTCACCTTATAGGTATTTTTACCATCTACCGATCGGAAACTACCCTTCAGATAACGCATCGGATTGTTGTATTTATCATAAACGGTCACCTCGAAATCATCCTCGCGTGAAGCCGTTTTGGAAACGACCTCGATCACCCCGTTCCGGGCCGATACGCCGTATCTGGCGACCGTCGCTTCGTCCGGCTCGGTTACGATCCGAACGGTTTCTATATCGCGAACGATACCGGGAGTCCTGAAAAGGAAGATATTCGACACCTTGCCATTCCATAGTACCAACGGCCGGAATTCGAACGGCATCGAATTGCTCAACTCGATCCGCCGCACCCGGTAAGTATCGGGCACACCCGTCGGTTCGAAATCGCCCGTAATATAGTGATACAAATCGGAAGGCTTCTGTTTCTCTTCGATTGTCACACGTTCCGACTCCGGACGACTCGTATAGACGATCGCACCGTAACGACCCCGATCGCCGTAGCGTCTGCGTGCCTCGCCGGAGGTCATTTGGGTCGCCGTGGCGATACTCGAAGGGGACATCGCGCCCAACTGTCTGTAATCGATCTCCTCACCGTCGAGCAGATACAAGCCCTCGTCCGACAGATCAATCCAGAAAGGAATGAGGGCAGCCCCATCGCTCACCTCGACAGTCACCCACTCTTCCGCACCATCGACCGATTTATACCCGAGTCGTTCGAGTTTCCCCGCATCAGCAGTCAGCAACTTGGCAAACTCCTCTTTCATGTACGCATCGCGGCGGGCGACAAACTGTTCTGGCAACTCATCCCCTTCCCACACCAGATAAAGCTCCAAATCCTCCGGATCCCACAGCGATGGATCGGCCGGACTCCAAGACTCCGTATAAGGATAGGTCTGAACCCTGATTGACAACACTCCGTTCGCCGCCCGCGTACCGTATCCCTTCAGTGCCTCCGGCCCTTTGACCATCCAGGCACCAATCATCTTCTGTTCCGGCAGCCCCAAATAAGTATCCAGCGTTTCAGCCGACAATTCGTCGATCCCGTCCATTATCAGAGGCGGATGTTTCGGATCGAAGCGGAAATCTGCCGGATCGCCATAAACCGCATACACTACCGGTTCATCGGATACGGGCAGGTGGGTCAGAGCAAGCGACTCTTTCAAATGAAATTCCAAGGCAATGTCCGTTTCCATCGGAATTCCGAAGCGGCTACCGACTGATTTTACTTTCTGATCCGTATCCCCTCCAACAAGGTAACAAACGATCGGCTTCTCCGTAACGATCGTAAAGCGGCCCTCCGCGTCGGTCACAACCCGCCGGCCGCCGCTGCAAATAAACTCATAACCGGCCCAAGGCTTATCGTCCCGGCCAAATACGCGTCCGGTAAAGGTGTGCGCCCCCGATTCTGCCGTTTGCTTTTCAAGAGCGGTACGCTCGAGATTAGCCAGCAATTCGGCCATGGAGCCTTCGACCGGTGGCATTCCCCCTTCCGGTGTACCGACCATACGGCCGTCCGCACCAGCAGGAAGAGGCATTTCACCGTTTCCGGAATTTTTCGTAGTTTTGTCCTCCGGAAGGACATAGGAGGTCTGTGCGAAAGTGCCGAGCGCCAGGCACGCAAGCGGCAGGACATAGAGCGCCTTGGCCCTGGCCCACCTCGATGATCGTTTACGCAACATCATGGTAATTCGGTTTTTAAGGTTACTATGATTAAGGCTGTTGGCAATTGAGTACCACCTCCCGCCAACGGCCTTTTTTATCAACAGCATCTGATAATCTTTCGCATCGACCCCGCAGCGGAGCACCTGCTCGTCGGCCTCGTACTCGTGCACGGCACGCAGTTCCACACGCAACAGCCACATCGCGGGGTTGAACCACTGCAAACACCCCAGCAAATCGACCAGCAGCAGGTCCCACGAATGGCCCAACCGCTGATGCGCCTGTTCATGCACGAGGATCGTTCCTCCGCCGCAGGCATAATCCTCCTCGGACATCACCACGTATTTCATCCAACTGAACGGAGCTCGAATCCGGTTCGACAACACCAATACGCTCCCGTTTCCGAGCGGTATGCGCCGGCCGCGGCGCGTCATTCGCACAACCCGCACGATGTTGCATACGGTCCATCCCAACGTCGCAAACATCCCTGCAAAATAGATGATTCCGAGCAAAAAGCCCCAGTCGAACGGTTCGGGAGCAGGCTCCGGCTCCTCTATTATCATCAGGTCCCGGGTATCGTCGGGGATTCGGTTTTCGAATACCATGTCCCGCCGGAAATAACTTTCCGGAATCACGTCGATCCCAGCGGTGGATACCCCGGGCAACTCCTTCTCGACGGTAATTACGCACAAAGGCAGCAAAAACGACAGCAGCAACACTCCGCACAACAACACCCTGTTCATCCGATGCAGCGTATCGCGGCTCAACAACAACTTGTAAAACAGGTAAAAAACCGCCAGGCATCCCGCAGCCTTCAGACTGTAAAGCAGAAAGGTCGGCATAGGACTATCGTTTTTCGGTTTGACTTTCGATTTGCCGGATCAGGTCGCGCAGATCGTCCACGGAGATTTTCTCCTCCCGTACGAGCGACGAAACCACCCCGAGGTAGGAATTGTCGAAATACTTGCTCACCACGCCCTTCAGCGTCTTGCGGCTGAACTCCTCCTCGCTGACGAGCGGATAATACTGGTAGGTGCCGCCATAGGCTTTGTGTCCGACGTACCCTTTCGCCTCGAGGCCACGCACCATCGTCGATAACGTATTGAAATGAGGTTTCGGTTCGGGCCAGAGCGCAACCAGTTCGCGCACGAACAACGGGCCCCGCGTCCAGAAACAACGCATCAGCTCCTCTTCTCTGGGTGTCAGCTTTTCCATAGTCGATGTCGGTTAAAGTCGAACGAAACAGGACCTGCACAAACGGCAGCACAGCTCCGCATTGCCGGCTCCTGCATAAAAATCTTCTGAAACAAAGATAACTAAAAAAATTTCACATACAACTATTTTTTATAGTTTTCAAACTAAAAAATTTAGTTTTGCAGGAGAAACAGAGAGCAACCCGCTGTAAAACAACAAAAAAATAATAGACAAGATAAAAAATTCTTGTCTATTATCAGGATTAAGATATGGAAAAATCTTCCTATTCCTCGTCGCGGTGCAGCTTCTCTACGTAAATGGCATGCTGCATGGCGATACGCTTCGCAACCGAAGGTTTGGTGAAATACTGGCGGCGGCGAAGCTCCTTCAGGACACCCGTACGCTCGTATTTACGTTTGAATTTCTTGAGGGCCTTCTCGATGTTCTCGCCCTCTTTTACCGGCATGATAATCATAATTCGTTGCTTTTTTTATTGTTTTTTACTCTATTTTCCAATGGATCGTGTCTTGTATCGGGGCGGGACTCCATCCGGACGTCGCCGACTCCCCGTTCGGTATGTCTTTCGAGGCTTCTCGTACCGTAAACCGAAGATACGGGGCCAATCGCTCGGCCTCACGCGGGGTTAATATGTGCTCTTCAACCAACTCTTCGACGGTACTCCAACCTCCTTTCAATTGTCTTTTACTAAATAACTTCCTGAATACGGCGGGCGGCAAATAAGGATGCCCCTTGAGCGTACTCGGAGGTGCAAAGTTAATATCAATTTTTCGAATTTTGAAACTATCGCAATAAATTTGTTTCACGATCCGCTCGAAATTGGACTCCGTGACCTGCGGAACCTCGGCCAACTGATCCACGCTGTAAAATCCGCCGAGCCGCTCCCTGTATCGGATAATGGCCATGACGCTCTTCTCACCGATCCCGACCACCGAGCGTAAGGTCGCCGAATCGGCCCCGTTGAGTTCGATCAATCCGGAACGAACGGGCTCCGGTTCCGGAAAAATTACATAAGGCAGCAAGAGATCGGCCACCGAATCGGCGATCATATAGCAAGCCCGAAAACCCGCTTCGTCCCGAAGACCTTCGTAAAGATCCCGATAACGGACAATAGCCTCGGCCTGACGGACGGAAAAACCGAGCGACGCGAGGTAGGATGCGGACACCGTATCGATCCTGAATCGTTCGCGGGGCACGATCCTCCTCGGCTTCCGCGGGAGATACTCCCGATATTCCCGACGCGGAGAAGGTGTCAGCGCATACTCGCGCCCAATCCGAATATAGGGTTCCAGAATGAAATAAACTGAATCGGTCATGCCGTAGCAGGTAGCCACATCCTCGGGGATCCGAAACACTTTGCCCGCTGCGCGGTACTTCAGCAGGCTGACCGCCATGCGGGAGGTGAGCCCCAGCCGCCGCAGATCGGCATACTCCACCGTATTGGGATCGAACTCGAACAGCCTCACGGAGTCCGCCGCAACCGTCGCT
>OHKU01000951.1_pt1 | contig 14475 bp, 6 predicted proteins | sample 1568911 | NCBI WGS metagenome assembly OHKU01 (sample SAMEA3879574, study PRJEB24766) | human gut metagenome | biome: human-associated habitat; feature: feces | place: USA | collected 1985/1987
GCTGCACGCATCTTTTATACAACGCTTGAGCGCCTGCCCCTGCTGGACTATATCTTAAACCAATTCACAAAAAAGCCCATCGCCAAGCTGGATGCGCCTGTGCGTGCCGTACTGCGTGCAGGCTTGGCGCAGGCGCGGTATATGAATGTGCCGCTGCCCGCCGCCGTCAATGAATCGGTCAAGCTGACCCGGGCGCTGGGCAAATCCAGTGCTGCCGGCATGGTCAACGCTGTGCTGCGCCGCGCTGCCGGGGCTGCCGTTTCGGAAAGCGATTTTCCTGACCCGCTGGAGCGGCTTTCGGTCTACTACTGCCTTTCCCGCCCGGTTGCGGAGCTGCTCTATGCGCAGCTCGGGGCAGAGGCCTTTCCGCTGGCAGCCGCCTTTTACCGCAAGCCCAAGGCTGCGATCCGCGTGAATACGCTGCGCACCGATGACGCTAGCCTGACAGCACTGCTGCAGGCCGAGGGGCACACCGTTTTCCCCGGCCCCTGGCCCGGTGCGCTGATCGTTGATTTTGCCGGCTCGCCTGCCGCAAGCGCCGCCTTCCAAAAGGGGCTTTTCCATGTGCAGGGGCTGGCCAGTCAGTTCGCCGCCCTTTGTGTGGATGCACGCCCGGGGCAGCAGGTGCTTGACCTTTGTGCTGCGCCGGGCGGCAAAAGCCTGACGCTGGCCGAGTGTATGCAGGACAACGGCCGCCTTGTCAGCGGTGAATTTGCCCCCAGCCGGGTGCCGCTGCTGCAAAAGGCCTTTGACCGCTGCGGCATCACCTGTGCCGTGGCTGTCGAGAACAATGCCGCCGTCCACAATAACACTTGGCCGAAATTCGACCGTGTGCTCTGCGATGTGCCCTGTTCCGGCTTGGGCGTTATCGCCAAAAAGCCCGACATTCGTTACAAGGATTTGGACGGGATAGAGAATCTGCTCGACACACAGCAAAAAATCCTGCAAAACGGGGCAGATTCCCTTGCCGAAAACGGCCGTTTGGTGTATTCTACCTGTACAGTAAATGTTCAGGAAAACCAAAATCAGGTGGAAAAATTCCTTTCTGCCAATCCTGATTTCCATCTTGTGCAGCCAGAGAGCGCACTGCCCGGGGCAGATATTACACCGCTGGGCACGGTATTTCTGCCGCATAGAACCGGAACGGACGGCTTTTTTGCCGCCATTCTGGAACGAAACTGAACTATGATCCGTTATTATAAAGGAGGTGACCCCGCATGAGTGAAAAGATCTGTATTTCCGATATGACGCTGGATCGGCTGACCGCCTACATCGTTGGTCTGGGCCAGCCGAAATTCCGCGCCAAGCAAATTTTCAAATGGCTGCATCAGAAGCTTGTGACGGAGTTTGCCCAGATGACCGACCAGCCCAAAACACTGCTGTCCGCTTTGGCGGAGCAGTGTACGATTGCGGCACCATCGATCCGCCGCCGCCAGCAATCCCGGGACGGCACCGTCAAATATCTTTTGGAACTGGCCGATGGAAACTGCATCGAAACCGTTCTGATGCGCTACAAATATGGCAATACTGTCTGTGTATCCACACAGGTCGGCTGCGCCATGGGCTGCCGCTTCTGCGCCTCGACTCAGGCGGGCCGCGTCCGCGACCTGACGGCAGGGGAGATTGCATCGGAAATTTACACTGCACAGAAGGACTCCGGGGAGCGTGTCTCCCACATCGTTTTAATGGGCATCGGCGAGCCGCTGCACAATTTTGACAATGTGATGGACTTTCTTGAGATCATCTCCTGCCCGGAGGGCGTCAACATCGGCATGCGCAACATCAGCCTGTCCACCTGCGGCCTTGTGCCCAAGATAGACGAGCTGGCCAAACGGCATCTGCAGCTTACGCTGTCGGTATCCCTTCACGCGCCGGACAACCGGACGCGTTCGGGCATGATGCCGGTCAACGATGCCTACCCGCTTGAGCAGCTGATCCCCGCCTGCCGCCGCTACCAGAAGGAGACGGGCCGCCGCATCAGCTTTGAATATTCGATGGTGCGCGGCGTCAATGACAGCAGTGAGATGGCCCAAAAGCTGGCCGACCTCATCCGTGGCATGGGGGCGCATGTCAATCTTATTCCCATCAATCCGGTGGACGGCAGCCCCTACTCCGCCACAGACGATGCCAATGTACACCGCTTCCAGAAGGAGCTTGAGGCGCTCGGCGTCAACGCCACCGTGCGCCGCCGTCTCGGAACCGACATCAGCGCCGCCTGCGGCCAGCTGCGCCGCGAGGATGCGCAGGGAAAATAAGCTCTGCCATTGGCAGCAGAAAGGACTCGACCTGAATGAAGATCGCCGCGATCACTGACATCGGCAGCTGCCGGCAGGAAAATCAGGACAATTACTGTGCGCAGCAGCTGGCAGGCGGCACCGCCTGGGGCATTGTCTGCGATGGCATGGGCGGTGTAAACGGCGGGCGCATTGCCGCCCGCATTGCCACCGATACCATGCAGCAGATAAAGTACAGGGTATTTCTTGCTCTTACTGAAGCCGGGAGGGGTATAAACCAATGCTTTCCGCTTCGTACCAACGGTTTTAGAGTTATAAGTCACTGTTTCTATTTTCCCTTGGGCTATTCCTGCCTTTTCTACGTCGAAACCAGCCTGGGAGTGGGGGATGGTACTTTGTGCCTGTACCCCGAAGCAATACGCCAATGCGCATACTAAAATGATTGCAATGTTTTTCATGGTTCTGAATTTTATGTCACAAACATACAGCATTCTGTTTTCTCAGCCCAATAATGATGTTACATGTTTCTTTCCTGATGTTACATCTTTTGAAAAATGTACGGAGTAAGTACAGTAGAGCTGCGGTAAGTTTTATCTGAAATCTAAAATCAAATGTCTGAAATTGACAATGACTATAATACAATAGGCCTATTTTTGCATTGTGCCAGATCGTATGGAAGTATGATTATAAATGGAAATAAATAAGGATTAGGAAATGAAGAAAAAATGGATTCTATTGTTACTGATAACGATTAGTTTTACAAACCTTGCTGCGCAGGACGCGCTTTATCCGAACACTTTTCCTTTGGGAGATGTGAGAATAACTGCAGGCCCTTTTAAGCATGCCTGTGATTTGAACGTTAAGGTTCTGCTTCAATATGATACCGATCGTCTGCTGGCCCCTTTCCTGCGTGAAGCAGGATTACCTAAGAAAGCGGAAACGTATGGTAACTGGGAAAAAGACGGTCTTGACGGGCATATCGGTGGGCACTATCTGAGCGCTTTAGCCATTCATTATGCCGCTACAGGTAATCAGGAGTGCAAAAAACGCATGGATTATATGGTTTCTGAATTTGCGCGTGTACAGCAGGCTAATGATGACGGTTCTATTTGCGGCTTTCCGAACAGTAAGAAGTTTGCGGAAGAAATAAGAAAAGGAAATGTAGGCATTGTATGGAACTACTGGGTGGCCTGGTATAATATGCATAAAACCTATGCCGGACTGCGGGATGCCTGGCTTTACGGTAAAAATGAAAAAGCGAAAAAGATCTTCTTGAAGTTCTGTGACTGGGGTGTCGACGTTATTTCTAATTTAGACGACCGGCAAATGGAGCGTATGCTGGATAATGAATTCGGTGGTATGAATGAAGTGTATGCGGATGCTTGGCAAATGACCGGCAATCCTAAATACCTCGATACGGCGAAGCGCTTTTCACACAAGCAGATTTTCGATAGTATGACAAGGCGCATTGATAACCTGGATAACAAGCATGCCAATACACAAGTGCCTAAAGCCGTGGGATATCAACGTGTGGCCGAACTTAATTCGAAAACTGCTTCGGATTACAATGAATTTATGACTGCTGCTGAATTTTTCTGGGAGACTGTAGTTTTTCATCGCTCTTTGTCATTAGGCGGAAACAGTCGGGGTGAGCATTTTCCCGAAGCAGGAAAATGTTCCGATTATATGCATGAACGTCAGGGACCGGAGTCGTGTAATACTAACAATATGCTGAAACTTACCGAAGGTCTGTTCCGTATCCATCCCAAAGTGGAATATGCCGATTTTTATGAACGTGCCCTGTATAATCATATCCTTTCTACCCAGCACCCTGAACATGGGGGATACGTATATTTCACACCTGCTTGCCCCTCGCATTATCGTGTTTATTCGGCACCGGGAGAAGCAATGTGGTGTTGTGTAGGTACCGGTATGGAGAATCATGGTAAATACGGGCAGTTTATTTATACCCATGATACGGTGGATAATGCTCTGTATGTGAATCTTTTTATACCTTCCGAATTAAACTGGAAAGAGAAAAAGATTAAGATTGTACAAGAAACGGACTTTCCGAATGAAGAAGGGACTACGGTGACTGTTAATCCTTCCAAAACAACACAGTTTAAACTGCTGATACGTTATCCCTCATGGGTGGAGCAGGGAAAAATGCAGGTGGTCTGCGATGGAGTTGATTATGCAAAAAATGCACAGCCAGGTTCTTATATAGCCATTGATCGCCAATGGTCAAAAGGAGATGTGGTGGAAATAAAAACTCCGATGACCGTGAGAATTGAAGAACTGCCTAATGTACCTAACGCTATCTCGATCATGCGTGGCCCTATATTGTTAGGTGCGAGGACGGGAACGGAAAATATGCCCGGATTAATTGCCGGAGACGGGCGTTGGGAGCATATTGCACACGGATCTCTGGTTTCACTTTTTGATGTACCTTATATCATAGGGGAAAGAAGTGATATTCTGAATAAATTGAATCGTATGAAGCCGGTCGAAGGAAAATCTTTTAGTTTTACTGTTCCCGGTTTGTTTACTCAGGAAAAATATAAGAATCTGATACTTGAACCATTCTATGGAATTCATGATAGCCGCTATATGATGTATTGGTTATCAATGCCCGAGCCCGCATTCAGGGAATATAAACAAGCCGTAGAAGCTAAAGAGAATGGGAGAATGATACTCGACAAGCGTACTGTGGATATGGTATCATCGGGTGAGCAACAACCTGAGTCGGATCATGCAATGAAAACTCAGGATTCGCATCGCGGAGTACATGCCGGTGAGGCGTGGCGTGATGCCCGTAATGGAGGATATTTCGAATATACACTGACCACGAAAGGAAATGAGAATCTCTCATTGATGGTCCGTTATTGGGGAGCTGAGTCTGGTAGTAGAAGCTTTGATATTCTGGTTGATGGTCAAACTATCGCTACGGAAAATATTGTCGGGAAATGGAAGAAAGACTTGTTCTGCAATGTGGAATATAATATTCCGGCCACTTTGCTGAAATCGAAAGATAAAATTACGGTTAGGTTCCAGAGTAAGTCGGATACTACAGCAGGAGGGATTTTTGCAGTACGATTGTTGGTTCCAGAATCGACGGTGACAGATAAATAAAAGTCTTTTTGGGGAACATATCGGGTAGGTGTGAGCGTGACCAGGAAGAAATATTCATAACCTGCCTGAAATGAATTAACTTAATCAACGAATTTGGATAGCTTATTGATTATCAGCAAATAGCATTTACCGATAGTTGATATCACTATGTAAAAGCGTTTACCGCAGTATGTAACGCCATTTACTCCTTATTGTAACGCTCTTTACCACGGTATGTAACGAGCTTTACTTCGGCGTGTAAATGAAGTTATCATTGGGGGTAAACAGGGTTTCCATGGAAGGAAACAAAGTTTCATGCGGCAGGGGTGTTGTACTAACTAAATATGTATGTTTATGAACTTACTTAGAAAAACATGGGGGATTGTAATAGCTGTTATAATCAGTTCGTGCCACTCGGCAACATTTGATACTATTTCTCCTGACGGAGCCTTAAAGGTTGGTGTAGTGACAACAAAGGATGGCGATTATGGAAAAGCCGCTTTCGTTGTGCATTACAAGGGAGATAGTATTCTTTTTCGTTCCGAACTGGGATTGGAAACAGATGCGCAAAAGTTTGCCGGTAACTTAAGACTGAAATCAGTTTCGGAACCGAAATCCGTGATTGATGATTATAGGATGATTACGGGAAAACGGAGCCATTGTGTGAATGAGGCTTCCGAACGGGTTTATTCTCTGGAAAACAATGAAGGGCAAACTTTGGAGGTAACGTTTAGGGTGTACAACGATGGGATTGCATTTAAGTATGGGCTTAAGGCTATTTCGGATGAAGAACATATCATTAATGAATATACGGCGTACGCCTTGCCACAAGGGAGTAAAAGATGGATACAACAATATGATCCGGGTTATGAAAAGTTTTTCCCGCTGTCTACTGACGGTAAGCTTGCCAATCGCCCGGAGGTTGACCTTTGGGGCTATCCGGCGCTTATAGAGCCACGGGATTCTGTGTTTGTGCTGATTACGGAGGCTAATATCAGACGGGGGCATTGTGGCTCTTTTCTGTATAACGGGGATAATCGCGATAATTATCAGGTACGATTGGGCGATAAAAAACTTGCTTTTAGCGGTGTGTGGGAGTCTCCATGGCGATTGCTTATTGCTGGTTCTTTAGCTGATATTACTGAGTCTACACTGGTGACGGATGTGTCTGACCCTTCTAAGGTGGAGGATACGGAATGGATAAAACCCGGAATGGTGTCATGGATTTATTGGGCATACAACCATGGTTCTCAAGATTATCAAATCGTGAAGGAATACATTGACCTAGCAGTCAAGATGAAGTGGCCTTATGATCAGATCGATTGGGAATGGGATGTAATGAGAAATGGGGGAAACATCCAAGATGCCGTGAAATATGCTTTGAGTCAAGGTGTTAAACCTTTGGTCTGGTATAATTCGAGCACGAATTGGATAGGTCCCGGTCCTCTCTTTCGTCTGAATAAAAAGGCAGACAGGGAAAAGGAATATAAATGGTTAAGCGATATGGGAGTTGCCGGCATTAAAGTTGACTTCTTCTCGGGTGATAGTGTTTCTACAATGAATTATTATATAGATCTGCTTGAAGATGCCGTGAAGTATAAATTGATGCTTAACTTTCATGGTGCCACTATTCCTCGCGGATGGCAACGTACGTATCCTCACATGATGTCGGTGGAGGGAGTATATGGGGCGGAATGGTACAATAACACTCCAGTTTTGACGAATCGGGCTGCGGAACACAATGCTACCTTACCCTTTACGAGAAATGTCGTAGGTCCAATGGATTATACTCCGGGCACTTTCTCTGATTCTCAGCATCCGCATATCACCTCTTACGGTCATGAATTGGCATTACCGATAATTTTTGAGTCGGCCTTGCAGCATATGCCGGACAGGCCTTCGGTTTACTATGATATGCCGGAACCTGTAAAGAAGTTATTATCGGATTTGCCGGTAGCCTGGGATGATACGAAGCTTTTGGCCGGCTATCCGGGTATGGAGGTTGTTATGGCACGGCGCAAAGGAGATGTATGGTATATTGCAGGGATTAATGGAACCAATAAACCGAGAACCCTTTGTTTTTTGCTGAAAGACCTTTCCGTTGTCGGTAAGAAAATAACCTTGTTTGAGGATGGTATATATGACAGAAGCTTTACTATTGCAGAGGATCTTCCTTTGTCAGAAGACGAAATGAGTGTGGAGATAAAATGCTTGCCGCGTGGAGGATTTGTAGCTGTTATAAAATGATAAACATGAGAATTTATATATTTCTGTTAACTGTTTGTTTTACCTTTCAGATGCGTGCACAGCAAGTACCTGATTGGGAAAATCCTCGCGTAGTAGATATCAATAAAGAGGAGTATCACAGTACATTGACGTTGCCGTCCGGGAAATCCTCGTGTGAAGAGATTGTGCCTTTGAACGGGAGGTGGAAGTTTTATTGGTCTCCCGATCCGCAAAGTCGGCCGTCGGACTTTTATAAAAATAATTTTGATGTGAGTGGCTGGGATAACATTTCTGTACCGGGGACATGGCAGTTACAAGGCTATGGAAAACCTATTTATACCAATTGGACATATCCTTTTAAGAAAGACCAGCCGAAAGTGACGGGAGAACCTCCCAAGCATTTTTTTAGTTATGAGAATCGAAATCCGGTGGGGGCTTATGTGACAACTTTCGATGTTTCGGAGGATATGAAAGATAAGCAATTGTATCTGCACTTCGAAGGAGTTAAGTCGGCTATGTATGTATGGATTAACGCTCCGGCGGAGTTTGATATTACCGGATATGTAAATGAGGGGCAAAACCGTCTGGCGGTAGAGGTATACCGTTGGTCGGATGGCAGCTATCTGGAAGATCAGGATATGTGGCGTTTTAGTGGGATTTATCGCCCGGTAGAGTTATGGGTACGCCCTAAAATCCATATAAAAGACTATTCACTGACTACCGATCTGGCAGATGATTTTTCGTCTGCCGGTTTTAAGGCAAAAGTCTGGTTAAGAAACTTGTCGGACAGTAAATCGGGAAAACTGAGTCTTGAGGTTCTGTTAAAAGGGAAGAATCGGAATGAGGAAAGATTTGTGAAACGGTTAATCACTCCTGTAAAGAATTTGCTGGCAACATCCACAGGCTGCTATACTTTGTCATCTGTTGTGGAAAATCCGAAGCTATGGTCGGCGGAAAAGCCAAACTTGTATGATGTTGAAATTAGGCTTTACGATGGTAAGAAGGTGGTTGAGGAGTTTCAATCACATATAGGAATATGGAAATGCGAGATTGATGGAAATGTATTTAAGTTTAATGGACAGCCTGTTAAATTGAAGGGAGTGAATCGCCATGAACATCATCCACGCACCGGCCGACTTGTGGACAGTGAGACTATGGAAAAGGATTTGAGACTGATGAAACAAGCCAATATTAATATGATCCGTACTGCACACTATCCTAATTCCCCGTTGTTTTATGAATTGTGTGACAGATATGGTTTCTATGTGATGGATGAGGCTAATCAGGAAAGTCATGATTATGGTTTAGGTAATAAAATACTTGGTGATAACCCGGAATGGACGTTAGCGCATGTAGACAGGGCACTTGCATTGGTACAACGAGATAAGAATCACCCTTGTGTGGTCTTTTGGTCTTTGGGTAATGAAGGAGGTGCCGGACGCAATATGCAGACCATGGCAGATACAATACAGGCCATAGATGCTTCACGTATTATTTTTAGCGATACCGATCTTTCTGTATCGGCTTTTAATGATCCTTCTTATTATACTCCCGGAAAATTTAAGGAATATGCCCGGGAAAAACGTGATAAACCTATCTTTATGCGTGAGTATGCTCATGCCATGGGAAATTCAGTAGGCAATTTGCAGGAGTATTGGGATGTCATTGAGGCTAATGATCACGTTTCAGGTGCGGCTATTTGGGATTGGGTCGATCAGGGAATTGCAAAGAAGATAAATCCGGGATATAAGAAAGGAGTGGAAAATTCAGGTTCTTTGCTATTGAAGGAAGGTGAATTTTGGGCTTATGGAGGAGATTTCGGTGATTTTCCTAATAATGGGGATTTCTGTTTTAATGGTTTAATTGGGGCTGACCGTGTTCCTCATCCACACTACTATCAGGTTCAGAAAGTGTATCAGAATATTGGTTTTTCACTTGAAGGTCCGAATAAGGTGCGTCTTACCAATAAGTATGAATTTACGGCTTTGGATGAGTTCGATTATGAGTATGAATGGTTGCAGAATGGTGAACTTGTAAAGTCGGGAGAAGTACCGCTTGTAGCTGGAGATCATTTGGATATTCCCTCTTTCACGGGATCGGGTGAGCTTTTCCTGAATGTATTTGCCAAGCTGAAACAGAGTACATGCTGGGCTGAAAAAGGTTTTATTATTAGTAAGGAACAATTTTTGGTGAATATGGCCAAACCGGAGTCTATTGTTTCGGAAGGGGGAAGTGTTGAAGTGAATGCATCACAGGCTACTATTGAGATAATGGCTGGATTGAATTGTTTCATCGTAGATGTGAAATCCGGTGCTTTGACAAGTTGGAAAAATGATGGAACGGAAATTCTATATGCTCCTTTAGAACCTTATTTCTGGAAACCGGCGGACAGTAATCAGATGAATAATGGTTATAATAACCGTTTAGGAATATGGAGAAACGCTGCTGGTGAACGTGTAGTCGAAGGTGTGGATTATTCTGTGAAGAATGGGCTGGCTGTAGTGGAGGTTAGTATGTCGTTGCCTGTGGTAGGTGCTGCTTATCAATTGCACTATACTGTAAATGGGAGCGGAAAGATACAAGTTGAAGCTCTCTATAAACCAAAAAAAGAAAAGATCCCATTGATGCCTAAGTTTGGAATGAGGATGCGTTTACCCTCTTCCATGGATTATGTCAAATGGTATGGTCGTGGTGAGTTTGAGAACTATCCGGATAGGAAAACGGCTGCTTTAGTCGGTTATTATACAACGGATCTCAATAGTTTTGTTACGGATTATGCTTTTCCACAGGATAATGCAAACAGGTGTGATGTCCGTTGGTTTTCATTGAATGATAAGGAGAACCGGACTATAAAAGTGACAGGCTTGCAACCGCTCTGCTTTCGTGTGTGGCCGTATGGTGAGGAAGATTTGGAAAAGAGCAGACATGCTTATGAACTACCCGGACGCGATTATGTGAATGTGAATATTGATTTGAATATTCATGGCGTAGGAGGTGCTGATTCTTGGGGGGCAAGAACATTGGATGAATATACAATGGATGGCAATCAAGCTTATTATTATGGTTATTTGATGGAATATTATGATTGATAGCCATCAATTTATCTAATATTGAAAGTCAAATATCTAATATTGAAAAAGGTGTATAATGATATGCAGCTATTTTTGTATCGTACAAAATTATGGAATGCGAATTTTAATCATTAAATGTAATAAATACCATGAAATCAATTAAAATTGTATTAATATTAATGGCGCTGTGTTGTTGTATCCCACTTGCGGGGCAAGATTATCAGCAAATTCCTGAGGGAATTAAGGCGACCGTTAATTCTGTAGATGTAGAATTGCAATTCTATACTCCGTCAATTGTAAGAATACTAAAATCTCCTAATGGGTGGAAGTATACAAAGGAGAGCCTTTCTGTAATAGAAACTCCTCAGAAGGTGAAGACTGCCGTTACTCAGGAAGGCAATATTGTAAGACTGAAAAGTAGTGAAATGGGGGTTACTCTTAACTTGGAGTCTGGTGTTGTGTCTTTCTTTAATGCGAAAGGAGAGCCGTTGCTTAGTGAAAAAGGAAAGCCCGAGTTTACCGATTTTGATGATGCGGGAACCAAAACGTTTGCAATCAAGCAATCGTTTATTTTAGATAAAGATGAACCTCTTTATGGATTAGGAATCCTCCAGAATGGAAAAATGTCACAACGTAATCAAACCAAACACCTTGTACAGGGCAATGTGGAGGACGTGGTTCCATTTGTACAGTCAGTGAAAGGATATGGTCTTTTCTGGGATAATTATTCACCAACTAACTTTGCTGATAAAGCGGAAGGGACGTCTTTTCAATCTGAAGTAGGAGATTGTATAGACTATTACTTCATGTATGGTGGAAATGCTGATGGTGTAGTTGCACAAATGCGTGCATTGACCGGACAAGTACCCATGTTTCCTTTGTGGACTTACGGTTATTTCCAAAGCAAGGAACGCTATAAAAGTCAGGAAGAAACAGTAGGAGTGGTGAGAAAATATCGTGAATTAGGTGTTCCTCTTGACGGAATTATTCAGGATTGGCAATACTGGGGACACAATTATTTGTGGAATGCTATGGATTTCAAAAATCCGTTGTTCAACGAACCTCAAAAGATGATTAATGATGTACATGGAATGAATGCGCACATGCTGATTTCTATCTGGTCTTCGTTTGGACCAATGACCAAACCTTATAGAGAACTGGATAAGAAAGGTATGCTGTTTAACTTCTCTACATGGCCTCAGTCGGGACTTGAAACTTGGCCACCCGATATGGAATATCCCTCCGGAGTACGTGTATACGATGCTTATAATCCAAAAGCTCGTGATATCTACTGGAAATATCTGAATGAAGGCATTTTTAAATTAGGCATGGATGGATGGTGGATGGATTCTACAGAACCTGACCATTTAGACTGGAAACCGGAAGACTTTAATACGAAGACTTATCTGGGTTCATTCCGTAAAGTACGCAATGCTTATCCGCTGTTGACAGTAGGTGGAGTATATGATAACCAACGTGCAGTAACTTCCGATAAACGTGTGTTTATTCTTACCCGTTCCGTATTTGCCGGGCAGCAGCGTTACGGAGCCAATGTATGGTCGGGAGATATCGGATCTTCCTGGGAATCACTGCGTAATCAGATTCCGGCAGGCTTAAACTTTACCCTTACCGGAAATCCTAATTTCAATACTGATATAGGTGGTTTCTTTGCCGGACATTATAACAAGAGTTGGAATGACGGGAGTGCACCTAAGAATCCAATGTTTCAGGAATTATATGTACGTTGGCTACAATTCGGGACATTTACTCCGATGATGCGTTCGCATGGAGCTGATACGCCAAGAGAAATTTATCAATTTGGGAAAAAAGGCGAACCTGTATATGATGCTATTGAAAAAATGATTAATCTGCGTTATTCTTTGTTGCCTTATATATATTCCACTTCTTGGGAAGTGACTGAACGTCAATCGAGCTTTATGCGTGCTTTGGTAATGGATTTTGCCGGTGATAAGAATGTATGGGATATAAAAGACCAGTATATGTTTGGCAAATCCATTCTTGTAGCGCCGGTGGTCAGTGCGCAGTACACTCAGGAAAAGGTAGTGAAGGTAAATGAGAATGATGGTTGGAATAGAAATAATGCTCAGAAGTTTGAGGATAAAGCTCCGGTAGACTTTATGCAGGCTAAGTCCGCAAAGGTATATTTGCCGGAGGGTGCTACCTGGTATGATTTCTGGACGAATGAAAAGCATGACGGTGGACAGGAAATAGAAAAGGAAACGACTATCGATGTCATTCCTTTGTATGTCAAGGCAGGCAGTATTATTCCAATGGGTCCTAAAGTGCAGTATGCAACGGAAAAACCGTGGGATAACCTTGAATTGAGAGTATATGCCGGTGCCGATGGTTCCTTTGTTCTTTATGAGGATGAATTTGATAACTATAATTATGAACTGGGAGCATATACAGAGATTCCTGTCGTATGGAATAATACATCACGCCAGTTAACCATAGGGGCTCGAAAAGGTGCATATAAGGGAATGTTGAATAATAGAAAGTTCACAATCGTACTTCAAGACGGAACTCAGAAAGTGGTTAACTACAACGGAAAAAGAGTTAGTGTGAAATTCTAGTACTATTGGGAAACATCGATTTTTAAATACCAGAAGTAATGAAGAAACTTATTTTATCCGGATTGACGGTAGCTATACTGTTTATAGCTTCTCCTCTGGGACATTTGAATGCCCAGACCCCTATTATACAGACAAAATTCACTGCCGACCCTGCCCCCATGGTACATAAGGGTATGGTATACCTTTATACTACCCATGACGAGGATTATGCTCCCGAAGGAATGGCAGGTTTCCGCATGAAAGAATGGTTGCTGTACACCAGTACCGATATGGTGAACTGGACTGATCATGGAACCATAGCCAATTTATATAATTTCAAGTGGGCAGATCCTGCCGTATCAGGTTGGGGAGGATTTGAGAATGGTGCCTGGGCTCCTCAATGTATCGAGCGTAATGGAAAGTTCTATTTATATTGCCCGGTACAGGGACGAGGAATCGGAGTGTTGGTTGCAGATAGTCCTTTGGGCCCTTTTACTGATCCTCTCGGAAAACCCTTGATTGGTGCTGAGTATGACAGTATTGACCCGAGTGTATTGATAGATGATGATGGACAAGCATATTTATATTGGGGAAATCCTAATCTCTGGTATGTGAAACTGAATGAAGATATGATTTCCTGTGCGGGAGAGATTACGAAGGATAAATTGATCCGGAAGATAGAAAATCAGAAAGACCCTTATCATTTTCAGGAGGGTCCCTGGGCATACAAGAAGAATGGGCACTATTATATGGCCTATGCAAGTACATGCTGTCCGGAAGGTATCGGTTATGCAATGGGTCCCAGCCCGGTAGGCCCCTGGGAATTCAAGGGGTATATAATGAAACCTAACAGAAAGTCTTCCGGAAACCATCCGGGCATCATTGATTATAAAGGTAAATCTTATGTGTTCGGATTTAATTATAGATTGAATTTCATGATAACCGACAAACATCATGAACGCCGGTCTATATGTGTGGCTGAACTAGAATATAATCCTGACGGTACAATCAAAGAACTGCCCTGGTGGGATGACGGTGTCGGGGTTGAATCTGTTGGTACACTGAATCCTTATAAGCGGACTGAGGCGGAAACAATGGCCTGGAGCCAGGGACTCAAAACCGCCAAGGACGATGAAAGCGGGATGTATGTTACTTCCATTCATAACAGGGATTTCCTTCAAGTGAAAGCGGTTGACTTCGGCAAAGGGGCAAAGACATTTGAAGTCCGTGCAGCCACAATAACCAAAGGAAAGATTGAAA
>OHKU01000967.1_pt1 | contig 14267 bp, 11 predicted proteins | sample 1568911 | NCBI WGS metagenome assembly OHKU01 (sample SAMEA3879574, study PRJEB24766) | human gut metagenome | biome: human-associated habitat; feature: feces | place: USA | collected 1985/1987
AGGTCAGAAATTTGGACACTCAGCCTAAAGAGCGGGGTGCCAGTCTCGTTCGCATGATAATCAAAAATATCAAGAATCTAAATTTAATACAATTGTGTTTTCTTTTGTGTTAATATACCACAAACTGATTGCCAACACCATATTTCTTCTTATGCTGGTATACCGTAAATAAAATAATATATAAAACCATTAGTCTAATATTTTCCACAAAAAAAGACCACTAATTCTAGTGATCTAAATTTTTTGATTTGTATAAATCCATTCAAGCCAGGCTTTAACTGTTGATGCTCTTCTTCTAATAGTATCAATATTTAATCTTGAATTTACTTTCTTAACCTCTTTTATTATAAGGTCATTGTCAATTTCTTTATTATTAAAACTACTGTATAACTTATTAAACAAATCTTTTTCTAGTAGTTTATCAATAATCAGCTGTTTTACTTTATTTATATCTTCTTTGGCAGTTAATGTCTCATCATTTAATTTTTTATTTGACTTTACTAAACCAATATAAACAAGACCTGAATAATAATAACTAACTTGTCTATCAGTGCTAACATCCAAAATAAGTTTTGCTTTTTCTTTATCAAATAATGCATCTTCATCTGACATAATAAGTTTAACAATTTTATCTAAACTATTAGCTTGTGGAAATATGCATGGGACACCCCAAAATATAATTTCTTTACCTGTATTTCTTTCACTAGCGTTACAATTAATCATTCTTTTTGTGTTTAATCTATTTGGATCATAATAAACTTTATACTTAGGGTCATCAAATAACTCTACCACTCTTGTTGTAGCATTATTGCTTATTATTACATAAGCTCCTCTCTCCAACGCTTTATCGCAGTAAGTTTTTAGTTTCTTAAAATCTTCAAAAGTGAAACCATCCATTTGATATTTTGTAAATCCGTCATCATCTTCATAGTCATACGGTGGATCAATATAAATTATATCATTTTCTTTGGCCATATCAATAACTTTTTCATATGAATAGTTATATATTTGTACATCATTATCCTTAAGAAAATTATGAATTTCTTCAATATTATTTTCATCACAAATTAATGGATTTGAATACCTACCAATTGGAGTATTAAATTGGCCTTTACTATTAACTCTATACAAACCATTATAGCATGTCCTATTTAGGAAAATCATTCTTGCAGCCCTATGAACTTTGTCATATTTATCTGGCCACCCATCTTCTCTATCTTCTGACCTTTTATCATAATAAAACTCATCTGGATTTTCACGATACTGAACATCTAATACTTTCAATGCCTCTATCAAGGCTTTATATTTATCAGATTTAATAATCTCATATGCATTAATTAAATCGCTATTCAAATCGTTTATTATTGCTTTTTTGTGTAACAAATCGAAAAATACTGCTCCACCGCCTAAGAACGGTTCTATATATGTAAAATCATTATTATTTTCTTCATGAGAATTATCTATAAATTTTCTAATGTATTTTAATATTTGGCGCTTGCCACCGGCCCATTTTACAAAGGGTTTCATATTACTTTTCCTCTTCAGCTTTTTTCATTTCTACCATGCATTTATATACCATATTTTCAATATCTTCTTCAGAAATAGAATCTAATAATTTTACGCTTCCAAATAATGATATTTGTTTTGCTACCTCTTGATATAATTTTGTATCTTCACCATATTCATCAACAAATCTTTTTTCTCCTCTTACTGCGCCTCTTACCAAATGACTTTCGGAAGAATACGAACGCCATGATAAGTTTCTAAATCTTTCTGGATTATCTATTACCCAACGAGTAAGTTCATATTTGTCCTCTTTTGTTTCATCAACAGTTAATGCTACACGATAAAACATTCTTGATAATACGCCAAAGAAAATACCTCTTCTAATCCCACCTGAGAACAAATAATGATCTTTAAAAGTTGATGAACTAGTGATAGGCATAAAGTCTCTTACAATATTATAAAACTTTTCTAAATATAACCATAACCAAAAGTTTTCACTTGATAAAATAAATCGTGGAATATCTTTTAAATGTTCATATAAAGTTATTGAATTTTTAAAGTCTATATCTTTATCATTTACTTTTTTATTCTCTATTAACTCAAAATCTTCTATTGTAATCTTTTTTTCAACATATATTGGATTGATACCTTTTAAAACAACTGGAATCCACTCATTAGTGTTTTCTTCTTTCACATAATTGTTTATTACATTAATATTTTTCTTTATTGTAATCAATGCATCTTCACTTACTATTTTGATATTAATTCTACTCATCGTCATCACCTACATTTTTTGGAGTTCTTGAACTTGTTAAAATAGTTTTTAAAGATTGTGATAATGGCTTACCTAATAACTGTTGTGCTAACACAACTGGAGAAATTTCTTTAAAATCTTCTACCGTAAATTCTTTTCCTATTTGCTTTTCATATGCCATTATAATAGATTTAAACCATTTATAAGCTTGTTCAACGTCATCTAATTCGTATTCGTCATTTACAACTAACATTTTACATCTTGTTAAAGCCTCAGTTAATGAAGGTACAAGTAAAACTGAAAAAAACAATTCTTTATATGTATCAATGTTAAACATTTCATTATAATTATTAAAATCATTTTCTGACAATGATATAGTTATTTTCTTTCCAGTTTCGTAGTCAACATGAAATACATTATCATTATTATCTAATCTCGGTACAACTGAAAATATTGATTTAACCACATTATCTTCAGTCTCTTCATGATTCATATAAATAGTTCTACCATCATCAGCAGCTATAATTGAATATTTTTCTAGATCATAATTAATTCCTTGATAATCTTCTAGAAACTCGTCTGATGTTTCTAAAATAATATCTTGAGTTGTATATGCATATATAGAATAAACAACTCTACCACTGAAGTCTGATTTATATAACGGGATGTCTATACCTTCTTCATTTAAAATTATTTTTTTTCTATAAATTGTTTCAGAACACTCTATGATTAATGCAACTTCAACTTTTTTATCATCAATTAATTTTTTTAGCAATTCACTGTCAGTTGAGTATTTAACTTTCTTTAAGTAAAATATTCTCTCAGAATCAATTTCCTCTAATTCCAATGAAAAACTAGAATTGTTATATGTAGAGTACTGTGACTCTCTATTGATTATAGGATATGGGAAAATCTTTTTAGCTATTTGCATATATTTTCACCTCACAACTAAATATTCCTCTTGTATTTGTGTCTACTTCTAAAATATTTTTTCCTTTATTTACAACAAATGGACCAAATAAGAAATTGTCATTTGAAGATATTTCATAACCATTGCATTTTATCCCTTCAATAAGAACTTTTTCTCTGTGTCCCACATCATCTAAAATAAAGAATGATAATTTACAATTATTCAAGTTTTCAATATAATCAAAAACCACTCTATACTTACCTGCATTCTTGTCCATTAAAATCACACGGTATTTTATTCCAGTTAATTCTCTGATTGCAAGAACGATATTTTCTCCTGGTTTCTTTTCGCTTTGCCCCTCTCCACCTTGGCGAGACTCACCGTGTCCTTTATTTTTTCCTGTTGGGTGTTCAACATCATCACCATCAGCACCCTCATTTCCAATTTCAGGTTCTAACCCAGCGCTATCTGGTTCTTCTCTAATTGGTTTTTTAGAAGTTGTTCTATTTACTTTTGATGGTTTAACGACACATTTGTCTTGTCCTTTTGTGTTTTCATCATTTAATCCTTCATTTTCACCGCTATCAACACCTGGGATATAATCACCTGCACCAGAAGGGTCTAATTCTTTAACTTCCCCGCTTTGAATGCATTGAATAACATAATCTTGGATTTGTTGATGAACATCATCCATTGTGTTTTTTATTTCTTTTCTTTGACTAGGATCCTCAATTCGTTTGTATTCCCAATCGATGTGTTGAGGATTTTCAATACTTAATAATATCTTCCCTAATTCATCATTTTTAATTATACATAAAGCTGACACTCTTATATTAGAACTTAATGGTAATGTTTTAATTTTCATAAACGGATATCGTACCATTACACATTTATGCGTTGCTATTTCTTCTTCACTTTTTGATAATGGTAAAACATATAAATCTAATGTCCCATAATCTGTCTCTATATCAAATCTTTTTACATCATTATTTTCATTACTAATTAATCTATATTGTGAAATTATATTAGCTTTTTCTTTTGTAGCAACTAAATCAGAAAAAACTACATCTTTCAAATTACTTTTGTTAATCTCAACATCATTTATTTTTATTTCTAATTTTTCACGATATATACTTATTAAAAATGAATCTAACAATCTATTTATTACATCTTTTTCCCAATTTTCAGCCGACTTAAATCCAATTATAAATATATCAGTTCCACATTCAGTTCTTTTAAATGAAGGATCCAAATTTAACATCTGTGTATTTGGTTCATTATAATCATTAATAGAATAGAATCCAATACCTTGTGTCCAATCTTTAATAGCACTATCATCTTGAATTTCTGATGATACTAATTCTGCTACCCCAATGCTACCTTTATGTCCTTCTATAGTCTTAGTTGAATAAAAAATTAAACTAAATCTTGATGTTCCATATGCAGCATATTTTCCAACCCCTTTAGAACCACCACTAATTCCTGGTTTCTTTTTTGAAATACCTGTTCCTTTTGTTAGTGCTAAGAACTGATTGTTTTCAATTGAGTTTCTTTCTATACCTTTTAACCCAGTTGTATTAAAATCGCTAATTCTTAAACAACGTATTCTATCTTTTCTTATTTCTTCCAACATAGTTTGATAAACAACTTCACAATTACTATCACCCTTCCATGAAGATAAACAATTATCAAGTTCTTTTTCAAAATCATCTATTCCAGGTACATCTTCTCTATTTACTTCAAATTCATTAAATTCAACTCTTACAGGTTCTTCATCTGAATCTATAGCATCTATTGAGTTTTGCAATATCTCTCTTGCTAAAGATTTAAATGGGTCTTTTTTAAAAGTTTCAAATTCTGATGATGAAATTCCTCTTTTTTTACTATAATTCCCGCGTGGAAATCTCCACTTAATTTGTTCATTCATCAATGTTAGTTCCTCCTTATTTCGAATTCTAAATTTAAATAATTATTTGATTTGTTAGTTTGTATAATACTATAGTCATCTTTTAAGTAACTACGAACTATTCCCAATAATAAATACTTATTCCATTTATACTTAATATTAGGATAATTGACGTAAGAACTTATTTTAGAAATATAACATGAACCATAATTATAAATGTGTAATTTTATACTTTTACTTATAGCTTCCAACTCAAATTTATTAATGGAAGCAATTTCTTTTCTTACTATTGTTTCACTATCAATTTGTAAAAATTGTTCTGAAGTTGTTTCAAAAATCTCATCAGTTGTTAAATATCTAATATTCATTTTTTGTATATATTTAGCAATAGAATCTACTTTGACTGTATCATAATCTTCTAAATAATTCATTATTACTCCTCTAGAAGAGTTAGAATTTATTTTCTCTTTACCTATTAAAGGTCTATAAAAATAATATGAATCTTTAAAGATTATTTTTAATATGGAAAATAATGAATAATCATCAAAAATAAAAACATTTTTTTCACAAAAATCACTATACAGTATTCTCATTCTTGAATATAGTTTTTTTGTACTAATAATTTTTGTTTTTAAACTATTAAATAAAAATTCAATATTTTCTCTAATCAAATTAATATCTTCTAAACTTAATTTTATTTTATCAATCCATACATACTTTTCTTTTGATAAAAAAACTAAATTTTCCATTGAATATAATACGTTATAAATCATATAACTTTTAATTCCAGGAAACTTATCCTTAATTTGCTTCATGGAAAAGATATATTCTTGTTTTTTAACAAATTGGCATATTTCATCTACAGGTGTTGAATTTGAATCTTTTATCTGAATATAAGCTTTTTTGCTTTCTAATTCATGTCCAGAAAAGTTATCAATTATGCCTTTAACATAATACCAATTTGTAATATTATATTCCTGAAATTTTTCTTTGAATTTTTCAAATATTTGACTATAATATACAGATTTGTACGTATAAATATAATTTATTATCAAAGCTTTGAATTCATCATCTATTATAGGTACTGAATTTCTATTAACAAAAGTGCCAAAGTCTATCATACAATAATTTTCTCTATCTACATATGTCCCTAAGATTCTACCATCAATTGTTTCGTCGATACCATATATTTCATAATATCTTTTATTTATCAAAGCGATATTATTGTCATCATGAATCCTACATCCATTTGGAAATAATTCATCAATGATGCCACAATATATTAACGACTTATTTACATTTGTCTTAATATAATAAGTATCTTTTCTTCTATATTTACTTTCAATTATTTGCTGTTCAAATATCGTATAATTTTGCAAATCTGTAAAAAAGATTACATTATCTAACAATAAAATTTTTGTATCTATTACTTCACTCAAGTTATTATCATAATAAATCACTTTAAATTCTTCATCATAATTAATTAGTGTTTCTGAATTTATTTCCTTATCTAATAAAATTGCTAAATAATATTTAACATTTTTTTCACCTAAATATTTTATCAACTCTTCTAATTGTAATAGATTATCATCAGTTTTATAAATATCAAATAACGTTCCTATAATTTTTAAAAATTTATCTTTGTTTTTCTTTAATTTATCAACTGCTTTACTTATTATTTGTCTAGCTCTTTCGCGTGTCAAATTTAACTGATTACCTATTTCCTCTAAAGTTTGATTAATTCCATCTATTGAATATCTCTTATCAATAACAAAAATTTCGTTTGGTTTCCAAATCATATCTTCAATTTTTCTATGAAATGATTCTATGTCATTAATAATATATAAATATGTTTCTGAAATACACGAAAGCTTTTCGATATCCTCTAAAAATATTAAATATAATAATTCAATATTCAAATTTTGAATATCACTAAATGTTTCTAACTTTTTAACTTTTAAAAGTTTGGCAGTAAATTTACTCTCAATAATCGTGTTTAATTCAGTATTTCTTAATTCATTAGGCATATCATTAAGTAATTTTTCAAGGCTAAAACACAAATCACTGTCATGATAAAAAACATATTTTATTAAAAAAACATCATTATTAATCATTCGTATTTTCTTATTTAACTCATTTAATACTAATGCAATATCCATATAAGATAAAATGTTATTTTCAGTATATTTCAAAAACATTTCTATTAGTTCTTCTTTTGTATACTTACTATAATATTTAATTCTATGTTTCATCTCAACAAATCTTTGTTGCATTTTTGAAAACTTTTGGGTAGTAATTAATTCTTTTATAAAAGATAAATCGACCTTTCCATTTTCTATATTCTCAACTATTAGCTCATCTGAAATAGATTCATTATTTTCAGAAATATAGTGTAAACAGTTAGAAAGAGCCATTATGTCATAAAAAGAAAGCACTTCTTTATAATACTTATACATTATAATTCAAACCTTTTCTTGCCTTTCTCTTTATTTTCTTTAATTAACTTTTCCTTTGTAGATTTAAGTTCTTCTTCTAAAGTTTCAAAAATTTTTTCAATTTGATCATTTGTATATTCATAAAATGATGTATTACTCAAATTTTCCAATTGTTTATATAGTGTTAGAATCTTGTTTACTCTATTTTCAGCTATTCTTTTAAAATTTTCTTTTTTGTTGTCCATATTATCACCTTGATAAAATTATATCATATTTTGGTAATAATTGTCAATTATTTTGTAATATTTATAAAATATTTTTCTATTATTACAAAAAAAGCTGCAATATTTCTATTACAGCTCATCATTTAATATCTTTTCTAGATACTTATTGTTTAACCAAAAGCAATGTTTTGTATAAACTTTACATCCTGTTAATTTGTCTGCAACAGGTAATTCAAAAACATCTTTTGAGTTCCTACCATGAGGTCTAACATGTGCAACATTGTTTTCTTTCATTCCAGGAAAATTAGTCTTTCTTGTTTTACCAACACTTTTTACTATATTTCCACTTTTAATTACATCCACAGTTTTATCCCATACAGATTTAACTTCATTATCTAGGATAGATAGTGGCATATTCCAAAGTTTAATTCCTGAAAAATAAAACTCATTATTCTTTTCTTTAAATATAACAAATAAATACTTATTTTCAGAAAAAATATTTCTTAATGTAGAAGTATCCCATTCTTCTTGTATTATTTCTTTATATTTGAATGCTGGAAAAGACATACTTTCAGTTATTGTATTATCTTCATTAACTCTTATAGTTTTACAAGTAATATTTGCTTTTTGAAATTCATCAGTATCATTAACTTTACCTTTAATTCCTAACATTTTTGCAAATATTCTTTCTATAACATCTTTTGACTTTGGATTTAATCCAAACTTATTAATTAATTCAGTTTTAGACTTTCCTATAAAAGATTTAATCTTGTCATATAAACTTTCTTCAAATGTTTTATTTTGCAATTCTTCAGCACTTATAAGACTCTCATTATATTCATCCATAACTCTAGTTCGTACTAAATTTGTCATGTAAGAAGTTTTAAGACAATATGCTCTTTGCTTAGCTAGTATCTCAGAAAATGGTTGTTCTCTTACTGATTCCTTATTGGCTCCCTTGGTACATGCGCCTAAATATAATGTATCGGCCTCTGATATTTCATGTGCCAAACCATTTCTTATTTTATTTACTATTACATCCCAGTCTTGTTTAATAATCAATAAGTCTTCTTCAGGATAAGTATATAATAAATGTTTAATTATCTTGTAATCACTTCTAGGGACTCCTTCTTCCCACAAATAGAACATTAAATTTAAATTTTCATTTTTATGCCAAAAGCTACTTGTTTCAAAAGTGTTTTTATACTCTTCCATATAGTTAATAATATTTAATACTAAACGTTCTTTAGCAGAATAAGTACCATTCTTATTTTTCTTAACTGGAGTAACTTTTAATTCAATTTTAGCTTCGTAGAAATCTGGATTAGCATCACTGTTGGCTTCATATTGGAAAACATTTTCTTCCATTAATACCCCCATACCACCTTTGTAATTAAAATCATCAAGGTTGTATTTGAATTCGCCTAATTCACCAAAAGTTTTACCCACCACTTCTTCACTTATTTTTTCTATTTCTTCTTTTGTTAAGCCTCTATTGTACTTTGACATATAATGCTCCTTCTGAAACTTTATAAACTTTTTACTTGATCTTTTCTTCAATTTATGTTATAATTATAGCATATTTGATAATATTTTACAATCTTTTAGAAAATGGTGATAATATGGACAAAACAGTAATTGAGCTTTTTGCTGGTGTTGGTGGGTTCAGAGTTGGTCTAAATGAAATAACTCTTGATAAATCTGGTAACACTATTGAAAAAGAGAACTTTAAATTTGTATGGGCCAATCAATGGGAGCCTTCTACTACTACTCAAGATGCTTTTAATTGTTATATAAAACATTTTGGTAACACTCCAAATCATTCTAATATGGACATTAGTTTAGTAGACAAAAAATCAATCCCTAATCATACTTTACTTGTTGGAGGATTCCCTTGCCAAGACTATTCAGTAGCCAGAAGCCTTTCACAAGAAAAAGGTATTGAAGGAAAAAAAGGTGTTCTTTGGTGGCAAATAAATGAAATTTTAAAGGCAAAAAAACCTTCATTTATTTTACTTGAAAATGTAGATAGATTGCTTAAATCTCCTTCTACTCAACGTGGACGTGATTTTGGAATTATGTTACGTTGCTTAAACGATTTAGGTTATGGGGTTGAATGGCGAGTTATTAATGCTGCAGAATACGGTTTCCCACAAAAAAGACGTAGAATTTATATTTTTGGTTTCCACAAAACCACTAACTATTATAAAATGATTGTAAAAAATAGTATTGAAAACATTATAAATGAATCTGGAATTTTTGCAAAAGCATTCCCTATTGAATCATTTGAAAAAATCACTACATCCGACATTTCTAAAAAATCATATCCTTCATTAATCGAAGTAACTAATGAATACAAATTTGGTTTTGAAAATTCTGGTATTATGTTTAAAGACAAAGTGCATACTACAAAAGTCTTACCAATAATTAAGAAAGCAATAACATTAGGTGAAATACTTCAAACTGAAAATATTCCAAATGAATGCTTTATTAATGAAGCTCAAGAAGCAAAATTCAGATATTTAAAAGGCAGTAAGAAAATACCAAGAGTTAGCAAATCTGGCGTAGAATATAACTACTCTGAAGGCGCAATGTGCTTCCCAGATTATTTAGATATGCCAGGAAGAACAATGTTAACAAGTGAAGGAACAATAAATCGTAGCACACATGTTGTTGAAGATATAGAAACTAAAAAGTTAAGAATACTTACACCAATTGAAGCCGAAAGATTAAATCAATTCCCTGATAATTGGACTAATACTGGAATGACATCAAAGAAAAGATATTTCATGATGGGAAATGCTTTAGTGTGTGGTATTATTAAAGAATTAGGCTGTGAAATTAAAGATATAATTGAACAAGAGAATTAGGATTAAAGTCCTAATTTTTTATTTTCCTTAAATTTGGTCCTTGTCATCAAAACAATGAGGCCCCTGCTCTTTACCCTCTTTTGAAATTAAAGTCTGGTACAGCCCTTAAAACGGGTGCTGAAATCTGCATGGACCAATAAATGTGGGCATATTTATTTCATCCACAAGAATTAAATCAATTACTATAAATGATGTAGGATAAAGTAGTCTAATATATAAACTATTTATATTTTTCTTTACTTAAAAAAGTTTTATATTTATGTTTATTTATCCTACATCAATAATAACTCTTGGACTAATAAAAAAAAAGCTAAAGCACCATTGAAATGCTCTAGCCTCTTATACTTATTTTACTTCTACATCTTTTAATGTAACTACAAATAAAACTGTACCACCAGGGAAGTACCAACTCTTTTCAGTTCCAAGAATAGTAAGTTTATATTTCCCATTGTTCCATTTATCAAAGTCTTCTTTAATCTTTTCTTCATCTGAATAAGAATTTGAAACAATAAGAATTTGATTATCTGCATTCTTATACATCATACTATGTTCAACATTTGGAATTTTCGAACTTAATGTTTGTTCATTACCTCCAGCTTTATCTATACCACCATTCTTCATAAAATCATATAATGGACCATTAATAACTGTAGTTCTAAAAAATTCAATCTTGTTATTTACTGCAAATTCTTCAAATAATTTTACATCAGATTTGTTACCTTGATTATAACAATACTCAAAAGTCTTTGATTCTACTTTTTCCCACATAACTATTACCTCTTTTCTTTTACAATTACAGTTCTTTTATCAGTTATTAATTTAATGATATTATTAGGCAAACAAACAAAAATATCACTATTATTATTTGCACATGATCTAACTTGCTTTCCATCAACAAATGATCCATCTTTTTTAAAGTAAAACTCATTAGCTGTTATTTCTTTAGCAATGTCAACAGAATGCATTCCTTCCTGTGGACCTGCTAACAACACTCTTTTAATAGCTTCTGGTAAAGTCATCTTTTTCTTCTTTTGTTCTTCAGTTCTAATTAGATCATTATAATTCATAACTGACATTTTAAAAGCAAAACCTGATTCAGTAATTACTGTTACTTCTCCATCTTCTCTAAGAATAGTTTCTACTGAAGGAAAGTCTTCTTGAAGTTGTTGTAAACTAATTACACCTCTAGTTGTTGTACGCATTTTCCACCTCCTATTTGTACTTATTTATAATTATATTATACCGCATATAGGTATTTTTTACCAGTAATTTATCCATCTTTTTACAATTATTTATTGGACACTTTTTATAAAATTTTAGTTCAAAAAATCAAAAATCACTGCACAAAAATGAACCTGATTTTTAACACTTTTGACAGTTTTTTAATAAAAGACATTTTGTTTCTTATATTTTGGACACTTTCCCCGCTCAATTATACAAATGCCTTTATATTTTTTTATACTTTTTATACTTTTTTACCTTTAAGACTTTTAAAAAATCTTAATGTAGTGAGATTAATAAAAAGTCTATTTTTTATTTTTTAACAATTTTGCATAAAAAAATGCCCTTTTTGGGGCTTCCTAAGGCTTTTTTTAGAGTGAAAACCAGTTAAAACACTGTTTTTTTATAATTTTGTTTGATTTTTTCTCGATTATGGCTCTTTTTTTATTGTCTCATAATCGAGACAACAATGCAAATAGACCTGATAATAATTGACAAAAAGTTTTTACTTTAAAATTAAAACAATAAAATATAAATCACATAAATAAAATAGTTATTTTTTTAAATAATACCCACCATTTCTTCTTGAACCTTTAAACTCACATATATTAATTAATTTCCTTTTTAATGAGTTTTTAACCATGTCAATAGTAACATTATCTAATATATGATTTAATTCCTCAACTATTTGTTTTGTATTTAGTCCTGGTTTTTCACTAATTACTCTTACAACACTCAAGTCAAAATCAGATAAGTCAATTTTTTGAGATTGATTTATTGGGTCTTTTATTGGGTCATTTAATGAGTCATTTATTGGGTCAAAATTCATATTAGGCATTTTTAAAATAAAAAAACTTTCGCTAGGTAAAAACTCTGGTTGTCTTTTACTGTTTTCATATGCATGTAATATTCTTGGTATTCCTGTTCCAAAATTTTCAATATATTGAAGTTTACTTAGTATATTAACTAAACCTGGATTTCTATAAGTTTGTACTCCATCAAATATTTGTTCAAGTGTAGCCTGAAATATACCACCTGGATTAGTAATTTTTACTTTATCCTCATAAAATTCTAGTTTAATATTCGATCTTATAAAATAATTAGCATGAGCAAATGCATTCAAAATTGCTTCACGCAAACTTGCTCCAGGATAAGAAATTGTTTCTATTCTTTTCCAAGAAGTATTATCAATTATAGCTGATACATCATTATAATTGGCAGAATTTTCTAGTGCTAAATCTAAACATTTTAAAAGTGATCCTTTAAACTCTTTCTTAACTAAAAAATTTAAATTTTTGTCATACTTTGCAAATTTAACTGTTATTGGAGATTGGTCAGATAATAATAAACCTAAATTAGTATATTTGTTTTCTTTATTTAACAATCCTAACGACCTTAGATTTCTTTCCTCATGTTTTATATCATTTTCATCACATATTTGATTAAAATATTTAAATGTCAAATCTTGTTCTTCCGATAAATCACTTTCAAACCTATAATCTTTTGACTCCAAAATCATTAATAAAATTTCACTATCATTAGCTTTTCTTACACTAGAACCAACACGTTTGAATACACCACTAGGTTTTGGTCCTTTTTCTTTAAGATAATATGGTTTATCATCACCTTTTGAAACCTCAATAACAAAAACATTATCCTCATTAAAATAATAATTAACTAATGATGAGGGTATAGGATAAATAGCATCTTGAATCCAATTTGACAATTTAAGTTCTAATGAATCTCTTTCTTGTCTATCATATATTCCAACAACACTTCCATCATCATTAACACCAATATAAATAACACCACCATCAGTATTTAAAAAAGCAATAATTTCTTTTTTTACATTTTCAATTAATTCTATCTTCAATTCAGTCTTATTTGATTCACTATACATACTATTTCTCCTTTTATTAGGTCAATTCTAATTATATTATATCACATAATGACCCAATTATTCAATAAAAATGTAAATTTATAATTTACTATTCTAAATATATGGTAAAAGACTAACTATAAAAAAACCTATGCTTTCTTCGTCAGTCTAAAAAAATCGGTAACATCCTCTTTTAACTTTTTCCCTAGTTTGTTTTCGAATCTTTTTTTAAAGAATTGGACAAGGTTCAAAAATTATGTTCACAATTGGTAAATCTCTTTCATTGCTGTTTTATTTCCAGAGAATTCATTCTCTTATTATCTCATTGGTTCGAGTCCATGGTAAGTCTCCCCTAGTGTTTAATACAAAAAGTCTTGTATTTTTAGTGATTTGGATATAATTTTCATAATTTTGAGTTTGTGTTTTGTAATTTTTTAGAATTTTCATCCTAAAATGCAAAAAAAGCCCTCTGAAATGCTATAAATTCAGAAGACTTACCGATTTACTTTAATGGTGATTCGTACGGGATTCGAACCCGTGAATGCATGCGAAAGGCATGTGA
>OHKU01000969.1_pt1 | contig 14261 bp, 13 predicted proteins | sample 1568911 | NCBI WGS metagenome assembly OHKU01 (sample SAMEA3879574, study PRJEB24766) | human gut metagenome | biome: human-associated habitat; feature: feces | place: USA | collected 1985/1987
TGGGAATCACATTTATCTTTGTTTTTCTCATGTCAAAGCCCCTTATGGCATATCAGCTCGGAGAGTCATATGCCGTAAATCTGGGTGTAAACATAAAGCGCATCCGGGTGCTTCTGGTTCTGCTTTCAAGCCTGCTTTCCGCATGTATAGTGGCGTTTGCGGGACCGATATCGTTTGTCGGAATAGCCGTGCCACACATAGTAAAAAGCATGCTAAAGAGCACAAAGCCCATATATATGATACCGGCCTGCTTCCTTGGGGGAGCGGTGTTCTGCCTGTTTTGTGATTTGCTTGCGAGGATGATGTTTGCGCCTACGGAGCTTAGTATCAGCACGGTTACGGCAGTATTTGGTGCACCGGTAGTGCTGTTTATCATGATAAGACGCAGCAAGGAGAAAAATGTCTGATGGAATATTATTTTACTGCACAAAAGCTGGCCGTTGGATATGATAACAGGCCGCTTATTGAAAATATTGATTTTTCCCTGAAAAGGGGAGAGATTCTCACATTAATCGGGCCAAACGGTGCCGGTAAATCGACTATTTTAAAAAGTATTGCAAGACAGCTTTCGCTTGTGAGCGGTACGATATATCTTGATAAAAGTGATGTAGTGACGATGAATGGCAATGAATTTGCAAAGAAAATGGCTGTTGTGCTCACCGATAAGCTAAAGACGGAGCTTATGACCTGCTATGATGTGGTTGCGACCGGCAGATATCCATACACAGGCCGGTTCGGAGTACTTTCGGATGAGGACAAAAAGGCTGTGGATGAGGCGATGGAGCTGGTCAATGTATCACAGATAAAAGATAAGGATTTTACAAAGATAAGCGATGGTCAAAGGCAGCGCGTCATGCTGTCACGGGCTATATGCCAGCAGCCGGAGATTATAGTGTTAGACGAGCCTACCTCATATCTTGATATAAAGTACAAGCTTGAGTTTTTATCAATACTCCAAAGGCTTAAAAGACAGAAGAATCTTACGGTTATCATGTCGCTCCATGAGCTTGATATGGCAAAACGTGTGTCAGACCATATTTTGTGTATAGATGGCAGATATGTGGACAGATACGGAACTCCTGAGGAGGTATTTACTGACCAATATGTTTCAGGGCTTTTTGGAATTAAGGCAGGAAGCTTTGACGAAACAGGAGAGGATTTAGAGCTGGAAAAACCGGATGGAAGGACGAGGATATTTGTCATAGCAGGAGGGGGCCTGGGCAGAAAAAGCTTCAGAAGCTTACAGCGAAAGGGTATCCCGTTTGCGACAGGAATCATCTATGAAAATGATCTGGATTATCCTGCGGCAAAGGCGCTTTCTGCTGAGATTGTCAGCGCAAGAAGCTTTGAGCCTGTAGACGATGTCCTTATTGAAAAGGCAAAGGAGCTTATTGATGCATGCGAGGGCGTTATATGTGACAGAACAGAGTTTGGCACATATGAGCAGTTTAACAGCAGACTTTATGAGTATGCAGTCTCTACAGGAAAAATTATAAAAATTCCTTTTCATGAGGAACAATTGGCACAGCTTTAGGGAAGTTACTGTTCACATTACAGTTTAATATTCATGATAAAGCAACAGACTACCACGTAAATTCAGACAGCAGGTATAGATATGGCAAAGGTAATTATGGTACAGGGTACAATGTCCAATTCAGGCAAGAGCTTTCTTGTCGCGGGCTTGTGCCGTATTTTCAGACAGGACGGATACAGAGTGGCACCGTTTAAATCACAGAACATGGCGCTAAACTCTTATATAACAGACGAAGGACTTGAGATGGGACGGGCCCAGGTGATGCAGGCTGAGGCAGCAGGCATTAAGCCTATGGTGTGTATGAATCCTATTCTTTTAAAGCCTACAAATAATACAGGCTCACAGGTGATTGTAAACGGAAGGGTGCTTAAGAACATGCCGGCGAGAGAGTATTTCGCATACAAGAAAACTCTGATACCGGATATAAAAAAGGCATTTAAAAAGCTTGAGGAGTATGCGGATATCATAGTGATTGAGGGCGCCGGAAGCCCGGCGGAGATAAATCTGAAGGAAAATGATATTGTAAACATGGGGCTTGCGCATATGGTGGATGCACCGGTGCTGCTCGTGGGTGATATCGACAGAGGTGGTGTTTTTGCGCAGCTGCTTGGCACACTTATGCTTTTAACCGATGAGGAAAAGAATCGTGTCTGCGGGCTTATTATCAATAAATTCCGCGGAGACAAGACGATACTTGACCCGGGGATACAGATGCTTGAGGAGAGAGGCGGGGTGCCTGTCACCGGAGTGGTGCCATATATGGATGTACAGCTTGAGGATGAGGACAGCCTGACAGAGCGTTTTGACAAAAAGACAGATGGGCTTATTGATATAGCGGTCATCAGATATCCGAGAATATCAAATTTCACGGATTTCAATGTCTTTGAGCAGATGTCCGAGGTAACAGTGCGGTATGTGTCAACAGTAAATGAGCTGCGTCATCCGGATATAGTATTTTTGCCGGGAAGCAAGAATACGATGGGAGATCTTTTGTGGATGAGACAAAACGGACTCGAGGCCGCTGTCAAAAAGCTCTCATGTGATATACCTGTTTTTGGAATATGCGGAGGCTATCAGATGCTTGGGGCTTCAATAGCCGACCCCGACGGTGTCGAGGAGGGGGGATATATGCGTGGCATGGAGCTTCTTCCTATAGATACCGTTCTAAAAGACAGCAAGACGCGGCTTCAGACAAGCGGTGAAATAGCACATGTAGATGGTGTATTGAGCAGGCTTTCAGGCTGTCACTTTCTGGGCTATGAGATACATATGGGTAAGAGCGCATATAGCGCAGCTTCAGATGAGCAGGGGGCTTGTGCTGACAGGAAAAATGAGTTAAATAATGTCATATCTGATGGCAGAAATGTGTATGGCTCGTATATCCATGGCATTTTTGATACTGCAGAGGCCGCCAAAGTGATAGTGGATTATATTGCCGATAAAAAGGGCATTGATGTGAATGACAGCGCTATTTTAAGCTATAAGAGCTTCAAAGAAAAACAGTATGACAGGCTTGCGGATACACTGAGAGAGTATCTGGATATGGATGCAGTGTACGGCATGCTTCGTGAGGCAAAATATGATTGAAAACAATATTATTTCTGACCATTTTACAGTTGAAGAATTAAAAAAATTAAAAATAACTCCACCTGATGAAAAAATGTACAAAAAAATACGCTCAAACTGGGATTCCGTGGCAAAGCCGCTCGACGGCATGGGTGATTTTGAGCTTTTAACGGCCAAAATCGGCGCTGTTTTGGGAGATGAAAATATAGATATCTCAAAAAAGGCGGTCATAATGATGTGTGCGGATAATGGTGTGGTTGCTGAGGGTATCAGCCAGTCCGGACAGGAGGTGACACTTGCAGTTGCAAAATCCATGGCAAGGAAGGCTTCATCTGTCGGACGCATGGCAATGACTGCAGGGGTTGATACAATTCCTGTGGATATAGGAATAAACAGTGACGAGAGTGTTAAGGGGCTGCTTCAAAGAAAGGTGCGCATGGGCACGAGAAACTTTGCAAAAGAGCCTGCCATGACAAGGACTGAGACACTTGAAGCGATTGCAGCAGGTATAGAAATAGTGCGTGGGTGTAAGGCAGACGGCTGCAGAATTATTGCAACCGGTGAGATGGGTATAGGAAACACCACCACAAGCGCGGCAATGGCAGCCGCCATGCTAAGGTGCGATGTGGCCACAGTGACAGGAAGAGGAGCAGGCCTAAACGACAGTGGGCTTGAGAGAAAAATCCGTGTAATTGAGAGCGCAATAGAAAAGTATGATTTATATAATAAGGACACCTTTGAGATACTTATGACAGTCGGAGGACTCGATATTGCAGGACTTGTCGGAGTGTGTATAGGCGGTGCATTATACCATATTCCTGTTGTGCTCGACGGAGTGATAAGCATGGTTTCAGCGTTGGCAGCAGGAAGGCTTCTTTCCGGAGTTACTGATTTTATCATTCCATCACATGAGGGCAGGGAGCCTGCCGTGGCGCTTTTGTGTGAGGCACTTTCCGTAAAGCCGGTCATAAGAGCATCCCTTGCGCTTGGAGAGGGAACTGGTGCCGTGATGATGTTTGCGCTTTTGGATATGGCACTTAGCGTATACAAAGGCCGGACAACCTTCGACGATATCTCGGTATCACAGTATGAGAGGTACGTATAGATGATTACACTTATAACAGGCGGCAGCGGCAGTGGCAAATCAGCATATGCAGAAAAGTATATTTGTCACGTGTCAAATGAAAAGGGATACAAAGAAAAATATTACATTGCTACCATGCAGGTATTTGATGATGAGGGACAGCGGAAGATAGACAGGCACAGAAGACTTCGTGCCGGAAAAGGCTTTATTACCATCGAGCAGCCTCGTGATATCCAAAATGCGGTTTCTAAGCTGCAATCAGAAAGCAGTTTAAAAACCGGGCGGTCAGCGCTGCTTGAGTGTATGTCAAACCTTGTTGCAAATGAGATGTTTCCACCTGTAGATGCTTCCGGTATACAGGCTGCCGAAGCCAAAAAAGAGACTTTGGATGACCCTGAAAATATGAATGATTATGAGACTGCTCAAATCAGCCATGTGAGTAAAAAGGTGTTAAAAGAGGTAAGTATCTTAAGTGAAAATGTTGCGGAGCTTGTAATTGTGACAAACAATGTATTTGAAGACGGAGTCAGCTATGATGAATCAACGATGAATTACATAAAGGCAATGGGAATTGTAAACAGAGGGCTTGCTGCGATGGCAGAGCGTGTCGTTGAGGTGGTTGCAGGCATTCCGGTGACGGTTAAGTGAAGCAGTGTGGAGGTTAAGTGTATTATGAAGTTAATAAGGTCGTGCATAGTATCTTTTTCCATGTATTCAAAGATACCTATGCCACAATTTAAATGGAATGATGATGACATGAAGTACATGCTGGTATTCTTTCCGTGGATAGGAGCTGTGATTGGACTGCTTCTTATGCTTTGGAGATATATATACTCTCATTTTGGAGTGGCGGATATCTGCTATGTATGCATAGGCGCACTAATTCCGATAGCGGTTACGGGAGGCTTTCACATAGATGGTTTTATGGATACGATGGATGCGTTTCATTCATACAAACCGCGGGAGGAAAAGCTTGCAATACTTAAGGATTCACATATAGGAGCGTTTGCCGTTATAATGCTTGCAGCCTACGGATTATTATTCATGGGAGCTTTTTCTCAGATAATGAATGATAAAGCATTTATTGTTTTTTGTGCAGGCTTTTTCATCTCAAGGTGCTTAAGCGGAATAGCTGTTGTGTCATTTAAATCGGCAAAAAGCGATGGACTGTTATTTATGTTTGCGGACACTGCACACAGAACGATCGTGAGGGCAGCACTATACATCCAGCTTGCACTGTGTATGGCTGTTTTATTTATTGTGTCACTGCCTTATGCGGTGGCTATGATCATTGCGGCAGCACTTAGCTTTTGGTATTATTATGTGAAAACAAAAAAGGAGCTTGGCGGCATCACAGGCGATACGGCAGGGTATTTTGTGTGTATATGTGAGTGCGCCATGGCAGTGGCTCTGGGTGGTGTCTCTTTTATTATTTAGTATATTTGTTTTGTATATAGGAATGGTACGGATAAGAATTTTGATAAAAGTTGTACTTTGAATTTTAAACTTTGGAATTGGAGAAAATATGAAGCTTGTGATAGGCGGAGTGGCACAGGGAAAGCTTGATTATGTGCTTGAAAATATGATAGAAGAATCAGAAAAATATGATGTGTACGACTGCTTTTTTCTAAAAGATAATGCCTGCAATGATAAGGCATCAAACATGGAATGGCCATGGGATTTTGCAGTTGATGATGAGCGGATATTAATAATTGATAAATTCCATTATTTTATCAGGGCTGTGCTTGAGAAAAATCTTCCACTGCAGGAATATATTTTGAAATTTATGCAATTTGCAGAGGAAAATAAGGATACAATAGTCATTGCTGATGAGATTGGAAACGGCATAGTGCCTCTTGATGCGTTTGAGAGAGAGTACAGGGAGCAGACAGGCAGAGCAGAGATACTGCTTGCAAAAAAAGCAGACGAGGTAGTTCGCGTAATATGTGGAATCGGTCAGAAAATAAAATAAACTGTATATTTATAAGACACGGCTGCACTGTCTCAAACAGAGAGCACAGATATCTGGGCAGGACAGATGAGCCACTCGATGAAGCCGGAGTTTTTGAACTAGAAAATGCGCTAAATAATGGTGTATACAAGGCTTTGGAGGGAAATAGCTTAAAGGAGCAGATAATTATTACCAGTCCAATGAGGCGCTGCAAACAGACGGCAGAGATTATTTTGCCGGTTTCACAGCACCATAAAATTCATACCGTAAAAGAGTTTGCAGAGATGGATTTCGGTGAATGGGAGCTAAAAAGCTATAAGGAGCTTAGCACAGATATCCGTTTCAGGGACTCATATCAGGCGTGGATTGACAGTGGTGGAACACTTGCCTTTCCAAACGGAGAGAGCAGAAAAGAGTTTTGCAAAAGAAGTATATGTGGCTTTGAGAGGGTACTCACACAGGCATTAGAGCTTAAGAGGGCTATGCCTGATAAAGAGATACAAATAGTATTTTTTGTGCATGGAGGGACTATCATGGCGATAATGAGCCATTACTGTGATATGGATTACTATGATTACCAGGTGAAAAACGGCTGTGGCTACTCGTGTGAGGTGGCGGTTGAGGGCAATGAGATTGTGTTTAATGAAATAGTGCCCATATCGCTATGATTTATTTAAGAAGGACTAACATATGTGTTATCATATTTTTGCATTTATAGCAGGCTTTGTGCTTGATTTATTAATAGGAGATCCGCATTTTATACCGCATCCGGTCAGGCTTATCGGCTCACTAATTTCTTTTCTCGATAAGAGGCTTAATTGTGATGCCGGATATAATATCTCTGAAAAAAAATTAAATTTAATAAAATATAAAAGAGGCATGCTTCTTGCTTTTACTGTAATTTTTGCAACTTTTGCAATGTCGGTAATTATTATTGTGGCAGCATACAGTATAAATTTATATGCCGGGGTAATAGCAGAGGCTGTCATGACGTGGCAGATTCTTGCCACAAAGTGTCTTCGTGTGGAGAGCATGAGGGTGTACGATGCGCTAAGGACAGATGGAGTTGATGCAGGAAAAAGGGCTGTTTCCATGATTGTTGGCAGAGATACATCTGTGCTTGATGCAGCAGGCGTCACAAGGGCGGCAGTTGAGACGATAGCTGAAAATACATCTGACGGAGTGATTGCACCTATGCTTTACACTGCAATCGGAGGGCCGGTGCTTGGCTTTGTATACAAGGCTGTGAATACGATGGACTCCATGCTTGGCTACAAAAATGATAAATATATGTATTTTGGCAGATTTGCGGCAAGGCTTGATGATGTGGTCAATTTCATACCGGCAAGAATCAGTGCATATCTGATGATTGCTGCGGCATTTATTGGTGGCAGGCAGTTTGATGGCAAAAATGCATACCGCATCTTTAAAAGAGATCGTTTCAATCACGCAAGCCCCAACTCAGCCCAGACAGAGTCTGTATGTGCGGGAGCTTTAAGGGTGCAGCTTGCGGGTGATGCAGTGTATTTTGGGAAGCTTGTGAAGAAAAAATACATAGGAGACGGTCTGCGTGAGATAGAGTACGAGGATATAAAGCGTGCAAACAGGCTGATGTATATTACTGCGTTTTTGTGTGAGCTTTTATCTGTGTCGGTTATGAGTCTTGTTTTAATATTGCTTTGAATATGAAAAATTGATGTAAGAATAGATGGAGGACTTGAATGAAAAGCATCCATGGCGGAGACATATACAACAATAAAGTAAATATGGATTTTTCGGTAAATATCAATCCTCTTGGCATACCACATTCTGTTAAAGAGGCTATGAGTGATGCACTTTCGTATGCAGACAGATATCCCGACATGGCGTGCAGTGGCCTTAAAAAAGCGATATCAGAGTATTTCACTCAGCAAGGTTGCAGCATACAAAGCGAGGATGTAATTCCCGGAAACGGAGCCTCAGAGCTTTTTATGGCGATAGCTCATGCCATAAAGCCCAAAAAAGCAGTGCTTCCGGCCCCGGGCTTTTTCGGCTATGAGCATGTGCTTCGGGCAGTCGGTTGTGATATCGGATATTTCCTGCTGGATGAGCAGAGTGATTTTTCTCCTGCTGCACGGCTGGATGCTTTAATGGATATGCTTACAGATGATACAGATATATTTTTTATCGCAAATCCAAACAATCCGACAGGGTATCTTGCAGACAGTACTTTCATGAAGCAAATAATAGGGCATTGCAAACAAAAGCATATTTATGTGGTGGCAGATGAATGCTTCATGGGCTTTTGTGAAAAAAATTATTCTGTTTTGTCACTTTTATGTGACTATGACAATCTGATTGTTGTAAGAGCCTTTACCAAGCTTTTTGCTATTCCGGGAGTAAGGCTTGGATATATGCTCAGTAAAAATGAGGCAGTAAGACAAAATGTTCAAAGAAATCTGCCGGAGTGGAACGTGTCTGTCCTGGCACAGATGGCAGGAGAGGCATGCATTAGGAAATCAGAGTATATTAAAGAAACGGTATCGTATGTGAGCAGACAAAGAAGGCTGCTGTCAGATGGACTAAAAAAGTTTGGCTTTAAGGTATATAAAAGTGATGCTGATTTCATACTGTTTTACAGCAAGCTTCCATTATATGATATACTGCTTAATAAGGGAATACTGATACGGGACTGCTCCAACTATGTGGGGCTTTCGGAAGGGTATTTTCGTGTGGCAGTAAATACTTATGATGAAAATGTAAGATTATTGAAAGTGATAGGTGAGTGTATTGAAAAAAATTAAACAGTTAGAGCCGATGGAGATTGAAAAGAGGAGCTTTGAGATAATTTCACATGAGCTGTCTGAAATGCAGATTACGCTGCCTGCTGATCAGGAGATGATAACAAAAAGAGTCATACACACGAGTGCTGATTTTGATTATATACAGACGCTTAAATACTCTAAGGACGCCGTTGCTATTGCAAAAAGGCTGATATCAGAGGGCGCTGATATAGTGACCGATACCAACATGGCTCTTTCAGGCATAAATAAAAAATATCTGGCAAAATTCGGAGGACAGGCGCACTGCTTTATGGCTGATGATGAGGTCGCTCTTATTGCAAAGGAGAAAAAGACAACGCGCGCGGCAGTAAGCATGGAGTTTGCATCAAGGATAGAAAAGCCTGTAATTTTTGCGATAGGAAATGCACCGACAGCGCTTATAGAGCTGTACGATATGATAGAAAAAGGAATATATAAGCCTGCATTTGTAATTGGTGTGCCGGTGGGCTTTGTCAATGTGGAGGCAGCCAAGGAGCTTATTATGGAGACCGGCGTGCCATACATAGTAAATGTCGGACGAAAGGGTGGCAGTAATATTGCGGCTGCCATATGCAATGCGCTGATTTACAGTCTGGTTGATAGAGGCTGATGCATGAGGAAATTTAGTGATTATGAGATATGGATTTACCACAGGAAGCTGTGCTGCGGCGGCATCAAAGGCGGCGGCATATATGCTTTTAACCGGAAAGGCTAAAAACAAAATAACGATTCAGACACCTAAGGGAATAGCTTACACGGCTGATATCACCGACATAAAAAGAAGTGAAAACGAGGTAAGCTGCGCTGTGATAAAAGACGGAGGGGATGACCCTGATGTTACCACAGGAGCCTATATATATGCTTCTGTACGGATTTTGCATTCCGATACCTGTGCTTTATGCAAAAAAAAGCAGGATTTGGTTATCATAAATATTGACGGTGGTGACGGAGTGGGAAGAGTTACCAAACCAGGATTAGACCAGCCTGTCGGAAACGCGGCTATCAATCATGTGCCGCGTGAGATGATAGAAAAAGAGGTAAGGGAGGTCTGTGAGCTTTTGGATTTTAAGGGGACACTTGACATTACAATCTCGGTTCCAAAGGGAAAGGAGCTTGCAGAAAGAACCTTTAATCCAAGACTTGGGATAGTTGGTGGTATATCAATTCTCGGCACGAGCGGTATTGTTGAGCCCATGAGCTCACAGGCTCTTATTGATACGATAAGGGTGGAACTTAGGCAGAGATATTCGTTTGGGTATGATTATGTGGCGGTTGCTCCGGGAAATTACGGTCTTGACTTTATGAAGGAAAGCTATGGCTATGATCTGGACAGGAGTGTCAAATGCTCCAACTTTATCGGTGAAACAATTGATATGGCTGCAGATATGGGCTTTAAGAGGATGCTTTTGACAGGACATATAGGAAAGCTCATAAAGGTAGCAGGAGGCATCATGAACACTCATTCGAGGGAGGCAGACTGCAGGATAGAGCTTTTGACGGCATTTGCGTTTAAGTGTGGTGTAGCGCCCGAATACATAAAGTGCATTATGGACAGCCTTACGACAGAGGAGGCCTTGGCGGCACTTAAGGAAAGCGGCAGGCTGTATGAGGTAATGGATTATGCGATGGAGCGTATATGCTTTTATCTGGATAAGAGGGCAAAGGGCAGACTTGAGATAGACTGTATCATGTATTCAAACGAATTTGGTGAGCTTGCAAAAAGCAGAAAGGCAGAAAAATGGTTTACTTTGTTGGCGCAGGAACAGGCGCAGCCGATTTAATAACAGTACGCGGAATGCGTCTTTTACAAAAGGCAGATGTGATAATTTATGCAGGCTCGCTTGTTAATCCAGAGCTTTTGGACTATGCAAGGGAGAGCTGTGAAATATATAACAGTGCAAAAATGACACTGGATGAGGTCATCGCAGTCATGAAAGCTGCTGAGGCAGACGGAAAAATTACTGTGCGCCTGCACACGGGAGAGCCAAGCATATACGGCGCAGTGCGCGAGCAGATGGATGAGCTTGATACTCTTTTAATACCATATGAGAGCTGTCCGGGCGTGAGCGCGTGCTTTGGCGCTGCTGCATCGCTCAACATTGAGTACACGCTCCCCGGTATTTCCCAGTCGCTCATCATCACACGCATGGAGGGGCGCACGAAGGTGCCGCCTAAGAGCATAGCAAGCTTTGCCTCACACCACGCTTCCATGGCGATTTACTTAAGCACCGGGCTTTTAGAGAAGCTTACGGAAAGCCTTATTGAGGGAGGATACGCGGCAGATACACCTGCTGCAATTGTATACAAAGCAACCTGGCCACAGGAGGAGGCATACGTGTGCACTGTCGCTACACTTAAGCAGACCGCGAGAGAGCACAATATCACAAAGACAGCGATTGTGCTTGTGGGGGATGTAATAGCTCACCGGCATTACGAGAAATCAAGACTTTACGCACCGGATTTTTCGACAGAGTATCGCAAGGCTTCAGTAGAGTCAAAGGATAACGATTGAAAAAAGGCGTGAATATATAAATATGGGAAATATATGGGAACTGAAAATATGAAAATTTGCATTGTAAGCTTCACAAAAAAGGGCTATGAGCTGTCATGTGACATAGCTTATAAGCTTGAAAAAAGTGAATATGAGGTGGAGATTTTTACCAAATGCTCGAGATTATCGGATGAGAATATTAAAAATTCCACCGATGAAAATTTTAGAAATACCGGCTACATATCACAAAATATATCAGACTGGACAGCCGCACAGATGAGTGAAAAAAAGTCTCTGATTTTTATCGGGGCATGTGGTATTGCAGTGAGGGCTATAGCTTCTTCTGTAAATAACAAGCTTAAAGACAGTCCTGTTATTGTGATAGATGAGCTGGGGAAGTTTGTTATTCCGATTCTTTCAGGGCATGTGGGAGGTGCCAATGAGCTTGCGGTATTATTAGCAGCACTGATGAATGCCACACCTGTTATAACAACCGCTACTGATATCAATAATAAATTTGCAGTTGATGTTTTTGCAAAGAAATGCAGGCTTGCAATAGTCAATAAAGATGGCATCGCCAGAGTATCATCAAAGGTATTGGCGGGGGAAGTGGTTACTATGTCGGTCGACTGGGAGCACATCCCGGCTAAGCACAGAAGCCTTATAAAGGCTTTTTTCGATGAAGCTGATATGAGTGCTGATGCAATAAAAACAGTGGACTTCCCACCTGCTTGCGGTGCTGATATTGTAGTATCATGCGAAAAAGCAAAGGACCCTAAAAATGGCAGTATTTACTTAAAACCCACACAATTTGTACTTGGTATTGGGTGCAGAAGGGATACAGCGTTTGAAAATATTGACAGGGCAATCAGACAAAGTCTTTTAAAGCTACAAATAGATATTTCGGATATAGACATGATTGCATCAATAGATGTGAAAAAAGATGAACCGGGAATAAAGGAATTTTGCGAAAGAAACAGGATAGAATTTGTCACTTATACCGCGGATGAGCTCATGGCGGTGCAGGGAGAATTCAGTGCCTCGCAGTTTGTCAGGGAGCATGTTGGAGTGGACAACGTGTGCGAGCGTGCAGCAGTGCTTGCATGCAGCAGGGAATGCAATAAAGCAGGAGAACTTATTTATAAAAAACATAAATATGACAGTGTAACGGTTGCGGCAGCAAGGTATCCTGATTAATCATAAATGAGGGGTAAAATACCTTTTGTCCTTCATATCATTAAAAATTGCAAATAGCTGCATGGTTATATAAAATTAGTAGAGATGGAGATTAACATGAATAAAATTTACATAGTAGGTATGGGGCCGGGCTTTGAAAGCATGATGACAAAGCAGGCGATTGACGCCCTGGAAGCGAGTGATGTCATAGTGGGATACACCGTATATATAAAGCTGCTTGGAGAAAAATTCCAGACAAAAGAGCTTTTGACCACTCCGATGCGTCAGGAAAAAGAAAGATGTCATCTATGCTTTAAAAAGGCACTTGAGGGCAAAACAGTCTCCCTTGTATGTAGTGGTGATGCCGGAATATACGGACTGGCCTCTCTTATGTATGAGATTGGGCAGGAATACGATAACGTAGAGCTTTCGGTAATACCCGGCATTACAGCGGCAAACAGTGGTGCGGCAGTGCTTGGAGCACCATTAAACCATGATTTTTGTACCATCAGCTTAAGTGACCTGCTCACGCCGTGGGATAAGATTGAAAAGCGTCTTGTGGCTGCCGCAGAGGGTGATTTTGTCATAGCACTGTACAATCCGTCAAGTCATAAGAGAAAGGACTATCTGATGAGAGCCTGTGATATTCTGCTTCGTGCGATAGAGCCGGATAGAGCCTGCGGTTATGTCGAAAATATCGGACGTGAGGGAACAAGCTATACGGTCTGTACCCTCGGTGAGCTTCGCAGTGCACAGGTCAACATGTTTACGACAGTATTTATCGGCAATGAGGGTACACAAATAATTGACGGAAAGCTTGTCACAAGGAGAGGATATCAGATTGAGTAAAATACTGATTTTTGCAGGAACAACAGAGGGACGTAAGCTATCAGAGCATCTGTGTGAAAGAGGCATAGAGCATACGGTTTGCGTGGCAACAGAATACGGTGAAATCGTGCTGCATGAAAATCCGTTCGCGCATGTTCATATGGGGCGTATGGACAGCGAAGGCATGAGAAGCTTCTTTGCGGAACAAAAATGTAAGCTCATAGTGGATGCAACCCATCCGTATGCAGCCATTGTTACCGAAAATATAAAGCAGGCAGTTTATGCGTTTAACGAGGCACATGCTGTTACAGACAATCAGGCGGATAGCAGCATATCAGAAAATATCGAATATGTGCGTCTTAAAAGAGATACTGATATATCAGCAGATTATGATAATATCCGCTATTTTGAGGACAATGAAGCATGTGCAAAGGCACTTAACAATACAGACGGAAATATACTGCTCACAACAGGAAGCAAGGAGCTGTCAGTGTATTGTAAAAGCTCAGACGTCAGGGAAAGATTGTATGTGCGCGTGCTTCCGGGGCTTGAGAGCATAAGCTTATGCATGCACAATGATATTACAGGAAAGCACATTCTGGCATTGCAGGGACCGTTTAGTACACAGCTTAATGAGGCGCTTATTGATCAGTATGACATCAGATGTCTGGTCACCAAAAAAAGCGGTGCGGCCGGTGGCTTTATTGAGAAAATAGCTGCCGCAAAAAATAAAAATATTCCGGTCTATATTGTGGGGCAAAGCGTGCAGGATGATGGAATGTCATTTGAAGCTGTTTGTGAATATATTGACAGTAAATATAACAAGCTTC
>OHKU01000975.1_pt1 | contig 14200 bp, 9 predicted proteins | sample 1568911 | NCBI WGS metagenome assembly OHKU01 (sample SAMEA3879574, study PRJEB24766) | human gut metagenome | biome: human-associated habitat; feature: feces | place: USA | collected 1985/1987
CCCGCCACGGCAAGGCCGGTCTCCAGATCGATATAGCCGGAAGACAGAACCACGATGGCGGTCATGGTGCAGACCACGAAGGTATCGAAGAACACCTCAAAAATGCCCCACATGCCCTGAGCGACAGGCTCCTTGACGTTGGAGGAAGAATGCACCATGACGGAGGAGCCGAGACCCGCCTCATTGGAAAACACCCCCCGCTTGCACCCTTGGGTAATGGCCTGCTGGATGGCGATACCCGCCGCGCCGCCCGCGACGGCCTTGCTGCCGAAAGCGAAGCGGAAAATCGCCGCGAATATGGCGCCGACGCTGCTGATATGGGTAAAGAACACGATCAGCGAGCCGATGATGTACAGCACCGCCATGAACGGCACGACCCGCTCGGCGACAGTGGCAATGCGCTGCAGGCCGCCGATGACGATCAGCGCCGCGAGGATCATCAGCACAATGCCGCAGGCCAGAGAAACCACGCTCATGCCGCCCACGGTAGCAGTCACGCCGCCGAAGAACGCGGATTTCATATTCAGGACGATCTTATTGATCTGCCCCATATTGCCGATGCCGAAGGATGCCAGAATGGCAAAAATGGAGAACAGAACCGCAAGGACGCTGCCGATGGTCTTGCAGTGCTTCTTGCCGCCCAGACCGTCTTTCAGATAGTACATCGCACCTCCCGACCACTCGCCCTGACTGTTGCGGCGGCGGTAGTAGATGCCCAGCACATTTTCGGAGAAATTGGTCATCATCCCGAAAAAGGCCGCAACCCACATCCAGAACACCGCGCCGGGGCCGCCGATGACGATGGCTGCCGACACGCCGGCGATATTGCCGGTGCCGATGGTGGCGGCGAGGGCCGTACACAGCGCCTGAAACTGGGAAATGGTCTTTTTGTCCGTTTTCGCGTGGACACCGCTGTCCCTGCGGAACATGCCGCCGATGGTCTGCTGCCACCAGTAGCCAATGTGGGAGATCTGGAACCACTTCGTGCAGCAGGTCATCAGAATACCCGTGCCGATCAGCAGGACCAGACCGATCTTCACCCAGATAAAGGCGTTGATCTTGTCATTGATCTCGGCGAGTGTGGTCAGGAAATTCTCCATACGTATCCTCTCTTTCCAGCTTCGCGTTCTTTGCAAAGCCAACAAAAAAATAAAGACAGACTGCGCAAAACGCGCAATCTGTCCAAAAAAACAAACATTTCCCCTACGGACGGTATGGAAATCACTTTGTCCTTTTGCCTGAGAGATTGACGCGCAATGCGTTTTGCCCCTTCGGCACTCAATTCAATGAGCTTCTCCAAAGTTCTATCAGCTTACAGTCCTCATCCATGCTGGACACCTGAGAGTGTTACTCCTTCGGTTGCGGCAAGCCGCATTTCCTGCAAGCGTCATATAGATGTTAATAATTATACTATGCTCTCCCCAAAATGCAAGTGCAAATCGGGAAAAATTCATTTTTTGTTAGTTTTTCCAACTCAGGACCTTTTCCCGCAGGCCGTCCACGTCCAGAACGCCCAAAGCAAAGCCCTTTTTCACCAGCTCCTCCGGCAAATATTCGTCGTACTTGTCAAAAAGAGGCAGCTCCTTGGGATACACCAGCTCCATTGGGTCAATGGGTTTGCGGATCTCTTCGGCCAGCACCCGGAAGAAAGTGGCTTCGTCGGCCTTCATGGTGAACTGGATAAAGAACGGGCGGGCGGAATCCAGATTTCGCAGGCCGAGGCGGTCGGCGCACTTGATTTTCAGGAACCGCTCCATGGTCAGGAAGGTGTACGTCCCCACCCAGGGCAGCAGGCACCACATGTTGCCCCCCAGGTTAATCAGCGTTTTCTCCGCCGCGCCGGAGTGAGCGGCGGTGAAGCGCGCCTGCTCCAGCCGCGCCACCGCATTTTTCATCAGATAGGGATACTGCCTGTCCTCCTGAAGCACCCGGCGCATTCTTGTGAGAATTTTGGTGTGCAGGTCGCCGGGGCACTGGCCAAAATAGGCGGGGACACTGCCCTTCACCTGCCGGCAGTAGATCAGGCGGCGCTTGTGGTCTACGTCCAGCACCTGCCAGACATGCCCCGCAATGGCCAGCTTCTCCCCCACGGGAGGCGGCGAAACCACCGTCCCCAGCTCCTGAGACTCGCTGCGGACGGTGTATTCCTCGCTTTCCTGAAACACACCGTAGAACTTGAAGGAGTTGATGACCCGCTCCCCCGCCAGTCCCACGATCAGACCGCCCTGCTCCGTCTGCTGAATGTGGTCTGTGGCGATGAGATGCCGGAGCAGCACCCGGTAGTCCTCCTGCGTGATCCTGTGGAAGTAATGCAGCCGCAGCACCCGGTCGGCCAGCGCCCGTGGGGACAGCTCGCCGCAGGAAGCCAGTGTGGACATTGTTTGATGGTACAGGAGACTGAACGGCAGTCTGTCCAGCCGGGGCGGCTCCACCCAGCGTTCTTCCAGATACAGCTGCACCAGCGCAATGCCCTGCAATAGCTTCCATGGAATGGTGGTGGGCAGCATGGCCCGCACCTCCGGCTCGTCCTCCCGGATGACGAACCACATTTCCGGCGGAAGCTCCCGCCGGCCGGTGCGTCCCATGCGCTGCAAGAACGAAGATACCGTCCATGGCGCGTCGATCTGAAACGCCCGCTCCAACCGGCCGATGTCAATGCCCAGCTCCAGCGTTGCGGTGGTCACCGTGGTCATGTACTGGGAATCGTCCTTCATGATCCCCTCCGCCGTCTCCCGGTAGGAGGCGGAAAGGTTACCGTGGTGGACGAGAAAGCGGTCGGGTTCGTGGTTCAGCTCGCAGTAATGGCGCAATGTGGTCGTCACCATTTCGCATTCTTCCCGGGAATTGACGAAAACCAGACACTTTTTGCCCCGGGTATGCTCGAAGATATACCCAATGCCGGGGTCTGCGTTGGCGGGGGCGTCGTCGGTTTTTTCTTCCAGCACGGGCAGCGCGCCGGGAATCTGCTTATCCTCCGCGGCCTGCGCGTCCTTGACGTAGAAATGCTCCATGCTCAGCCGCCATTTGCTGCCCTTGGCGTCGATTTTCGGGATGATGGTCTTCCGCCCCGTCCCCAGCGACAGGAATTCGCCGGTTCCCTCCGGGTCACCGATGGTGGCGGACAATCCGATACGCCGGGGATTGACTCCCGCAATTCGGGACAGCCGCTCAATGAGGCACAGCGTCTGCCCGCCCCGGTCGCCCCGCAGGAGGGAATGCACCTCGTCAATGACCACAAACCGCAGGTCGCCGAACAGCTTTGCAATGGCCGCGTGCTTGTGCAGAAGCAGCGCTTCCAGAGATTCCGGCGTGATCTGGAGAATGCCGGAGGGGTGCTTCATGAGCTTCGCCTTATGGCTCTGGGCAACGTCCCCGTGCCAGTGCCACACCGGGATATCCGCTTCGGCGCACAGGTCGTTCAGCCGGGAAAACTGGTCGTTGATCAGCGCTTTCAGAGGGCCAATATAGATGCAGCCCACGCTGGAGGGCATATCCTCGGAAAACAGGGTGATGATGGGGAAGAACGCCGCTTCCGTCTTGCCGGAAGCGGTGGAGGCGGTAAGCAGCACATTTTCATCCGTGTTGAAAATGGCGTCCGCCGCCGCGACCTGAATGGAGCGCAGGTTTTCCCAGTGATTCTGATAGATATATTCCTGCACGAAGGGCGCGTATCGGTCAAATGCACGCATAGTCCGTCACCTTTACAGCTCAAATTCCGCAAGGGAATCGTCGGTATGTTCCTCTTTTACCGCGTTCTGGGCATAGCGGAACTGGTCGGAACCCAGAAGCCCCCGCACGCTGATACCGGGATTCTGGTAGACGATGTCCAGCACCTCGATAAAATCCCGGATGACCTCACGGGGGGTGATATGGGTGTCCGCCCCGATGCGGCCGAATTCGATCTCGATGAAATCCACCATGTCCTGCTGGGTCACGATCTGAGCATAGTCGTACAGCCCCGCGTGAATATCCGCCAGCTTCTCCGTCAGGATCAGCATTTCCTCGTAGGTCAGGGGCTGCAAGCGAATGACGGGGGAAAGCAGATCTTTATGCTCCCCGGAGAAGTGACCTTCGGCCAGGCGGGAGCGGAGGGCTTCGTAGCTGTAAACGCCCCGGCGGGGGTCTTCCATGCACTGGGGCGTACCGCAGAGGATGAAGCCCAGATACTGCGCCTTTCCCTGCATGGCGTCGTTGTACATGGTCAGAATTTTCTCGTAATTATACTGCCGGGTGATGGCGTTGGGAATTTTGTAGATGTTCACCAGCTCGTCAATGAGGATGAGCATACCGGCGTAGCCTGCCTGCTTGAGAAAACAGGCGAATAATTTGAGATATTCGTACCAGTCGTCGTCCGTGATGACAATATTCACCCCCAGCTCCTGCCGGGCTTCGGTCTTCGTGGCGTACTCGCCCCGGAACCATTTGAGCACCTTGGCCTTCGTCTCGTCGTCACCGGCGCAGTGGGCTTTGTAGTACAGCGTCAGCAGCCTCGCAAAATCGAAGCCGTGAACCATTTCGTTCAATGCGCCGATCACCGCGGAGATCCGCTTTTCCACCAGCGGCGCAAGGCCGGGGTCGGTCACCCCAAGGCCGGAGGATGCCATGACCTCCTGCTGCACGCTGCTGATCCACCGATCCAGAATCAGGGGCAGCGCGCCGCCCTCCGGTTTGGTCTTGGTGGACATATTGCGGATCAGCTCCTTGTAGGTCGCCAGTCCCTGCCCACGGGTGCCCTGCAAGCGGCGCTCCGGAGAGAGGTCGGCGTCTACCACCACGAAATTCTTCGCCATCACATAGTTCCGGATGGTCTGGAGCAGAAAGCTCTTGCCGCTGCCGTATTTTCCCACGATGAAGCGGAAGGACGCGCCTCCGTCGGCGATAATGTCCACATCCCGCAGCAGGGCGTCAATTTCGTCCTTCCGCCCCACGGTGACGTAGGGCAGGCCAACGCGGGGAACGACGCCGCCTTTCAGGGAGTTTATCAGCGCCTGAGCAATTCTTTTTGGTATTTTCATGGATGAATCATCTCTTTCAAATCCGCAATATAGTCTTCGATCAGTTCCGGCGGGTCGTCGCCCAGCAGAACGGAATCGGAAAAGGTGTCGTACAGTTTGTCGTTGATGCCGTCTACGAGAACGGACAGCATCAGCCCGGAAGACCGTACCCAGCCATAATCCCGGCCATACAGCAGGCTTTGGAGCAGCCGGTACTCATCCTTGGTCAGGGGAGTGTCCTCCGGTTCCGCGGCAGGTTCCGGGGGCTGCACCGGGGGCGCTTCTTCCTCCGCCTCCTCATCTACCATCAGCCTGTCCCGGGTGACGGCGGCGTCATCCCGGATTCTGGCAAGCCGGGAATAGTCGATGGTAATCTTCTTTTCCTCCGCCGCCTTCTTTTCGGCGAGAAGGTTCCGGGCTTCCTCCTGAATGATCTTGAGGATCCATTTGGTCTCCAGCCTGTACTGAATGGGGCGGCCGTAGCCATAGCACTCCCGCATTACGGCGTCGATGGCTTTCAGAACATCCCCCAGCTTCCCGTTGGAATGGGGAATGCAGCTGTACTTCTGAACGCTCCACAGGCCGTTATGACAGCGGTAGATATATTTTTCGTCCACCGTGTACTGGCGGCTGCCCTGCTCCTGACGTCTGTGAAAAACCGCCGAGTCGAACAGAATCACCTGAGACTGGGTAAAGCTTCCAAAATACTGCTCGACCATGGTCTTTTTGCATCGGGTATCGTAATGCTCCGCCATCCTCCGCAGCACCCGGACGATCACGGCGTCGCAGTCCTCCCGGTATTCCCTGTAGAATTTGGAGCGCTCCAGCCATTTCGGCGACAGCTGCTTCACCGCGCGGATGACTTCTTCGTCGCCACGGCTCCGGATGCTGTCCAGTACGGCAATGCTCCTGTTGAACCGCACCCGGGGGTTATCCGCCAGAAGCCCGGCGTCCAGATTATAATAGACCACGTAGTCCATCAGCCACTGGTTCAGATATGGCAGAATACCGTCGTTCAGCGCGCCGTACGCGTCCCGGAACTCCGTCAGCTTCCGGTAGCCGTCCATAGGGTCGGCGACGCCGATCTGATTGAGCAGCTCGTAGATATACAAAAACGCATAGCTCAGGGACGTTTCCTGCAAATTCCCCCGGCGCAGCTTCGTCCGCCATGAGAAATATCCCCGCAGCTCCGGGTCGGTCAGGGACTGGTAGGTGGGGAAATAGCGGAGCACCTGCCGGTCGTAAACATAGTCGTCCTCGTAATTCGCCAGCAGCTTTCCCTGTTTGACAAAAATGGACTCCCGGGACTGCCGGTAGGCGGGCATACCGTTTTCCAGCGAGCGGGCAGCCAGAAGGGGCGAAGGCAGCGGCTCACGGGGCATCTGGGGTCTCGGCTGAATGGCTTCGTCCCGGAAAACGTTGATGTAGAACCATTCCGCGGCCTTCTTTACACGATTCGTGTCCGTAGCGTCTCTCCCCTTTCGTCCATATGTTTGATATTATCATACAATATTTGCCGCACGCAGTCAAGCACGCAGTCAATATTTTCCCCAAAAGCAGCAGGGACAGGCCGCCTTGGCCTGTCCCACGAAAAAGCTTGCCCGTTTACACGTCCAGATATCCGCAGATCACCTTGAGGGTGTTGTACACACCGTCGATGTGACTGCGCTCGTAGCCGTGGCTGGCGTAGACGCCCGCGCCGATCAGGCCGTGACGGATGTCGAAGCCTGCCCGCAGGGTCACGTCCACGTCGGAGCCATAGTGGGGATAGACGTCCACGGCATAGTCCGCGCCCATCTTCTTGGCGGCGTCAATGAGCTTGCCCACCACCTCGTAGCTGTATGGACCTACGGAATCCTTGGCGCAGATGGAGACCTGCCGCTCGGTGCAGCTCAGGCCCTCGCCCACGCAGCCCATGTCCACGGAAATGGCCTCCGTCACCCCCGCAGGAACGGAACTTGCGCCGCCGTGGCCGACTTCCTCGTACACCGTCACATGGACGTAGGTTCTCCGGGGCAGGGTGATGTGGTTGTCGGCAAGATATTTGGCAAAGCCCAGCAGAATGCCCACGCTGAGCTTATCGTCCAGAAAGCGGCTCTTGAGATAACCGGACGCCGTGCGGCGGGTGCGGGGGTCGAAGCACACAAAGTCCCCCACCTCAATGCCCAGCTTCCGGGTGTCCTCGGCGGTAGAGACGTCCTCGTCCGGCACAACTTCCACGGTGTCATAGCTGCGCTTGGTAGAGCCGTACTCCCCGTTGACATGGACGGAGGCATTGCACAGCTGGCAGGTGCCGTCGTAGACCTTGCCGGAACGGGTGTAGATACGGACGTTTTCCGCTTCGGCATTGTTCGGCTCCATGCCGCCCACCGCCGTCAGGCGGAGACGACCGCTGCCCTTGATCTGGGCGACCATTGCGCCCAAGGTATCACTGTGGGCTTCCAGAAACAGGCCATCGTCGGCATTTTCGCCGCCAAGATCGGCCAGAACGCCGCCCTTGGTGGTGATCTTCGCCGGGAAGCCCAACGCTTCAAAGGCATCCTTCACCCATTCGGCCGCCCGGCGGGTAAAGCCGGAGGGAAAGTCGATGGCCAGCAGCGCGGCGGTCTGCTCCCATGCGTAGTCCGCATATTTTTCGTTAATCATAGTTTCCTCCCAGTAAAATATAGTGCCAGACACCAGCCACTTCCCGCATGAAATGGTTGATCTTCTGGGATAAACGGGATGTTTTTGCGGGAATTCCCACGAATTCCACGCCGCACGCCTTTGCAAACCGGCTGGCGCGGTACAGGTGGTACTCGCTGGACAGCACCCCCAGCTTCTGAGGACGCTCACCGGTTTTTTCCTCGATGAGGTCAAGAGAAAAGTTCAGATTTTCCCATGTGGAGGTAGCATCCTCCTCCATCCAGAGGCGCTGGGGGTCAATGCCCAGATTCACCAGCTCCCGGTACATGCACTCCGCCTCGGTGATTGGCTCGTCCGTACCCTGACCGCCGGAAAGCACCGCGGTCACATTGGGATGCTCGTCCAGATAGGTGTAGGCAGCGCAGATCCGATCCCACAACGAGACCGACGGGCCGTCTCGGTTCACCTTGGCGCCCAGAACCACCACATAATCCACCGGCTCCTCCGGGTTTCCGAAGCTGGCATGGATGATGATCCCCTCCGTAATGCCGACCACCAGCACCCCCACCGCGAGAATCACGGTGACGGCGGTCTGAACCGCTTTTGCAAAGGCGGGGAATTTCAGCCCCACAAGGGGAAACAGAGTGTAAAACAGGATAATGCCGATCAGGCACAGGCACACCAGTGCGGAAAAGCTGTAGCCCGGGACGGCGAATTTGAGGAACAGAGCCGCCACTGCCAGAACGCCGCAGCAAATCAGCGCCGCGATTCGTCCCGCGCCGAGAAGATGAAAAAAGGCTTTCATTTCAGAAAACTCCAAGTAGAAAATAGTGTCACGGCCAATGCCGCTTTTCGCTCAGCAGCGTTGTGCCAGATTCTACCCTGCAGTTTACCACATTATCCCAAAGAAAACAAGCCGCCCCGGCGGGGGCGGCCTGCAAATTCAGGAAATCTTAATGGTGGGACTTGAAATCCCGACTTGCCTGCACCAGCGCGGTGAAAGGGCGCTGCATCCGTTCCTCCACGGCGGCCACAGCCTCCGGGTGCCACTGCAGCCCCAGAAGGAAACGTCCGTCCTCCGCTTCAATGCCCTCCACGATTCCCGCAGGACTGAGGGCGCAGACCCGCATCCCCGGCGCAGGGGTATCCACCGCCTGATGGTGAACGCTGTTGGTCAGCAGCTTGTCACAGCCCATGAGACTGTGCAGAAACGTGCCGGGAAGCACCCGGGCGGGATGATCGGGGGCATAGCGGTGCTCATTGTCACGGTGGTTCTCCCCGGCGGCTTCGGGGCGCTGGCTGGGGATGTCCTGAATCAGGGTTCCGCCCAGCGCCACATTGAGTATCTGCTCCCCCCGGCAAATGCCGAGAACCGGCTTTCCCGTATCCAGGACGGCTTTCAAAAGCGCCAGCTCAAATTCGTCTCTCGCCGGGGTTGGCGTGCCGCATTCCGGGCGCATGGACTGGCCGTAGTATCTGGGGTCAGGGTCGCCCCCGCCGGTAAACAGGAAGCCGTCCAGATGCTTTGCCCAGAAGGCCGCGTGCTCCGGCTTCCACGGCAGGAACACCGGGACGCCGCCCCCGCGGCGCACGGCCTTGCCGTAGTTGCCCCGGAAAACCTGCTGCATCCGCGGGTCGCCCGTAAAAACCACACCGATCAGAATCATTTAGATGTCCTTGCTCTTGGAAGCGATCTCCGACAGGCACTTGGACAGGAAGGCGTCCATGGTCATGGCGCCCAGATCCTCGCCCTTGCGGGTACGGACGGAAACGGTGCCGTTCTCCATATCCCGGTCGCCCACCACCAGCATATAGGGGATCTTCTGCATCTGGGCTTCCCGGATCTTGTAGCCCAGCTTCTCGCTGCGGCAGTCGTCCTCGGCGCGGATGCCCGCATCCACCAGCTTCTGGGTCAGGTCCTTGGCGTACTCATGCGCCCGGTCAGTAACGGGCAGCACCTTGACCTGAACAGGGGTCAGCCACAGGGGGAAGGCGCCGGCAAAATGCTCGGTAATGACGCCGATGAACCGCTCGATGGAGCCGAACACCACCCGGTGGATCATCACGGGACGATGCTTCTGGCCGTCCTCGCCGGTGTACTCCAGATTGAACCGCTCCGGCAGCTGGGAATCCAGCTGGATGGTGCCGCACTGCCATGTACGGCCAAGGCAGTCCTCAATGTGGAAGTCCAGCTTCGGCCCGTAGAACGCGCCGTCGCCCTCATTGACAACGAAGTCCTTACCCATGCCGGTGATGGCCTTCTTCAGGATCTCCTGATTGGCTTCCCACTCCTCCACGGTGCCGATGTGGTCTTCGGGCATGGTGGACAGCTCAACGGTGTATTTCAGGCCAAACACGTTGTACACCTCGTCGAACAGGCGGACAACGTTCTGAATCTCGCTCTCCATCTGCTCCCGGGTCATGAAGATGTGGGCATCGTCCTGCGTAAAGCACCGGACGCGGAACAGGCCGTGGAGCGCGCCGGACAGCTCGTGACGGTGCACCAGACCCAGTTCGCCCACCCGCAGGGGCAGGTCACGGTAGGAGTGGGGCTCGCTGGCGTAGACCAGCATACCGCCGGGGCAGTTCATGGGCTTGATGGCGTAATCCTCGCCGTCGATGACGGTGGTGTACATATTGTCCTTGTAGTGATCCCAGTGGCCGCTGCGGTGCCAGAGCTCCTGGTTGAGGATGATAGGCGTGGAGATCTCCACATAGCCGTAGCGCTTGTGGCACTGCCGCCAATAGTCCAGCAGGGTGTTTTTCAGCACCATGCCCTTGGGCAGGAAGAACGGGAAGCCCGGGCCCTCCTCGGTCATCATGAACAGGCCCAGCTCCTTGCCCAGCTTGCGGTGGTCGCGGCGCTTGGCCTCCTCAATGCGCTCCAGATAGGCGTCCAGCTCCTCCTTCTTGGGGAAGGCCACGCCATAGATCCGCTGCAGGGTCTGGCGATTGCTGTCGCCCCGCCAATAGGCGGCGTTGCAGGCGGTCAGCTTGATGGCGTTGCCCTTGATGCGGCCGGTGGAGTCCAGGTGGGGACCGGCGCACAGGTCCACGAACTCTCCCTGCTTATAGAAGGAGATGTGGGCGTCGGCGGGCAGGTCGTTGATCAGCTCCACCTTGTAGGGCTCCTGCCGATCTTCCATGTATTGCAGGGCCTCCTCCCGGGGCAGCTCAAAGCGCTCCAGCTTCAGCTTCTCCTTGCAGATCTTGCGCATTTCGCCCTCGATCTCGGCCAGGTCCTCGGGGGTGAAGGCAAAGGGCGCGTCCAGATCGTAATAAAAGCCGTTTTCGATGGACGGGCCGATGGCCAGCTTCACCTCCGGATGCAGGCGCTTGACGGCCTGGGCCAGGACGTGGGAGCAGGTGTGCCAATAGGTCCGGCGGTATTCCTCGTTTTCAAAGGTGTACTTGTTTTCTTCGCTCATGATGATTCCTCCTTGATATTGGGGTCGGGAAAATAAAAATCCCCACCCCTGACAGTGATTCAGGGGTGGGGTAATCGGCATTACTCCACGGTTCCACCCTGCTTACGGGACACGGGTCCCGTCGCTCGTAGCTCCTCTGTAACGGGAGGGCCCGGTCCGGCCTACTGGGGCCATGGCCCGTTGGGCGGACGGCTCGGAGGCGGTACGCATCCTGCTTTCAGCCGGGACCCTTGCACCAAGATGGGCTCCTCTCTGCTGCCTGCCGCAGGCGGCTTCCTCGTCAACGCCTTTTGTTATCCCTCAATATAGCACGCCCTGTCCCGGTTGTCAACGGGAAATTCCCGGGACAAGGGCGGGACAGGGCGGGACAATTTTACGCGAGCAGCTGCAGAAGGCCCCAGACGCCCAGAAGGCCGTATACCAGGGCGAACACGATCAGAACGGCGTTGACCACGCCGTCCAGCTTCGAGGGCTTGGGGGCGGGGTAGTCCTTGCGGATCAGATACAGCGCGCCGCAGGAAAGACCCAGCAGCAGGGTGGTGGCGCTGTTGAGGATCTGGTTTTCCTGCAGGGAGGGGACCGCCAGCCGCACCACCAGGCACGCCACCAGCACGCCGAACATGATGCCCAGGGTGACCTTGACCTTGGTGGGCCAGGGGGCCTTCTGGGCGGCCTGGCTCTGGGCCTGGGCCTGGCGGGCGGCAGTGGCCGCAGTCTGGTAGTCGCTGTTTTTCCGGGTACGCTTGCCGCGGTTGTTTTTGGCCAGCTCCTTGCTGTGGGTCCGGCCCAGGTTCTTGTTGTTCATCGGGTTTGCTGCCATGTTATTTTTTCTCCTATTCCTGTTCTATGGGCAGATCACAAAGGTGTCTGCGTATGATATCCAGTGCGCTGCTGGCGGCCAGAAGCCGGATGCGGGGCCGGTCGCCGCCCAGGGCCAGCCGCCGCACCAGGGTCTCCCCCGGCAGGCTCAGGCCCAGATATACCGTACCCACGGGGTTTCCCCGGTCGTCGCCGTCAGGCCCGGCCAGGCCGGTGACGGACACCGAAAGGTCGCTGCCGGTAAGCCGCCGGACGCCCTCCGCCATGGCCCGGGCCACCGGCTCCGACACCGGGCCGTATTGCTCCAGCAGGTCCCGGGGCACGCCCAGCACCCCGGCCTTGACGGCGTTGGTATAGGACACCACACCCCCCAGAAACGCCGCCGAGGCTCCGGGCACGTCCGTCAGCCGCTTGGCGATGAGGCCGCCGGTGCAGCTCTCCGCCGCCGAAAGGGTCAGCCCCTTCTGCCGCAGCCGGGTGATGACCACCTCCTCCAGGGAGGACACGTCCACGCCGTATAAACAGTCCCCCAGCCGGGAGCGGACGTCCCAGAACAGCGGGGCCATGCGCTCCTGGCAGTCCTGGGGGCTTTCGCCCTTGGCCGTCAGCCGCAGCATCACCTCGCCGGGCTTGGCATAGGGGGCCAGGGAGGGGTTTTCCGCCCGGTCCATCAGGTCCCCCAGCAGCTCCTGGACCCGGGGCTCCGTCAGGCCGAACACCCGCAGGTCGTGGCTGCGGATAACGCCGCCGCTGCACCCCTGAAGCCAGGGAAGCAGGGCGTGCTCCGCCAGATACCGGCACTCGTGGGGGACCCCCGGCAGCAGCACCGCCGTGACGCCGTCCGCCGTGAAGATGCAGCCCGGGGCGGTGCCCACGGGGTTGTGCAGCACCGTGCAGCCCTGGGGCAGCATGGCCTGCCGGCGGTTGCAGGCGGGCATGGGCCGGTGGAATACGTTGTCGAAATAGCACTGAATCTCCTCCATGACCTCCGGGTGATACTCCAGGGCCAGGCCGAAGGCCTCGGCCACCGTCTCCTTGGTCATGTCGTCATAGGTGGGGCCTAAGCCGCCGGTGAACACCAGCAGGTCACAGCGGCCCCGGGCAGTCTCCACCGCCGCCCGCAGACGCCGGGGATTGTCCCCCACGGCGGTGTGGTACAGCACGTCGATTCCTGCCGAGGCCAGCAGTTCCGACAAAAATTGTGCGTTTGTATTGGTAATGCTGCCTAAAAGCAGTTCCGTGCCCACGGCAAGGATCTCCGCCTGGTGGGGCATGGTATCACTTCCTTTTCGTTGGGGTTAAAACGGGTCAGCGGAGCTTTACCACCTCGCGGCCGTCCATGGCCCGGCGGACCAGACCCTCCACGTCCAGGGCCTGCTCCATCTCCCGGACCTCCTCCACATGGGGGCGGGTCTTGGGATGGCGGGGGGTGAACACGGTGCAGCAGTCCTCATAGGGCAGGATGGAGGTTTCAAACGTGCCGATGTGACGGGCGATGCGGACGATCTCCTCCTTGTCCATGCCGATTACCGGCCGCAGAATGGGCAGGTCCGTCACGTCGCCGCTGACGGCCAGGGCATCCATGGTCTGGCTGGCCACCTGGCCCAGGCTCTCGCCGGTGACCAGGGCACGGCAGTTCAGGTCCTTGGCCAGGGCGTCCGCCAGGCGCATCATGAACCGGCGCATAATCAGGGTGAAGTGATCCTCCGGGCAATGGCGGCGGATCTCCTCCTGAATCTCGGCAAAGGGGATGATGGTGACGTTCAGCCGCCCGCACCAGGGCACCAGCTCCCGGGCCAGCTGGAGGACCTTTTCCCGGGCCTGCTCGCTGGTATAGGGGGGCGAGGCAAAGTGGATCATCTCCAGCTCCACGCCCCGCTTGGCGATCATGTAGCTGGCCACCGGGGAGTCGATGCCCCCGGACAGCAGGCTCACGGCCCGGCCGCCCATGCCGATGGGCAGGCCTCCCGCGCCCTCTTCCGCGGGGCCGTGGACATAGGCCGCATCGTCGCGAATTTCGATATGCACGACGAGCTCGGGGTCGTGGACGTTGACCTCGCACGTCGGGAACGCCTGATGCAGCGCGCCGCCGACCTGCTGGGAAATCTGGATCGACGTCAAGGGGAATGTCTTGTCAGCGCGCTTGCTCTCGACCTTGAAGCTCCTCGCCGTGCGCATGTCGCACGCAAGGTACTCCTTCGCCGCGGCGATGATCTTCTGGATGTCCTTTTCGCACGGCAGCGCCTTCGAAACGGCGATGATGCCGAAGACCTTCTTGCAGCTCTCAAACGCGGCCTCGATGTCGCACTCGTCGTCCTTGGGCTCGACATAGAT
>OHKU01000993.1_pt1 | contig 13998 bp, 9 predicted proteins | sample 1568911 | NCBI WGS metagenome assembly OHKU01 (sample SAMEA3879574, study PRJEB24766) | human gut metagenome | biome: human-associated habitat; feature: feces | place: USA | collected 1985/1987
TTCGTTTCCATAAATCACCTGTTTTTTCTGTATGATGTGTCCTGAAGCATCAAAGTATTCCGGATGCAAACGTTGAGTGTTAAAGCGTTTCATGTGGTCTGTGTCTCTCCGCTGGGCATGTGCAGGTGCCTGTCCCTTCAGATAAACTACTTGCGAATCGGACTCCTTGGTTACAGGATGTGGTGAAGCCAGATAGGCGGTGAAATTTAAAACAGGTTTGGAAGACTTCAAATGTATGACAATAGCTTGTGCCGGATAGGATGCAAAAACTTCTCTGCTTATGTCTACGCCGTTTTGTTTATAAGAAGATTTACACTTTGAGGTTGAAAGATACGGCAAACCGTCTTTATTCCAAATAATCTTCAAATACATATCGTTATCGAGCGGTGCCCTGTAAACAGACGGAACAAAGCCTCTGGAATTACCGAGCGTTATTTGATTCAAAAGCTCTTTACCGTTAAATCTATAGCTTTCAAGCTCACCCGTTTTGCAGTTAAATATGAGTCTGCCGCCTTTATAATAAACAACGGCCCTGCCTTCGCTTGATTCAACATATGCCTTTTCAGCGCATGACGATTGCTGCGATTTATATTCACCGCTGATAATTATTTGCTCTGATGCAACCTCGTCTTCAAGTTCATTATAGCTGAAAACAATTGAAGTGTGTCCCTTTTGAACATAATCAACTTTAATTGTTTGTGATGTTTGCGGCTCAATTATTAAATCAAATTGGCCTGATGAAGCCTCCACACCGTCATTATAAACAGTGTATCTAACAATGAGTTCGGCAGTTTTGAAATAAAGATGATTGAAAAATTCAAAATCATTTCCGCCAAGGTGCTTTGCGCGAACGGGGCGATAGCAAGCTTTCATTTGCAATGCGCCGGTATGTGGCTCTCTGTCCGGGAAGAAAAGGCCGTCTACACAGAAATTACCGTCATGCTTCCATTCTGCATGATCACCGCCGTATGTATATTTATATTTGCCCATACCGTCAAATGCTGCATGATCTGCAAATTCCCAAATACAACCGCCCATCATATTATCGGCAGAATAAAAATAATTCACATATGTTTCAAGATCACCGGCTCCGACACCCATAGCATGAGCATATTCGCAAAGATAAAACGGCTTTTCATAATATTTTGAAGGTAAACCCTTTCCTGCTGCAATTCTTTTACAAATATTCGGCCAAGTATACATTTCCGAATGAACATCATATGACCAACGCTTTGTGCGGGTTACGCCCTCATAATGAATAGGCAAATCGGTTAATCTTTTAAGCTCGTCACAGCAATAATCTTGGCATTTATAACCGCCGGATTCATTGCCGAGAGACCACATTATGATACCGGGATGATTTCTGTCTCTTCTGAACATACGCATAACCCTGTCTGAAAAATGCTCTTTCCAAGAAAGATCCGAAGAAATCAAATTTGGCTTCATAATTTCGTTACAGCCGTGACTTTCAATATCTGCTTCGTCAACCACATAAACGCCGTATTCATCACAAAGATCAAGAAAGGTCGGATCCGGAGGATAATGTGATGTGCGTACGCAGTTAACATTATATTCCTTAAAAATTCGCACATCTCTTTCCATATCGGAAACAGACATAGTATAGCCTTTTTCTGCATCTGTGTCGTGATGATTTACACCGAGCAGCTTAATTTTTTGATTATTAAAGAAGAAAACATTTTTTTCTATACGAACATCTTTAAATCCGATTCGCCTGCGAATTATCTCTTCCGTTTTATCGTTTCTTGAAAGAGAAATATAGAGATCATAAAGTTTCGGAATTTCCGCAGACCATTCCTGAACATCAAGCACATCAAAGGTGAGCTTATCAACTTTGCCGGGGCATATTTTTAAAGAGCGCTCTGCAATAACATTGTCTGCGTCCTTAATAACGGCTTTAAAGAGAACCTCATCAGCGATTTTAAAAACAGGAATCAAATCAAGAAGATAAGCACCGTCTGCACGACGTTTTGTTTTGATTTCAAAATCATAAACTGAATTTATTCCTGTTTTTGTGATATAAACATCTCTGAATATTCCGTTATTTCTAAACATATCCTGGCATTCAAGATAAGTGCCCGTGCACCATTTATGCACAACTGCAACAATTTCGTTTTCACCCTCAAAAAGCATTTCGGTTATATCAAACTCGGCAGTATTATGGCTTCCTTCGCTGTAACCTACATATTTACCGTTTACAAAAACATCCACGCAAGAAGCAACACCAAGGAAGGTTAAAGTATAATTACCGACAACATCGGATAGAATAAACTTTTTTAAGTAAACTCCCGCCGAGCAATCTTCCGGAAACTTCGGAGGCTCGCACTTAAACGGATATCTTGAATTAAGATAATATGGATCCTCATATCCTGTAAATTGCCAGCATGAAGGAACGGTAACAATATCTGTTTCTTCTTTTTCAGAATCAAATTCATCAGGAATATTTTGGCAATTATCATAATATTTAAACTGCCATTCGCCGGAAAGAACAGCAACCATTGAAGATGAATAACGCTCTGTTCTTATATCGCATTCAAGAAGCTCTTTTTCGTCACTAAAAGGAATAAAATATGAGCGAGGCTCAAGAATATTATCCTTATATACATTGAAATTCTTATAATTATCTTTTTTTAATTTGTAAATCATTTTTTACTCCCCAAAGAAACAATTTAATAATTGCATTACAACAAATTCATTATATCATAAAGGAAACTTCCTTGCAATCAATTAAAATATAACTTTACTTGCAAAACAAATTGAGTTAAAATAATAGTAGCGGAGTTATTTTATTCCAAAAAATAAAAAAAGTTTGGCGAAAATAAATGAAAACCTGTTATTTTTCGTTAAATGTATAAATTAAGCCGATTTTAAATATATATTACCAAGGACGGTGACTTCACTTGATTGGTAATGTTGATAAAAGATGTGTTGAAATCGGCGAATACATAAGAGACACAGGCTCCACGGTGCGCCGTGCGGCAGCGGTTTTCGGAATCAGCAAATCAACAGTGCATATAGATGTAACAAAACGGCTTTATGATGCAGACAGAATTTTATATAACGATGTTAAGGCCGTTTTGGAAAAAAACAAAGCACAAAGGCACATAAGAGGCGGTAATGCCACAAAAGAAAAATACAGCAAATTAAAGAAAAATAAAAAACAGTAATCGGAGGATTTTTAAATGAAACTCGGCTTTATAGGCTGCGGCAATATGGCAACAGCAATAATCGGCGGTGCCGTTAAATCAGGCACAATTAACGGAAAAGACATTTATGCATATAACCCAACACAGTCAAAAGTTGATGCTCTTATTGAAAAATACGGCATAAACAGCTGTGAAAGTGCAACAGAAACAGTAAACAATTGTGATTATATTGTTCTTGCTGTTAAGCCAAATGTTTTAGCTTCTGTTTTAAATGAAATTGCAGGCAGTGTTTCCGGAAAAAACAAAATTCTTATATCAATTGCCGCAGGAAAATCAACAAAATTTATAGCAGATAATTTAAACAGTGAAGAAAAAATTGTCAGAATTATGCCAAACATAAATGCCGTTGTTTCGGAATCATGCACCGCATATTGCACAAATGAGCTTGTTACGGATTCAGAAAAAGAAAATATAGAAACACTGTTTTCTTCTATTGGCACAATAACAGAAATCGAAGAATCTGTATTTCCCCTATTCGGCGTCATAGGCGGCTGCTCGCCTGCATTTGTCTATATGTTTATAGATGCGCTTGCAAGAGCCGGAGTGCAGCATGGAATGAAAAAAGAACTTGCGCTTAAATTTGCCGCACAAAGCGTTTTGGGCAGTGCCAAAACAGTTCTTGAAAGCAATGAACACCCGTTTGAGCTTATTGACAAGGTTTGTTCACCGGGCGGAACAACAATAGAAGGCGTTATTTCGCTTCAGGCAGACGGCTTTGAGACAGCAGTTCACAACGCAGTTAACAAAGCCGTTGAGAAAGATAAAAAGCTTTAATAAAAAGATACCGCACACAAACAAAAGAACTCCTTTGAGATCACTCAAAGGAGTTCTTCTTTTAAAACACATCTGTTTCTTCAATCTTTTTATTAAAGAATCTAATAGGCTTTCTGAAAGGAATTTTAAGAACAAGCCCAATAAGCAAGGCAATCAAAATATACGCACTGAGTTTGAGTAAATCAAGCCAATAATCGCCGCCGTAAGTGCCACAAACACATTCGCGCATTGCGTTGATAACAAAGGTATATGGTAAATACGGATTGATTGCTTGGAAAAACTTAGGAGTAACATCTATGGGGAATGTTCCGCCGGAGCCGCCGATTTGAATAACAAGCAACACAACAACCGCCGCCTTGCCTATATCACCAAAGGTGTATGCAAGCGAATAGATAAGCATTGCATAAACAACTGCCGCAAAGCAGCCCGCAAACAGGAATTTAACCGGATGATAACATTGAATGCCGAGGAAGTACAAATCACCGAGGCAAACAATTAACGCCTGAACTATTGCAAACGCAATAAACAGCAATCCCCTTCCGAAATATTCCTGATACGGCTTTACGGGAGCGCCGAGTTCCTTTTTATGCTTAACATTGGTATTTATGATAGCTATCAGAATAACAGCGCCTACCCAAATGGCAAGTGTGCTGTAAAACGGAGCCATTGCGGAACCGTAGTTATCAATACCGTATATTTTATCTGTTTCAACCTGTACGGGACAGGCAATAAATTCACCGAGCTTATCTGCATTTTCGCTCATAACATTAAGAAACGTGTTAAATTCCTCGCTGTTGCTGAGTGTGTCTATTTTTTCACTAAGATTATCAAGCTCATTTTCAAAGTTTTTAAGCATTGATTGAAGCGAGCCAAACAATCCGACGCCGGAATCAAGCGAAGCGTTGAGAGTTTTTATTAAAGTATCAACAGTCGGCACATCATCGTCAAGCAGACCAATCATCTTTGAAGCACTGTCAAGTGTACTGAGAAGGTTTGAAACCATTTTTTCGGCTTGCGGCTTAACCGTATTATTATAATCATTCATTGAAGCTTTAAGAGAAGCAGACACTTCTCTTATTGAAGCTGCAATATCCGAAAGTGTGCCTTCATATGCTCCGTCAGCTGCTGCGTTAAGCTTAACGCCGAGGTCTCTTAAAACAACTGCGTTTTCCGTAAGAGTTTTAACCAAATCATCAATTGCCGTAATAGGATTCGGCAGGCTTTGGTTTAACTGATTAAGCATTGTGCAAACTGTATCCAAAACAGTTGCCATATTAGTACAAGTTTGAGCCGCTGTTTTCAAAACTTCAATCGAATTTTGATCAGGCGAGAAATTTTCGACTATTTCCGCAGCATTATCAAGACTTGATGTAACCCCTGATAAAAGAGTGCCTATATTATCAACAACACCCGAAACAGAGGTTTGAGTTATTTTAACAACATCGGAAGTGTCGTTTATAACATCATTTGTGCTGTTTAAAAGATTTGAAATCTTTTCGCTGCTCATTGAGCTGCCGAGTTGCTTCAATAATTCCGATATATCGGAAAATGTTCCAATTGAATTATTTAAATCGGCAACCGAAGCTTTTGTTTCATTTATTTCGTTACTTATTTTATTGAAAATTGCGCCGCCTGAAATATCATTTTCATCAAGAACAAAACCGAAAACCTGATTCATCAAATTAACAATGGTTGTAATAAATGATTCATTAACCTCGGTTTGAACAGTCTGCACAACTTTATCGGTTATTTTAGTTGCAATTGCATTCTTCTTTTCATTTGCATAATAAACAATTTGCGGTTGCTTAAATTCACTGCTCATAATACTTGTTAGCGAATTACTGAATCCGGACGGTATTTCTATTGCAGCATAATATTTACCCGCTTTAACACCGTTTATGCCCTCTTCTTTTGAAACAAACTGCCAATCAATAAGATCATTAGCTTTAAGGTTGGTTTCAATTTGACTGCCGACATTAACAGTGAATGTTTTAATTACCGCACCTTCATCATTGTTTATGACGGCGACCTGCATATTACCTGTGCTGCCGTAAGGATCCCAGTTTGCATAAATATTAAACCATGCATAAAGCGACGGCAAAACCGCAAGGCCAATTGCTAAAATAATTGCCATCGAATTTCTGAAGATTTTTTTAATATCTCTTTTAAATATTTTAAATATCATCTTCATCCTCCGAGTTTTCTTCGTTTTTTGCTTCCTCTTCATCATCCTCACTTATACCAAAATCTATTTGCTCAACATTATCAAGATAAGGAAGCACTTTTTCAACAACAAGTGATTTACAATAATCTGCCACAAGGAAGAATCCAACATCCAAAAAAATTAAAACAATCCAAAATGAAAGCCAAAGCATTTTGCTGCCGAATTTAGTGCCGCAAATAATAGCAATAATTGAAAAAGCAATAAAAACAACAAAAGTAATAATTTTTAACCAAAAAATTATCCTAAACCCTCTGGCGCAACGCTTATGCAATTCATCACAAAGTAAAAAATATTTTTGAGTTATGAGCTTTTCAAATTCAGAAGCACTGTGTGTGCGTGTATATTGACCGAATTGGTCTTTAATATTTTTACGCCCGGAACGACTTAAACGCATACTTGAATAGGGATTCAAATAATCTGCTGCGCCGTCTCTTCTGTTAATCATCTGCACACCTCCGTTAATATTAAGCGGCACAAACCCATGCCGCCAATCGGCATAATTATAATACGATATTACAAAAAAATAGTAAATATACAAATTGTTAAATTCAAATCAACTATTTGGATATTTTTTTGTTTACTTTGAAATTTAGTTTTACAAAACTCTCTTTTTGCCAAAAAAAGAGCGCAAAAGGCAACGCCCATTAGGCGCTGCCTTTTAATTGGTTATTACATATATTTTTTGATTTCATCAACCATATCAAGTTTTTCCCAAGATACGCCCAAATCTTCACGACCCATATGACCGTAAGCAGCAAGTTTTTCATAAATAGGCTTTCTTAAATCAAGCTTATCGATGATAGCCGCCGGTCTGAGATCAAACACTTTATTAACGATCTCTCCGATTTCTTCATCGGATTTTTTACCCGTGCCGAAAGTATCAACCATAACCGATACAGGCTTTGCAACGCCGATGGCATATGCAAGCTCAACCTCACATTTATCCGCAAGGCCTGAAGCAACGATATTTTTTGCAACCCACCTTGATGCATAAGCAGCACTTCTGTCAACTTTAGTGGGGTCTTTACCGCTGAAGGCACCGCCACCGTGGCGAGCATAGCCACCATATGTATCAACGATGATTTTTCTGCCGGTCAAGCCACTGTCTCCCTGCGGGCCGCCAACAACAAATCTGCCGGTGGGATTAACATAAAAAACAGTATTTTCATCCATATATTCAGCTGGAATAGTTGTTTTTATAACCTTTTCGATTATATCTTTTTTGAGGGTGTCAAGAGATACCGAAGCACTGTGTTGGCTTGAAACAACAACAGCGGTAACCTTACACGGCTTACCGTTATCATACTCAACCGTTACTTGCGTTTTACCGTCCGGATACAGATAAGGAAGAGTGCCGTTTTCACGCACTTCGGTAAGCTTAAGTGCCAGTTTGTGAGCAAGGCTTATCGGAAGAGGCATAAGCTCCTTTGTTTCATTGCAGGCATAACCGAACATCATGCCCTGATCGCCGGCACCGTTTTCATTATATTTATCATTTTCATCATTTTTCATTTCAAATGATTTGTCAACACCGAGGGCAATATCCGGGCTTTGCTTATCAAGAGAAACGAGGATAGCACAGTTCTCACCGTCGAATCCTTTTTCACCGCCGTCATAACCGATATCACAAATTGTTTTTCTTACGATTGCGGGAATATCAACTTGGGCATTTGATGAGATTTCACCCATAATATGAACCTGGCCTGTTGTGCAGGTTGTTTCGCAGGCAACACGACTTTGGGGATCCTGTGCAAGCATTGCATCAAGAATTGCATCCGAAATTTGATCGCATATTTTATCCGGATGGCCTTTTGTTACCGATTCGCTTGTAAATAATGATTTAGACATATATATCCTCCTTTAATACGAACCTCTGCTAAAGAGAACTAATATTAACACTAACACTTAGACCGGGTTACCGTGAAAAAGCAATAAAAAAACACACTCCGAGCAGAGTGTGCGAAAAACTCATCGCTCGGAAAATCCGCAGGAATTAGCACCTTGCAAACGCAGGTTGCTGTGGCATCAAAGGGCCCGTCCCTAAACCACTCTTGATAAGGTTAATATTAACTTGCATATATAATAACTCAAAGGCACACAAATTGTCAACACATAATATCGGCATAACGGTAATTTATTTAAGATTTGATAAAAAAGCCTTACACATCGGCATAAATTTATAATTTTTTTATTATTAGGTTGTTTTTTGTTTAGAAATAGTTTATAATGTGACTTGTAAATTTTTACACATTTCTTTAAGGAGGAAAAATGATGGCAAAGAAAACAGTATTTATTACCGGCGGCACCGGTAATATGGGCTGGGCTGCCGTTCAGGAAATGCTCAAAAAGTCCAACGAAATCAATATTAAAATGCTTGCCAGAAAAAGTGCAAAGAATGAGGAGCTGTTAAAGCACCTTGTTGCTAAGCCGAATGTAAAGGTTATTTGGGGAGATCTTCTTGACTATGATGCAATCCTTGAGGGTGTAACAGGATCCGACTATGTTCTTCATGTCGGCGGTATGGTTTCTCCCACAGCAGACTGGAAGCCCTACAGAACTCAGAAAACAAACATCGGTGCAGCTCAAAACATCTGCAAAGCAGTTCTTGCTCAGCCAAATAAAGACGATATTAAGGTTTGCTACATAGGCACAGTTGCAGAAACAGGCGACCGTAATTATCCCATTCATTGGGGCCGTTGCGGAGACCCGATTAAGATTTCAATTTATGACCACTATGCTGTTTCCAAGACTGTTGCTGAACGCACTTTCGTTGAAAGCGGCATCAAGAATTGGGTTGTAATGCGCCAGAGCGGTATTCTTTATCCAAACATTCTTAAGAATATGGATCCCATTATGTTCCACGTTCCGATCAACGGTGTTCTTGAATGGTGCACAGTTGAAGATTCCGGCAGACTTATGTGCAACCTTGTTACAGAGGATGCAGCCGGCAACCTTGGCTCAGACTTCTGGAACCACTTCTTCAATATCGGATCCGGTAAAGATTACAGAATTTCCAACTATGAATTTGAGTGCCTTCTTCTTGGCACACTTGGCCTTGCAGGCCCCGAAAAGCTCTTTGATCCCAACTGGTTTATCACAAAGAACTTCCACGGCCAGTTCTATGCAGACGGCGACAAGCTTGAAAACTTCCTTCACTTCCGTGAAAATCTTCCGATTAAGGATTATTTCAACCGCCTTGCAGATCAGGTTGAATTTTACTTCAAAATACCGAGATATCTTCCGAAGGGCCTTGTTGCCGCTTGTGCTAAGCCTTTCATGAAGAAAATCGCTTCCACACCGGGATTCGGTACTCTTGACTGGGTTAAGACAAACGATCATAATCGTATGACATCATATTTTGGTTCAAAAGCTGAATGGGAAAAGATTCCTACAAAATGGGAAGATTTTGAAATTATCAAGTTTGATAAAGATAATGCAGCTTCCGAGCAATTTAAGCTTGACCACGGCTATGATGAAACAAAGCCCGAATCAGAGCTTGACATTGAAGATATGAAGCAGGCTGCTAAGTTCCGCGGCGGTGAATGCCTCAGCGAAACAATGACTAAGGGCGATATGGCAACAAAGCTTAAATGGAAATGCGGCCACTGCGGTGCTGAATTTGAAGCAAGTCCCGCACTTATCCTTCTTGGCGGTCATTGGTGCCCCGAATGCTATATTCCTCAAAAAGCTTGGGACTATGATTCAATTGCAAAAACAAATCCGTTCTTTGCACAGGTTTGGTACCCCAACCATAATAAGGATGAAAACAACAAATATGATTTTGATGAGCTCTTCCATATTGACGGCGTAGCTTGGGACGATATTAAGAGATAATCTTAATTATTTCGAAAAAATTATAAGGGAAACGCAATTGCGTTTCCCTTTTTTATGTTCATTTTTACTTGTAAACAAAGCAGCCCAAACACAAAGATTATGTGTTTGGGCTTTTATGCCGATATTACAAAATCAGTTATTCCACGGGTTATTTTTATCCGGATCTGTAGGATCCCAATTGCGTTTCACCGTGTCAGAAGTATCAATCTTAATCGGTGCAGGCTTTTCAAGCGGCTCTTTTTTATCGCTTTCATACATTATAACGGTTGTTTTTGTTGGGCAATTATCATAGATCCACTTTGAATCCTCAACGGAAAGTCTTATACAACCGGCAGAAGCGGCAGAGCCCAGCTTGTTATACTCATCATACTCAAGAGTATCCTTACTTTTCTCAAAATACGGAACAGAATGAAAAAGAAAATGCCCGGTTATTCTTGTTGCATACTGCCCGTAAACATTACCCTCAAGCAAGCGCCAAGTATATTTATTGCTTGTTTTAAATGTGCCCGATGGGGTATTCCCTTCCTTGCCGACTGAACAAGTCATTGCTTTAACGGGTACTGTATATTCTCCGCTTTCATCCTGTTCATAAATTATAACCAGGTTTTGTGTTTTATTAACCTTGATAAGATAAGGCATACTCGATGAAGTTCTGTTGTTATTATTACCTTGCGGAGCTCTTTCCGTTGCAGGCTTGGTTGTGGTTTGCCTAACAGAACACTCGGCACTTGACGCCGAGGGCGTTTTTGATTTTGCCGAAGCTGCTGCCGCAGAAACCGTTTTATACGAAACCTTTTCTCCTTTAATATTAACAAATTGATTTCCGAAAGCACTGTATGCGCCGGTTACAACAGCCAAACAAGCTATAATTGCCATACAAATTAAGAATGGTTTTTTATTCATTTACATCTCCTTTGTTTGACCGTAATAGGCATTTTTGCCGTGCTTTCTTAAATAATGCTTCTGAAGCAAATAATCTTCAATACCTATATTTGAAGAATTTCCGAGTGCCGCAATTTGCTCCGTATTCACTGCCATTTTACAAATTTCCTCCAAAATCAAGGCATTTTCAACTGCCTTAAAAGGATCTTTTCCCCATGTAAACGGACCGTGCCTATGAACCAAAACAGCAGGACATTCAACAGGTGAAATATTGCGCAGCATAAATTCCTCGGCAATAACCTTACCGGTATTCAATTCATATTCCCCATTTACTTCTTTTTCCGTCAGCGCTCTGGCGCAAGGAACTGCTCCGTTAGCAAAATCAGCATGAGTTGTTCCGTAAGCCGGAACATCACGCCCTGCCTGTGCCCATGCACAAGCCATGTTTGAATGAGTGTGAACTATTCCGCCGATTTCAGGAAAACTGTTATAAAGCTCCATATGTGTTGCTGTATCGGAAGACGGATTCAGCCTACCTTCGATTTTTTCACCGTTAAGGCTCATAACAACCATATCAGCGGGAGACATTTCATCATATGGCACTCCGGAAGGCTTGATAACAAATAACCCCTTTTCCCTGTCTACCGCAGAAGCATTACCCCAAGTTAAAACAACAAGGCCATATTCTTTTAACTGCATATTTGCTCTGTAAACTTTTTCTTTTAATTCCTCAAGCATTATAAAATCCTCAATTCATATGCAGCTTATAAGCCACATCATTGTAGAACAGCTCTTTTCTGAACTCCTCGATATTTGTTTTAGCGCCGATATGGATAAATTCAATTCCCATAATTTCTGCAAAATCACGCATATTATCTGCCGTAAGGCTATATGAAAGTACGCTATGATGCGCACCTCCTGCATAAATCCAAGCTTCTGCCGAAGTTTGAAGATTAGGCAAAGGCTTCCATAACACACCGGCAACAGGCAGATTAGGCATATCGTGAAGTTGTTCCTTACATTCAACATCATTGCATATTAAACGAAGCCTGTCTCCCATATCAACAAGTGTAACAACAATTGCGTTACCCGTTTGTGCCTTAAATACAAGTCTTGCAGGATCCTCTCTATCACCTATACCAAGAGGATGAACCTGAATTTTCGGAGTTTCTGCCGCACATTGCGGGCTTACTTCAAGCATATGTGACCCAAGCAGCATTTCATTGCCGGGTTCAAAATGATAAGTATAATCTTCCATAAACACAGTGCCGCCGTTTAAGCCCTCTGCCATGGAAGTCATAACACGAAGCATTGCCGCAACCTTCCAATCACCCTCGGCGCCAAATCCGTAGCCTTGGCGCATTAAATCCTGAGCGGCAAGTCCGGGTAACTGCCGAAGCTGCTGCAAATCCTCAAAATTTGTATGAAAAGCATTAAAGCCGTGCTCATCAAGGAATTTTTTAAGAGCAACCTCTTCCCTTGCCTGATATCTGACAGAATCTATATTATCGGTATCCATTATATAGTTTTTTTCATATTCGGCCATTTGAGCATCAATTTCAGCATCAGAAACAGCATTAACATATTTTATTACATCACCAACGCCGTAATAATCAACCTGCCAACCTAGCTTAATTTGTGCTTCAATTTTATCACCGTCCGTAACAGCAACATTTCTCATATTATCAGAAATGCGAAGCACATGAACTCGCTTTGATTCGGCAGCACCTATGGCCGCTCTGATCCATGTTTCCATTTTAGATTGAAAAATAACATCTTTCCAATAGCCGGCTATAACCTTTCTTTTAAGCCTCATTCTTGAAGCGATATAGCCGTGTTCTCTGTCTCCGTGAGCGGATTGATTAAGATTCATAAAATCCATATCTATATCTTGCCACGGAATATCACGATTATATTGTGTGTTTACATGAAGATAAGGCTTTTGAAGCGAATTAAAACCGGCAATCCAAGCCTTTGACGGAGAAAATGTGTGCATCCAAGTTATTACTCCGGCACATTTTTCGCTGGCGTTTGCCGCCTGCATAATATTTAATATTTCATTTGAGGTTTTAACACAAGGCTTTGCCACGATTTTACACGGCATTTTTTTGCTCCATTCACTGCACATTTCAGCAGCGTGAGAATCAATAGTTTCAAATATATCTTCACCGTAAAGAAACTGAGTTCCGACAACAAACCAAAATTCATAATTATTTAACGCCATAAGTATACCACCTATATTAAAGATTTTCAGCTGCAGCAATTTCTGCCGCAAGTCCGTTTTTATAATTAACCATAAAATCCTCAAAACCGCTCGAATCGGCAAGGCAGGGATTTATAATCGTTTTTTCCGTATTTGCAAAAACAACATCATCAAGATAATCGGCAAGCAACAAGTTCTTATCCGAGCAAGAATATTGTGCAAGCACCGCAATGCCCCAAGCACCGCCCTCACCTGCTGACTCATTTACGGCAATCGGGGTGTTTAATGCGCCGGCAAGAAGTTGCTGCCCCACTTGTTTTGTTTTAAAGAGACCGCCGTGCCCCATAAGCATATCAATGCCGGCATTTTCACCGGCCAACACATCCATACCGATTTTCAAAGTTGCAAGGGCAGAATAAATTTGTGCTCTAAAAAAATTCGGAAGATTGAAAACACTGTCTCTCTTACGAACAAACATTGGTCTGCCGTCTGCAAGGCCGGAGACGGGCTCACCCGAAAACAAATTGTAGTTTATAAGACCTCCGCAATCCGGATCGGCACCAAGCGCGGCATTATAAAGCAAATCATAAACCTGTGGTTTTGTTATGTTTGCACCTGAAACCAAAGCAAATTCATAAAAAAGTGAAACCCAATAATCAAGATCCGTGCAGCAGTTGTTGCAATGAACCATTGCAACATCATCACCGCATGGAGTTGTTACAATATCAATTTCTTCGTGAACGGCCGTAAGCGGCTTTTCTAACACAACCATTGAAAATATAGAGGTACCGGCAGAAACATTGCCTGTTTTCGGCCTCACGCTGTCTGTAGCCACCATTCCGGTGCCGGCATCTCCC
>OHKU01000995.1_pt1 | contig 13992 bp, 10 predicted proteins | sample 1568911 | NCBI WGS metagenome assembly OHKU01 (sample SAMEA3879574, study PRJEB24766) | human gut metagenome | biome: human-associated habitat; feature: feces | place: USA | collected 1985/1987
ATGCCAAGGCGGCGCTTGGGATGTACGGCAAAAAGACGATTTTGTTTATTGACGAGATTCACACGATTGTGGGTGCCGGAGCAGCTGCCGGTTCTATGGATGCTGCCAATATGCTGAAACCTGCATTGGCACGTGGTGAAATACAATGTATAGGCGCCACTACCCTTGATGAGTACCGGAAGAATATAGAAAAGGACGGTGCTTTGGAACGCCGTTTCCAGAAAGTGATTGTTGAACCGACCACTGCCGAGGAAACGCTCCAGATATTGAAGAATATCAAAGAGAAGTACGAAGACCATCATAATGTGACTTATACGGATGAAGCGCTGGAAGCATGTGTCAAGTTGACAGACCGCTACATTACTGACCGCAACTTTCCGGATAAGGCTATCGATGCTTTGGACGAAGCTGGTTCGCGTGTCCATCTGACAAACATTACTGTTCCGAAAGAGATTGAAGAACAGGAGAAACTGATTGAAGAAGCCCGTCAACAAAAGGCGGATGCGGTGAAATCGCAGAATTTCGAACTTGCTGCCAGTTTCCGTGATCATGAGAAAGAGTTTTCTGCTCGTCTGGAAGAGATGAAGGCTGAATGGGAAGCTCGTTTAAAAGATGATCGCCAGATAGTTGGCGAGGAGGAAATTGCGAATGTGGTTTCTATGATGTCCGGTGTGCCTGTACAGCGTATGGCGCAGGCTGAAGGTATCAAGTTGGCGGGTATGAAAGAAGAGTTGCAAGCTAAAGTTATAGCTCAGGATCCGGCTATTGAAAAGGTGACGAAAGCTATTCTGCGTAGTCGTGTAGGATTGAAAGATCCTAACCGTCCTATCGGAACATTCTTGTTCCTGGGGCCTACGGGTGTAGGTAAAACTCACTTGGCGAAACAGTTGGCGAAATATATGTTTGGTTCTGCCGATGCGCTGATACGTGTGGATATGAGTGAATATATGGAGAAGTTTACCGTTTCTCGTCTTGTTGGCGCACCTCCGGGATACGTAGGATACGAAGAAGGCGGACAGTTGACAGAGAAAGTGCGCCGTAAACCTTACTCTATCGTATTGTTGGACGAGATTGAGAAAGCCCACCCGGATGTATTCAACATCTTGTTACAACTGATGGATGAAGGTCGTCTGACTGACAGTTATGGCAGAACTGTAGACTTCAAGAATACAGTAGTTATCATGACTTCCAATATCGGTACACGTCAATTGAAAGACTTCGGTCGTGGTGTAGGTTTTGCCGCCCAAAATCGTACGGATGATAAAGAATATTCACGCGGCGTGATACAAAAGGCTTTGAATAAGTCGTTTGCCCCTGAGTTTCTGAACCGTGTCGATGAGATTATTACTTTCGACCAGCTTTCGCTGGATGCTATCGAAAAGATTATCGATATCGAGTTGAAAGGCTTGTATGAGCGCGTGGAATCTCTTGGATATAAGCTTGTTATTGATGCTAAAGCCAAGACGTTCATGGCATCTAAAGGATATGATGTGCAGTTTGGTGCCCGCCCGTTGAAGCGTGCCATCCAGACTTATCTGGAAGATGGACTTTCGGAATTGATTATTTCTTCCGAATTGCAGACGGGTGATACGATTTCTGTCTCTTTGAACGAAGAAAAAGGAGAACTGGACATCAAGAAAGCATGAAAATAAAGTCTTTTTAGAAGATGATAAACAGTCAAAATGTCAGTCCTTATGGACTGGCATTTTTTTTGCATTACACTTGCCAAACAATTAAATATATAAACTTAAAAATATAAATCATAAGTAGTATGCAAAAAGGAAATATTGGGGTAACTACCGAAAACATTTTCCCCGTTATCAAAAAGTTCTTGTACAGCGATCATGAAATTTTTCTCCGCGAGTTAGTTTCTAATGCCGTAGATGCTACGCAGAAATTGAAAACCTTAGCCTCTATTGGCGAGTTTAAAGGTGAAGTTGGCGATTTGACCGTACATGTGTCTTTAGGAAAAGATACAATTACTGTTTCAGACCGTGGTATTGGTTTGACTGCCGAAGAAATCGACAAATATATCAACCAAATTGCTTTTTCAGGTGCCAACGATTTCCTGGAGAAGTATAAGAATGATGCTAATGCAATTATTGGACACTTCGGTTTGGGCTTTTATTCAGCTTTCATGGTGGCTAAGAAAGTGGAAATAATCACGAAATCCCATAAGGAAGGTGCTCAAGCAGTGAAATGGAGTTGCGATGGTAGTCCGGAGTTTACCATTGAGAACATTGATAAAGCTGACCGTGGTACAGATATAGTACTTTACATTGATGATGAAAGTCAAGAATTCCTGGAAGAGGCCCGCATTTCTTCTCTGTTGAAGAAATATTGTAGTTTCCTTCCCATACCTATTGCTTTTGGTAAAAAGAAAGACTGGAAAGATGGGAAACAGGTTGAAACAGACGAAGATAACATCATCAATGACAGTAATCCGTTGTGGACATTGAAGCCCAGCGAACTGAAGGATGAAGATTATAAGAAGTTCTATCGTGACCTGTATCCGATGTCTGATGAACCTCTGTTCTGGATACATCTGAATGTAGATTATCCGTTCCATCTGACAGGTATCCTCTACTTCCCGAAAGTAAAGAGCAATATCGAACTGAATAAGAATAAGATACAGCTTTATAGCAACCAGGTATACGTTACGGATTCAGTAGAAGGTATCGTACCTGACTTTCTGACACTGTTGCATGGTGTGCTCGATTCTCCGGATATTCCGTTGAATGTATCCCGTTCTTATCTACAGAGCGACTCTAACGTGAAGAAGATTTCGACATATATCACGAAGAAAGTATCTGATCGTCTGCAATCTATCTTTAAAAATGATCGCAAACAGTTCGAGGAAAAGTGGAATGACCTGAAGATTTTCATCAATTACGGAATGCTTACTCAGGAAGACTTCTATGACAGAGCAAAAGATTTTGCCCTTTTCACCGATACGGATGGTAAATGCTATACATTTGAAGAGTATCAGAAGCTGATCAAAGATAGTCAGACTGATAAAGATGGCAATTTGATCTATCTGTATGCTAATCATAAAGATGAGCAATTCAGCTATATCGAGGCTGCTAAGAATAAGGGATACAATGTGTTGCTGATGGATGGTCAACTGGATATTGCTGTAGTAAGCATGTTGGAGCAAAAGTTTGAGAAATCTCGCTTTACCCGTGTAGATAGTGATGTTATAGATAATCTGATTATCAAAGAAGACAAAAAAGGTGAAACTCTGGAAGCAGGTAAACAAGAAGCTCTTTCTGCTGTGTTCAAGAGCCAGTTGCCTAAGCTGGAAAAGGTTGAGTTTAATATCACTGCGCAGGCTTTGGGTGAAAACTCTTCTCCTGTGATGATTACTCAAAGCGAATATATGCGCCGTATGAAAGAAATGGCTAATATTCAGGCAGGTATGAGTTTCTATGGAGAAATGCCTGATATGTTCAACCTTGTGTTGAATTCAGATCATAAACTGGTGAAAGAAGTTCTTGCAGACGAAGAAAAAGAATGCGACTCTGTTGTAGCTCCTATTCAGCAAGAAATGGATGACGTAGACAAACGTCGTAATGAGCTGAAAGATAAACAAAAAGGTAAGAAAGACGAAGAAATTTCTACTGCTGAAAAGGACGAAGTGAACGGGTTGGATCAGAAGTGGGAAGAACTGAAAACAAAGAAAGACGAAATATTTGCCGGATATGCAGCTAAAAATAAAGTTGTCCGCCAATTGATTGACCTGGCATTGCTGCAAAATGGCATGCTGAAAGGTGAAGCTTTGAATAACTTTGTGAAGAGAAGCATCGAGCTAATCTAAATACGCCCTTTATTCACAATCTATATGCTGGGAGCATTGCAACTTTTATAAGAGTTGTAATGCTCCTTTTTTCGTATATTTTGTGTGGGAACGCTTGTTTTTTAGCGTTGGATACGTCCAATTTCGAAACAATTGCATATATTTGAGCTTTGATAATAATATATTTTCAGCTCGGAACTTTGAAGTATGAAAAGAATTCTTTTGCTTTTATCGTTTTGTTTCTTGTTGCTGCCCATGTTGCATGCCCAAAAAGTTGGACTTGTATTGAGTGGTGGTGGTGCGAAAGGTATGACGCATATCGGCATCATTCGGGCTTTGGAAGAAAACAATATCCCTATCGATTATATTACCGGTACATCCATGGGAGCCATTATCGGTTCGTTGTATGCCATGGGATACTCTCCCGATGATATGGAGGCTTTGCTGCGTTCAGAAGACTTTAAACGCTGGTATTCGGGAAAAGTAGAACCTAAATATGCCTATTATTTCAAGAAAAGTATTCCCACACCGGAGTTTTTTAATATCCGTTTTGATTTTAAGGATTCCTTGAATGTCAAACCGCAATTACCGACCAGTATGGTTAACCCCATTCAGATGAATCTGGTGTTTGTGGAGCTGTTTGCCCGTGCTACGGCTGCTTGTGACGGTGATTTTGATAGGCTGTTTGTTCCTTTCCGCTGTATCGCTTCTGATGTATACAATAAACGGCAAATAGTGTTAGGGAAAGGTGACCTGGGAGATGCTGTCCGTGCTTCTATGAGTTTCCCGTTTGTTTTTAAGCCTATTGAGATAGATAGCGTGCTGGCTTATGATGGTGGTATTTACAATAACTTTCCAACGGATGTAATGCGGGATGATTTCCATCCGGATATTATCATTGGTAGTGTGGTGGCTGCCAATCCATCTAAGCCTAAAGAAAATGACCTTATGAGTCAGATTGAGAACATGGTGATGCAGAAGACGGACTATTCTATTCCGGATTCTGTCGGCATCCTCATGACATTCAAGTATGATGATGTGAACTTACTTGATTTCGACCGTCTTCAGGAACTCCATGATATAGGTTACAATCGCACTCTTAGCCTGATGGATTCTATAAAGGGGCGTATTCATCGTAGGGTGAATGCAGATAATGTGCGTTTACGCCGTTTGGTTTATCGCAGTAATCTGCCGCAGCTCTATTTCCAGAAAATTTATATTGATGGAGCTAACCCCCAGCAACAGGCTTATATTCAGAAGGAATTTCATGATGAAGAAGATGAACCATTCACCTACGAAGATCTGAAGCGTGGATATTTCCGTTTACTTGCGGATAACATGATATCGGAAATCATTCCGAAGGCGGTATTCAATGAGGAAACCGATATGTACGATTTGCATCTGAAAGTAAAGATGGAGGATAATTTCTCTGTCCGCTTGGGGGGTAGTGTGTCTACGACGAGTTCCAATCAGATATATCTGGGATTGGGCTATCAGAACTTAAATTATTATGCCAAAGAGTTTACGTTTGATGGCCAATTGGGTAAAGTTTATAATAATGCCCAACTGATGGCGCGTATAGACTTGCCTACTCATATTCCTACTTCATATCGGCTTATTGCGTCTATCAGTACTTTTGATTATTACAAGAAGGAGAAACTGTTCTCTAAAAACGATAAACCTTCCTTTAATTCAAAGGATGAACGATTTCTGAAGTTGATTATCGCTTTACCATTCTTAGCGAATAAACGGGCTGAATTTGGCTTTGGTATTGGGAAATTGCAAGATAACTATTTTCAATCCAGTGTGATAAACTTTGAAGAAGACCGTTCGGACAGGAGCTTATACAGGCTTATAGGCGGTTCTATTAGTTTTTATGGAAGTACACTGAATTCTCGTCAATACGCTACAAAAGGATATAACGAGAAATTAATAGCTCAGATTTTTACGGGAAAAGAAAGATATAAGCCTGGAAATCCGACAGAACAGCCTGTTACACAGGAACGGCAATCATGGTTACAGATTTCTTATATGAAAGAAGCATATCATAGTATGGCGCCTAAATTTGTTTTGGGATGGATGGCGGAAGCGCTGTATTCATCGAGAAACTTCTCGGAGAATTTTACGGCGACAATGATGCAGGCTGCAGAATTTTCGCCGACTCCGCATAGTAAGCTGATGTATAATGAGGCTTTCCGCGCCAATCAGTTTCTGGCTGCCGGTATCAAGCCTATGTTTATTTTCAATGATATGTTTCATCTGAGAGGAGAATTTTATGGATTTATGCCTATTTTTCCTATCGAGAAGAATACGCAAAACAAAGCATTTTATGGAAAAGCTTTCTCAAAGGTAGAATATATGGGAGAAGTTTCTGTTATTTGCCAATTACCTTTTGGAGCGATCTCTGCTTATGTAAATCATTATAGCTCACCGAGAAGGGAGTGGAATGTGGGGCTGAGTATCGGCTGGCAACTGTTTAATTACCGTTTCATCGAATAATTTTCTTCAAAAAAAGTTTGTAGAATGCTTGCAGTTTCAGAAAAAGTCCGTATCTTTGCACCCGTTAAACAAAAAGGCCGCGTAGCTCAACTGAATAGAGTAGCTGACTACGGATCAGCCGGTTACAGGTTTGAATCCTGTCGCGATCACAAAAAACCTCTGCAAAGTAATTTGCAGAGGTTTTTTGTTATACACCGTAGGGTAACAGTTATATCTGTGTAGACTCATGCAAATATGTGTGTGAGTTGATACAGATATAACTGTGTGCTTGTGCAGATATAAGTATTAATTTCTTTCCTGAGATGAATACATCCGTCTCATGAGACAGTAAAAATCAGCTTGTGAGGCGAAAGAAAACATCCCCTGAGATGAAATAATCTATCTCAGGGGATGTTTTACAAAGAAGTATCTTTGTTTTTTTAGCACTTAATGTTTAACTCATCCAAAATCTTCCGCATGGCTTCAAAAGTAGTAATCCTGGTAGGCACAAGTGGGAGGCGAAGTTTATTCTCAATCATTCCCATAACGTTCAACATTGCTTTTACGCCTGCCGGATTGCCATCCACAAAAAGAAGCTTGAATAACTCGGCAAATTTATGGTGGATAGTCAATGCATTTGCATAATCTCCTCGCAATGCCAGTCTTACCATGCGGCTAAATTCGCGTGGAAATGCATTTCCGATGACTGATATGATACCAACAGCTCCCAAGGTAATCAAAGGGAAGGTAATACCATCATCTCCCGAAATAACGTCAAAATTAGCTGGTTTATTCTTGATGATATCATCCATTTGAGTGATGTCACCGGAGGCTTCTTTGATAGCAATAACATTTTTGAAGTCACGGGCAATGCGCAGCGTGGTTTCTGCTTTCATATTTACACCGGTACGGCCGGGGACATTATAGAGTACAATTGGAAGCTCTGTAGCCTCTGCAATTGCTTTATAATGTTGATAAATACCTTCCTGAGAAGGTTTATTATAATAGGGAACAACAGACAGAATGGCATCTACTCCGGTAAAATCGTCGTTTTGAAGCGTGTCCACAATGGCACGCGTATTATTTCCACCAACACCGAGCAGGATAGGTATCCGACCATTTACGCGTTCGATGACCATTTTCTTGATTTTCTTTTTTTCTTCTTCCGTCAGTGTCGGAGTTTCTGCTGTGGTGCCCAGCACACAAAAAAAATCAGTATTGTTTTGAAGTTGATAGTCCACCAAACGTATCAATGCATCGTAATCAACGCTCTCATCCTCTTTAAAAGGAGTAATCAGCGCTACCCCCATTCCTTTCAATTTAGTCTGTATCATGAGTGAAATTTAAGTAATCTCTAATTAAATGACTCGCAAAAGTACGAATATTTTCGATTTCTACAGCAAATATAAGCTATAAAAAAGATTTCACTGGAAAAATGTTACGAAATGAGCGCTAAAAACTCATCTTCGCTCATTATCTGTACACCCAACTTTTGCGCTTTTTCTAATTTAGCGGGTCCCATATTTTCTCCTGCCAGGATAAAACTGGTCTTGGCAGAAATGCTACCTACATTTTTTCCTCCATTCTTCTCTATCAAATCTTTATATTCGTCTCTGGAGTGATGGGTAAACACGCCGCTGATTACAATAGACTGTCCGACAAGTTTATCGGTATAGCCGCTCAGGTCTTCTTCCTTTCGGCTAAACTGTAATCCGGCAATTTTCAGTCGCTCTATTAATTCTCTATTCAGAGGATTAGCGAAGTAGGAAATGATACTTTGCGCTATTTTCTCACCGATCTCATCGATATTTATCAATCTTTCAAGATCTGCATTTTCCAGTTCTTCTATGTCAGTGAAGGACTTAGCTATTTTCTTTGCTACAGTTTCACCGACAAAGCGGATACCTAGGGCGAACAATGCTCGCTCAAAAGGCACTTCCCTACTTTGGGCAATACCCTTGACGATATTTTCCGCCGACTTATCTCCCATACGGTCCAGATTCTTGATATCGTCTACAGTCAGCTTGTACAGATCTGTCGTATCCTTAATGAGTCCTAATCGGTAGAACATATCCACAGTTTCCGGGCCTAATCCGTCAATGTTCATAGCCTTCCGGCTGATGAAATGCTCGATCTTTCCTTTTATCTGAGGCGGACAAGCCGTTTCGTTGGGGCAATAATGCGCAGCTTCTCCCTCGTAACGGATTAATTTGCTGCCACATTCAGGGCAATGAGTGATGAACTTCACTTTTTCACCTACCATCATACTCCGGGCATCTTTATCTACTCCGGTAATTTTGGGTATGATTTCACCGCCTTTTTCTACATAAACCATATCGCCGACATGCAAGTCGAGCCCTTCAATGATATCTGCATTATGCAGAGAGGCACGTTTTACGATTGTACCCGATAATTGTACCGGATCCAGGTTGGCAACAGGGGTTACTGCTCCGGTTCTTCCCACCTGGTAAGTCACCTTGTTTAAGCGGGTCAATGCACGCTCTGCCTGGAACTTGTATGCGATGGCCCAACGAGGAGATTTTGCGGTGAAACCGAGGTTTTTCTGTTGTTTCAGGCTATTAACTTTCAAAACAATGCCATCCGTGGCTACAGGTAAATTCTTCCGTTCTGTATCCCAATAATGGATGTAATCGAACACTTCCTGCAGGCTGTGGCACTTCTTCATATGGTCGGAGATTTTGAATCCCCATTGTGCAGCTTTCTGCAGGTTTTCATAATGTCCGTCGCAAGGAAGTTCTTCTCCTAATAAATAATAAAGGTAGGCATCCAGTTTGCGGGAAGCAACTATAGCAGAGTTTTGTAATTTCAAAGTGCCTGATGCAGCATTACGCGGATTAGCGAAAAGAGGTTCTTCGCGTGCCTCTTTTTCGCGGTTTAGTTCCTCAAAGACTTCCCACGGCATTAGTATTTCCCCTCTGATCTCAAATAATTGGGGATAATCACCATGCAAAACAAGGGGGATAGTACGGATTGTCTTCACATTATCTGTTACATCATCGCCTTTTTCACCGTCACCACGGGTTACAGCACGTATTAATTTGCCGTTTTCGTATGTCAGCGAGATGGAAGTACCGTCATATTTAAGTTCGGCACAGATTTCAAAATCTTCGTTCAGGGCTTTTTGAGTGCGATCATAAAAGTCAGATACCTCACCTTCGGAATAGGTATTACCCAACGAAAGCATTGGATATTTGTGTGTCACTTGCGTGAAATTCTTATTCAAATCGCTTCCTACGCGCATGGTTGGCGAAGTTTCGTCCTGATATTCAGGATGTTCTCGCTCCATCTCCTGCAATTCCCGCATCATGTCGTCGAACTCTTTGTCGGAGATTTCGGGAGCATTCAACACGTAATAATTGTAGTTGTGCCGATGCAGTTCGGCACGGAGCTGATCTATCTTTTCTTTTGCAGTCATAGCTATTTCAGATTGTTTGAACGCAAAAATACAGGTTTCTCCTCTAATATTTGTACTTTTGCAGAAAATTAAAATTAATATGCGCATTGATATAATAACAGTTCTACCGGAGATGATTGAAGGCTTTTTCAATTGCTCCATTATGAAACGTGCTCAGAATAAAGGGCTTGCAGAAATACATATTCATAATTTACGTGATTATACTGAAGATAAATATCGACGGGTGGATGATTATCCTTTTGGCGGTTTTGCCGGAATGGTGATGAAAATAGAGCCTATAGAGCGCTGTATCAATGCCTTGAAGGCAGAACGGGAGTATGATGAAGTCATTTTTACGACTCCTGATGGTGAGCAGTTCAATCAGCCAATGGCCAATACACTTTCACTTACCCAGAACCTTATTATCCTTTGCGGGCATTTTAAAGGTATCGATTATCGTATTCGCGAGCATCTGATCACTAAAGAAATCAGTATTGGGGACTATGTGCTGACCGGTGGAGAGCTGGCGGCAGCAGTGATGGCGGATGCTATTGTCCGCATCATCCCCGGTGTTATTTCCGATGAGCAATCAGCGTTATCCGACTCGTTCCAGGATAATCTTTTGGCTGCTCCGGTTTATACAAGACCTGCCGATTACAATGGTTGGAAAGTTCCGGAAATTTTATTGTCCGGGCATGAGGCTAAGATTAAAGAATGGGAGTTGCAACAGTCTTTGGAACGGACGCGCAGACTCCGCCCGGATTTGCTGGGAGAGGAATAAATCAGTTGTATAAAAATAGAAAAAGGACATTCGCTATGAATGTCCTTTTTTATGTAAAATAGGTGCGAATGATATTCACTTGTTATTGGTTATACCTCAAGCGCACCGATAATTTCTTTCACGGACTTATATCCGTGTCTATCGAGATAGTCGTTTATACCTTCCGCTACTTTAATAGTAACTGCCGGATCGATGAAATTTGCCGTACCGATTTGGATGGCTGAAGCTCCGGCAAGCATAAATTCCACAGCGTCTTTCCAGTTCATGATACCTCCTAAACCAATGACAGGTATTTTTACCGCCTGGGCAACTTGCCATACCATGCGGAGCGCAATAGGTTTCACTGCCGCTCCGGACATGCCGCCTGTTACCGTGGAAAGGATGGGACGTCTGCGTTCTGCATCTACAGCCATTCCTAACAAGGTATTGATGAGTGATACGCTGTCTGCACCGCCATTTTCAGCAGCACGTGCTATTTCTGTGATGTCTGTAACATTGGGTGACAGTTTTACGATAAGTGTCTTTTTGTAAACTGAGCGTACGGCTTTTACCACTTCCTCCGCTCCTTTGGCTGTGACGCCAAATGCCATTCCACCTTGCTTTACATTAGGGCAGGATATGTTTAATTCTATGGCAGGAATATTTACAAGTTCATTAATGATTGCAGCCGTTTCCATATAATCTTCGATAGCAGAGCCTGAAACATTCACAATCATATTGGTTTTTATATCCTTGATACGCGGATAGATATGTTCAACAAAGTAATGTACACCCTTATTTTGCAGTCCCACAGCGTTTAACATACCTGATGGAGTCTCTGCCATACGCGGATACGGATTACCTTCACGTTTGTGAAGAGTAGTTCCCTTTACAATTATACCACCTATTCGCGATATATCGATGAAATCGGCGAATTCTTCACCATATCCAAAAGTTCCGGATGCTGTCATCACCGGATTTTTCATTTGCAATTCACCAATGTTTACACTTAAATCTGCCATAATAGTTTGTTTATATTAAAAACCGGACCTTCTTTACATACGCATAAATGACCTTCTGTGGTATTTTCCACACAACATAAGCAAGCGCCTATGCCGCATGCCATCATGTTTTCTAAAGACACTTCACAATTAGTGCCTTTACTTTTGGCATATTTGGCTACAGCCATCATCATTGGTTTAGGACCGCAGGTATATATTTGTTCGAAGTTCACCTTGCTCAATATAGAATGTTGGGTGACATATCCTTTTTCGCCATGACTGCCGTCTTCCGTGGTGGTATATACATCTCCATAGGCAGCAAAATCTTCTAATTGCAACAAGTCTTTATCGCTTCTGGCACCTAATACGAAGGTGGGTTTGCTTCCGTTTTTCGCCAATTGCTCGCCTAAATACAACATCGGTGCTGTACCTACGCCGCCACCTACTAATAAGAGCTTATCCGAGGGCTTTTCAGGCATTGTGAAGCTGTTTCCTAATGGAAGTACCACATTGATTATATCTCCTTGTTTTGCCGCTCCTAATCGCTTGGTTCCATCTCCTACAAGTTGGATTAGAAACCACACCTCATTCCGTTGTTTGTCTACATAATTAATAGAGATAGGGCGTCGCAGGAAAGTAGTGGGTGAACCGTCTACGCGAATTTCGGCAAATTGTCCCGGAAGCATTTCCGGGAGCAGGGACGGGGAAGTCAATTTCAGCAGCGCATAATTGGCATGCAGTCGGACGTTCTCGGTCACTGTCAGGTCTAAAATATATTTTTTCATATTATCTATAAAGAAGAATTATCTTTTGGCTGCAAAGATACGGGAATTTGTGCAAATAGCCGTAGTTACCCCTTAATTTTCCGATTTGAATGTCTCATAAGTATTATCATCAAAGAAAATTCTTATTTCTGTTATTTTTTTAGGCGGTCTTTCTTTATAGATAATTTCTTGTTTTACAACCTCTTTAGGCGTATTTACTGGAGCTTCTAACGCGATTTCCTTGCGATTTTCCGGAGTGCTTGGCTCGTTGGACGGATTTTCCGGATTGTCAGCAAATAAAGGATAGTCGAATCCGTTGTTTTCAACGGATGGAGAATTATTGCTCATGTTTCCTTTTCCTGTTAGCAGCCATTCAAGGTTGATGTCATTATACCGCTTGTGAAGTTTCAGAATGACTTCTGTACTTGGATTATTACGGGAGGCTAATATATGGGAAATAGTGGCTTGAGCTACTTCTATACTTTCGGCAAATGCTCCAGCAGTTAACTGCTCCCTGTCCATTATCATCTTAAATCTATCCTTTATACTCATGGCGTAGATATTATTACAATTGTATAAGTCTTTAAATCCGATTACAAAAGTAAATAATAGGATTTACAAAAGCAAATTACGAGTGTAATATTTTAAAATTTACAATCGTACTCGGCAAATTTACTTATGTCAAGCTTATATTTGTAAAGAGGTTATTTTTCATGAAAAACATCTCTAATATTAGCTTTAATAAAATACATTATTATACTGATTTACAGTTTAATATATTGTATTGTGATAGGAGTATTACAGAGATTACAAATGTTTTGACGTCTATTTCTTATATTTATAATTTAAAAGTCTAATAAATAGTTATATATATCAGATTTATAATGATATACACTATGATTAATATGTTGTTAACTGCTCACAGGATAAAGATGTAATAATGTATATAATAGACGTAAACACCCCTATTTACAAAAGTGTTAATCATCTATTATGTATACATGTAATATGTTTAGCTTTGTAATATATACGTTTGTGAATACTGTGTATTACATTGGTAATACTTCATAGTTGTATAGTACAACTATTCCTCTATCCGGTTTATAAATCCTGGTAAAGTAATACTCGATTCTAAAAGAAAATTGGTGACAAAATTGGGAAGCGACTCTATGTTATCAGTTTTATGAAGGTCAACAATAAATTCTTTGCTTTATTTCAATATAAATACCCGAATGATTGAAAAGAAACGATTCTCAGAGGCTTATTTTGAATGTATTATACTGTATTATAGTATATTATGTGTATATTTAATTGCCGGATAAATCATGATAATAGAAAAAAAGGGGGAAAATCCCCCTAAATATGATAAAATGATACATAAATGAATCATTTTCGTATTTTCTTCTTTTATTAAAAAGATATGGAATGAGAAAATCAATGCAGGATTTTAAAGACCAATTCCCGTAAAAGGTCGCTATCGTTTAAGGAAGGGTTTCCTACTCCTTTAGACTTGGCATCTGTATATCGTATCTCTCCGATGATCTGCATGGTTTTTATTCCATTGTACATCCTCATGGCATTTAGATATTCGCGGGACTGCCACGGGCTCTTCAGACCTAAGAATGCTGCGATGCCTTGCTCCGATTTTTCGGGGGCATAATAGGCCAGCATCAGATTGGAAAAGAATCCGAAAAGTAAAGATAAAGTCATTTGAATCGGATTGGTTTTCGGATTTTCTTCAAAATATTTTATTATTTTATTGGCCTTTAGTATGTCTT
>OHKU01000998.1_pt1 | contig 13968 bp, 5 predicted proteins | sample 1568911 | NCBI WGS metagenome assembly OHKU01 (sample SAMEA3879574, study PRJEB24766) | human gut metagenome | biome: human-associated habitat; feature: feces | place: USA | collected 1985/1987
CTGTCTTTACAGGAAATGCACCTGAAGGTACCTGGAATAAGGCATTGAAAATCTTATCTGTGCTCTCGCCCGGACGATTATGCTCCGTGAAATTACCCAATAAATTTAACTGTACAGTAGTCGTTGGACTTACCGTGATATCCAGATTTGTGCGGACGTTCAATCTTGAATATTTCAACTGCGTAGAATAACCATCGTTATCTGATGTCGGTTTCAATAGACCTCTATTATCCAGGAAGTTCAGCATCGTATAGTAACGTACAAACTGACTTCCTCCTTGTGCTGTGAAATTCACATTATCACCGTAACTCATGTCTCTCAAAGATTCATCCAACCAATCTACATTCGGATAAACACCCGGATAAGTCTGATTCTTGAATGCATCCAGTTCCGTACCCGAATAGCGGGGAGCCAAGCCATCATTCTCCATCGCCTCATTCAATGCCATGGCATACGTATACCCGTCAGCAAATTTAGGCAAACGCTTAGGAGAAGCCATATTAAATTCATAAGAGAAAGTGATCTTAGGTGCACCTACCGATCCTCGTTTTGTTTTCACAAGAATAACACCATTTGCACCCCTTATGCCATACAAACTGGTAGCCACAGCATCCTTTAAAACGCTGACTGATTCTATTTCTTCAGAACTCAATTCATCAATCGAACGTTCAAAACCATCCACCAGCACCAACGGACTATTGGAATTCAAAGAGCTATTTCCACGTATATACAGCGTTGCGCCATTCTCCCAAACCGTACCGGCTTTTTGCAAAACCTGTAGTCCGGGAAGCGTACCGAATAACTGGTTAGATGGTTTTATGCTGTTCTTATGTGAGAGATTCGTTGTAACAGAAACTGCACCGGTCATCTCTCTTGCATCCATGGTAATAGTACGTCCCATTTCTACCACCTCATCATTCTGACGGACTATCAGTGTGTCTTCCTGAGCCATTACGCCAAGTGAACACAGTACGCCAGTCAAAAATATATTGATCTTTTTATTCATAATATTTTTCATTTCTAAGTTCCAGAAACATTATTCCCAACCCGGATTCTGTATCAATCCGTATCCCTTATTCACCTCGTCCTGCGGGAAGGCACTAAAGTACCAGATAGAAGAGAATCCACCGGCATTCCACCAAGCACGGTTTCTATCTGTTTCAGCCAGAGAGAAAGGTTCGCAAATATACGTGCCATCCCCTTTATTCTTATATACATTCAGCCCATGTAAAGGTGTATTGAACTTATCTTCCATTTTCCAACGGATGAGGTCGAAGAAACGTACTTCTTCGTAACCAAACTCACAAGCACGCTCACGAAGAACTGCTTCACGGAATTGTTCTTGCGTCATTCCTGTTTTCAAGCCACCCAAGCCTACACGTGCACGTACTTCATTTACGCATTGATATGCCTGGCTGTTAGGGCCGCCATTATATTCATTCAAAGCTTCTGCATAACTCAGATAAAGTTCAGCAATACGCAGATGTGGCCACTGGATAACATGTCCGCTAAGTTCATTACCACGATCCAATCCCCATTTACGACAAGCCAATCCGGTTTTCAGACTTAAACTATGCATGGCTCCTTGTCCCCAGTCTTTCCCTTTCGGATAATTAGTTTTATCACTGGGATACTCCTGAGTCAATTCAACAGTTCTTCCCTGATAAATATCGCCATCCAATATAAAGGTTTCGTTTAAACGAGGGTCGCGGTTCACGAATGGGTTTGCAGTATGTTCAGGATTGTTCCAGTCAAAATCTGAGCCATCAGCCATCGGGAACATATCGAAGTATTCTTTAGTGGGACAATAGCCTCCCCAACGGATGGCATTCCACAACACCAGTTGTCCGGCACTTAAACTTGCCGAATAGATATTCCGATGTACAGAAATCAGTGTTTCGGTAGTTCCACGGTCAAAGTAAGCTTTGCGGAAAGCATAACGATATTCACTAGGTGAAACATCATTTTTTTGTACCAAACGATAAAAGCCATTCTGGCCGAGGGCATTAAAGAAAGCCTCACAAGCATCTACAGCTTTTTTCCACCGTTCGCGGTCGTAATTACCAAACCAGGTCATGTGCTGTTCCGAAGCCTCTCCGGCAGCATAAGGCTGATCGCTGTTTAGCAACGGGCTTGCCACAAACAATAAGACTCTCGCTTTCAATCCGTAAGCACCAGCTTTGGTCAAACGACCATCCCACTGTGCCATATCTTCATCCGAAATTCTCCATGGAAAGTCCTGACAAGCTATGACATCATTCAGAAGTCCTATGATAAAATCAACAGTTTCCTGCAGGGTTGCACGTTTAGGCATTTCGTCATCAGCTGCAATCACCCTATCTACTATGGGGAGTCCACCATAATGACGCAACATGTGTGCATAATAGATAGCAACAAGCATTTTGGCTTCTGCTTTCAGACGCTCTTTCTCAGTTTGGGTCATATCAGGCACACGGTCTACATTATTATAAAGTATCCATGCATGGCGAATTGCCGACCACATGTGAGTCTCGCTTTCATTAAAACGAATCTTAGTAGTCATGTAAGTTGCTCTGGGAGTATTCTCGACAGAGGAATTATAACTACCTGAATAATAAACACGTTGAACACCGGAGTATCCTACATTATCGCAATTCAAATCGGTGAGTCCTTCAATAGTTCCCAACCACATGGTAGTATAATAGCCACTGGTTTCCAAACCATAAGGCAAATATTGATAGCTATACGACAATACGCGACGGGCATACTCTGCCGTAGAAAATACGGTGTCAATCGTAACATCCGTACTGGGCGGCTTCTGCAGGAATTTATCCCCGAAAGCCAAATCCTCACACGCCATTGTCACAAATAGACCTAAGGCCAATAATATAACGTGAAAATGCTTTCTTATATTTTTCATAATAACTGTTTATTAAAATCCTATTTTTAAACCAAAATTCACGACTTTAATCAACGGATAGGCGCGTCCATCCGGATTAGATTCAGGGTCACAGAAGTCCAGATCACTAAATGTCAACAGATTATATCCGGAGAGAGACAGACGCAAAGAACTGATACGGAATTTCTGTAACATAGCTTTGGGGACAGAATAACCTACCTCAATGTTCTTCAGACGAATATATGAAGCATCACGCAACCATAAATCCGAGTCTTTATAGTTATTGGTTTTACTACCACTCAAAGAAATGGCAGGAGCTTTTGCACTATTCCCTTTTTCAGCTGTCCAAGCATCATCAATCATATATTGAAGAAGTGAATTTGTACCCGTTTCTCCAAATGGAGTACGATAGATACGACTTACAAGACGGGAAGTCTGGAATGCACCTGCCCACGTCATACTCAGGTCAAAGCCTTTCCAGGAAAAGCCCAACTGCATATTGCCATTTAGAAGTGGATAGGTAGGATAACCAATAGCCGATATATCATTTGCATCAATCTTACCGTCCTTGTTCAGGTCTTTATACTTCACATCTCCAGCTATGGGTGAGAAACCGGAACCATGATCGGGAATGCCATTTTCTTTTCCTTTCAAAGATTCATAATTAGCAGCATCCTCTTCCGTAAAAAAGCCGTCATTTACATAGCCGAATTGTTGACCAACCGGGCGTCCGGTTTCACACATCCATTCATAAGGCTGGGGAATTTCATCTTTGAAAATGACTTTATTCTTGGCATAGGACCAACTGGTACCGATGTAATAACTAAAATCCCTGATTGCATCTTCCCAACGCGCAGTTACCTCAAAACCTTTATTATCCACTTTACCCATATTTACAATAGGTAGAGAAATTGCCAGATAACCAGGGTTTACCTGGCGGGAAATCAAAATGTCTTTACGATGCTCGATGAAGTAATCGAAAGAAGTTTTCAGATGGCTATCGAAGAAATGCAAATCAACACCATAATTCTGTTTTGCAGCAGTCTCCCAAGTTACATCAGGGTTTCCAACCTTTGACTCTTTGGCACCCGGAAGGAAATTATTGGTAGTAGAACCGAAACTATAAATACCTGTAGTATTATTACCTCCCGCTGTACTGATGATATAACTATCGGGCAAATAAAGGAAACGTGATCCATCAGAAACGATATCATTACCTACAATGCCATAAGATGCACGTAGTTTCAAGTAACTGACATAAGGTTTCAGTGGCTCCATAAACTTCTCTTCAGAGATAATCCAACCGACTGAACCGGCAGGGAATGTACCGAAACGCTTCCCTTCTGCAAAGTTCTCCGAACCATTATAACCAATACTAAGGTCTAATAGATAACGAGTTTTGTAATCATAAGTGGCACGTCCCACAAAGCCTACATAACTACGGGGAATACCTGTATTTTTGCTGGGATAATATTTCATTGTTTGATTGTACATAGCCAGAGCAGAGACATGATGTAATCCAAAATCTCTTTGGAAATTCAAAGCTGCTTCAAGATACCAGTCACGGGACTGTCCAGCCTCCTGTGTCCAACCCATAGTCTGTGCTTCCTGTATCTTTCTTATCAAAGTCTCGCCACTTTCTGTAAGGTAGGCCTCATATTGGTCGGCTTTTCCTTCACGGCGTCGTTTATCAGTCACACCACTATTATAAGCTCCTTTAATATGTGCTTTTAAGCCTTTTGTGAGAACATCAAGTTTCTGTTCCAGAGAAAAGTCGAAGTTAATCACATTTCCGCCTGTAGTGGTGTACCCTTTACCGTAATATGTATTCAGTCCATCATTAATAACACCGAAATTGCCAAATACCGATTTATTGACGGAAATCCATTTACCATCCACAATTCCAGCTCCTGAAAAAGGTACAGCACTGTAAATGTTGTCATACAAATAAGAGATATCAGTATAAGTACCGTTGTTATAGTTAGGCTCCGTCTTGTCAGTAAGACGCCCTCCCAGATTGATCTTCATAGAGGTAGTTTTCGTCACATCTATATCCATATTGATACGATAGTTATAGCGGTTATAGCTAAAGCCACGATCATTTTCATGGAAAGTCTCAAAAAGTCCCTTTTGGGTAAATACACCTAAGGAAGCAAAATAACGTACCCGGTCGGAACCACCGGAAATTGTCATATTATGTTGTGTCTGCAGTGCGGAATTTTTAATCAGTAAATCCGTCCAGTCCGTATCGGCATAAAGAATTGGGTTACTATGTGTACGGAAACCTTCCAGCATTGCATCTGTAAACATCAGTTTGTCTTCAGCAACACCATCACGCAGTTGGGCAGCATTATATGTCATAGCATAGTCGTAACTGTTAGCAAACTCCGGAATATTGGTAGGCATCTGAAGACCAGCACTGGTGGAGAAAGTTATTTTAGCTTTACCGGATTGTCCGCGCTTCGTTGTCACCAGGATAACACCATTGGCACCACGCACACCAAATACAGCTGTAGCAGAAGCATCTTTCAATACGGTAATATCTTCCACTTCATTGGGGTCTAATTGGGTGAACGAACGTTCCACTCCATCAACCAGACATAATGGAGCAGACAAACCGGTAGACAAGGAACCTACACCACGCACATACAGCGTTGCATCATCAGCTCCCGGCTGACCGCTACTCTGTACACTGGATAATCCGGGAACCTTACCACTCAATGCATTGGCAATACTTCCTACCGGAGATTTCATAATTTCATCTGATTTCACTGAGGATAAAGCACCGGTAACAGTTACTTTCTTCGTAGTACCATAGGCAATAACCTGTACTTCCTCTAACAGCGTAGCACTTTCAGCCATTGAAATCTTCAACTTGCTCTCACCTTTATAGACAATTTCCTTGTCTTCGTACCCCACAAAGGACACCACAATGGTAGCACGGAACACTTAAGGTAAACTTACCATCTAAATCCGTAATCTTACCATTCTGGGTACCTTTCACCCTGACAGTAGCACCAATAATCGGGCCTTGGTCATCAAAGACCTCTCCCGTTACTACTCTTTCCTTGTCTTGTTGTGTTACAGCCACAGCTTCGGAACGTTTTTCGTCTCCTAAGCTCTTGCCGGGACATATGACCAAGAAAGCAAAAATAAAAATCCACAATTTGTTTTTCATAAAAAAGTGATTTTACATAACATTATTAAATAAGGAATAACCATGGTCAATATTTTAGTATCGCATATACACTTACTAAAACAGTGCAAATGAATGAAATCTACAAGACAAGTACCTGACCATTGGGTCATATAGAGGGGCACAAATTGTCTTGCAGACAATTTGTGCCCCATTTCGGACAAAACTAACAACACTCTTTGTCGGAGAAGTTTTATTCCCGAATATCCTCTTCTGCCTGAGAATCCTCCCGGGGAGAATCTTTTCTATAAGACAAAGGAGCAACTCCATAAAAAGACTTGAAACAACGGCTGAAATAACGTGGAGAAGTAAAGCCCAGCCGATACGAGATTTCTGAAATATTATATTGTGGTTCTTCCTGCAGCAATCTTAAAGCTTCTTCTAATTTCAGCTTCATTGTAAACTCATTCGGAGTTAACCCCATAACTTCTTTCAGGCGAAGGAACATTTTGCTCCGCCCCATATTCAATTCGGAAGCCAACATATTCATATCAAAGTCCGGATTGTCAAAATTACGTTTTATTACTTCTGATGCCGTATCCAGCAGTTTCTGATCTGCAGCCGTAAAGCCACCTGCCTCCTGGGGGATCATAGCTTCTGTCCTACTCAGTTTCTTCAGCAGCAATCGTCTGTTTCTTAGCAGATTATTGCAACGTGCCAAGAGTAATTTCACATTAAAGGGTTTTGTGATATAATCATCTGCTCCAAACATATATCCTTCTATCGTATAATCTATTGAAGATTGTGCTGTAAGCAATACAACAGGGATATAGGCCAATTCCAGAGAATTCTTAATTTTATAGCACATTTCCTTACCAGACATCACCGGCATCATAACGTCACTCACTACCAGATCCGGCTGCAACTGTTGAGCCAGTTCAAAACCCATTTGTCCGTTTGACGCTTTATTTACAATATAGCTTGATGAAAAAATACCTTCCAACATATCCAATACTCCTTCATCATCTTCTACCAACAATACACGAGGTTTTCCGGATTCTTCTTTCTCCTGCCCTGCATCCATCTCACTCTCTTCAGACTCTTCTTCCGGTAATGGTTCCACCTCATCGTAGACAATAGCTTCCCAATCCAATGCAGGTACCGTTACTTTCTCATGTTCCAACTCTTCCTTAGTAAAATGGTTGTTGCCCAGAAGCAGTTGTATTTTAAAGCTACTTCCTTCTTCCAGTACACTTTCTACGGTAATATCACCTCTGTGAGCCTCAATTATTCCTTTAGTAAGAGCCAGCCCGATGCCACTTCCAGCAATCCCCCTCTGTTGCTTTTCATTCCCTTGATAAAAACGTTCAAAAATTCTGGATAAATCATCCTGGGGAATTCCACATCCGGTATCTGATACAGTTATTTCCATTATCTGCTGCTGCTTCCTGACTGATACCTTAACACTTTTCCCATCAGATGTATATTTAAAAGCATTCGATAACAGATTAAACACTGCTTTCTGCATCTGCACAGGATCAAACCAAACTTCCATCTTCTCATTGGGATGTTCAAACGTATATACTATATTTCTTTTCCGGGCAAGTTCCCAAAATGAACGGTAAACATCTTCCAGAAATGGCACTATATCAACACACTCTACCTTCAATTTCATGAATCCCTGCTCCTGTTTTCTGAAATCCAATAGTTCTGTAATCAAAAAACGTAAATTCATTGCATTCTTATGAATACTATGTAATCTGCGATAAACAGAAAGTGAAAGCTTTTCTGATTGCAACAACATCTCTATCTGCCCAACGATCAAAGTTAACGGAGTACGGAATTCATGGGATATATTAGTAAAGAAACGAAGTTTCATTTTATTCACTTCTTCTATTCGTTCCTTTTCATCCTTTTCTTTGGCTAATGAAAGAGCCAGTGCCTTACGGGCATTTCGTACCCTTAGGAAAACATATATAATTCCTGCTACTATCAGAAAATACACCAGATAGGCCCAAAAACTACGATACCAGGGATAATGTATCACAATGTTAAGTGCTATTTCCTCTCCCATATCCTCACCCAATCTGTTTTTTGCCTCACGTACTTTTAATACGTAATTCCCCGGAGCAAGATTCGTATAAATCAGTCGTAATTGGTTTGTTGATATCCAATCTTTATCAAAACCTTCTAATTTATACTGATACCAGATACTTTTTTCTAATTCGATATAGTTGGAGCTGGAAAAGTCCACCATCAGATTATTCTGCCAAGACGATAAATCGATATGCTGTATAAATGGCAATGATTCCTCCAATACATGTTGGGTATCTCCCGGACACACCTTGACATTATTGACAAAAAGACTCACAAAATAAAGTTCAGAAGTGTCACTCTCATCATTTATATATAAATCTTTCTCACGAAACGAGATCACACCATCTACCCCACCGATATAAACCATGTCGTCATCCGCTACACAAATTCCACCTCCATCTGCAACTGCAGAAATCATACCTTTTATAGCTCCCAACTCAACCGAATACATCGAATGGCTAAAAGGTGAATAAATAGAGATTCCTTTATCATTAGTTATCAGTATATTATTTAGAGGAGATTCGGCCAGATTATAACAGAAATTACTTAGCAAACTATTTTGTTCAGCTGTGTAATGTTCCCACTTCCCTGTATCATAGTTATATGAAAACACTCCATTACCTATGGTCGAAACGTAAACAGTTCCATCCTTAGCTTCCATTATCTTAGTAATCCGTACCTTACGGTTTTCTAATGTGTCAAAGTGCACAGATTCGATCTTACCCCAATCACTTAATGATAATTTATACAGGTCCAAATCGGCAGCCAGCCAAACATATCCCCGGGAATCAATTTCAAATGTCTGAAAAATATCTTTATTGCTGATTAAGTGGAATTCCCCTTTATCCGGATGCATACGCCAGAAGCCATTTCGGGCTGTCACATACAACCAGCCATCTTTAAATAGAGAATAATAAATAATATGGTCAGGACCTTTTCCGGTACGTTTATAGTCATCCAAATAATTATGAAAAAGATTAGTTGCTCTATCATAGAGGCTAAGTCCTCCCGTATATGTACCTATATATATTTGGTCACGGCTTTCATCATAAGTAATAGTCTTCACATTATCATGCAAAATTGAATTCTTACCACTCTCAGTAGTATAATAGGTAAAAGTATTCGTTTTCCGGTTGAACCGATTTACACCTCCTCCATCCGTACATATCCAAAGGTCACGCCTCTTATCTTCTATTATTTGCCCTATAATCGGATAATTCAAACAATTATTGTTTGCCTCGGCATAGACGTAATACTTAAATAAATCCTTTTTCAGATTGAAATAATTCACACCTCCATAATAGGTGCCAACCCAGATAGTACCTTGCCTGTCCTTATAAAGAGAAAATACAGATTCATGTGATAACGAACCCGGATGAAAATTCGGACGATATACACAATAAGTATCCGTACTGGGTCTATACATTTGCAATCCATCAAAAGTACCGAACCAAACATTATTTTGGTCATCCTCCACAAAACTACGTATCTGTTCACTTACTACACGATCGGAAGCAGATATTTCTTTTTTCAGAATTCCATCACGCCCTATCTTATATAAGCCTCTCATGCGGGAAGCAATCCACAATTCATTTCTGCTACTTACAAATAATTTAAAAATCTCGATTCCCGGTAACAGGCACTTTACGGTTTCTCCTTCCAATACATATAAACCTTTGGCTGTTCCAATCCATGTTTTATCCCCACTTTTAGCCATACACCAAATTGTTGGAGTATTCAACTTCTGATAAAAAGACAGGGAGTCAGCCTCAGCATTATATCTAAACAAGGAATCACCGGCAGCACACCAGACTTCATTATCAAAAACAGCAATGGAACTTATGCCTGTAGGATATATTTCTTTAAAACGTTCTTTTCTAATATCATATTTAATTAGCGCTCCATCCGTCTTCAGAAAAACATCCCCGTAAAAGTCACCTACGATTTGATCGACTACTCCATTAATGAACTTCTTCTTCCGAAGTTGATTATCTATGATTTCATAAGATTTATATGTAGAGAGCCGTTCGCCATCATAGATATTAACCCCCTCATTTGTCCCAAACCACATACGCCCCAAAGTATCCTGGTAGATGGCCAGAACCGAAAGATTTGAAAGTCCATCTTTCATATCCAGTTTCTTGAAATACTGTCCATACAAGTTAATGCAAAATAATAATAAGACAGGTGTTACATAGTATTTGGTTCTTTTCATATAAATTATTAATTTCTTAAAAGCAAAACTATAGAAATTATTCAAATAAGGCAAATAAACTTTTAAAATTATAGTTTTCTCGATTTTAATAGTTTCAAGCTATGCCAATAACGTCCATTTTTGTAGCACAAATTGTGTAATCATCTAAAAATGAAATGTATCAAAGAGAGCTACTCTGAAATTTTCTATACCTTTGCACTAATCCTAAAATCAAAATACAGAAAGCCATGAAAGGAATTTTCTTATCAATACTATTGTTTTTATCAACGTTAAGCATACAAGGTGCTGAGTCAAATAAAGAATACACATTATGGTACAATCGCCCGGCATACAATCGTGGGGGAAACTTTAGCCAAATCGCAGCAAGAGGATTTCCTTATGATGAAGATTGGGAGAAATGGTCACTTCCCATTGGGAATGGTGCTATGGGAGTCTGCATCTTCGGACGAACTGATGTAGAACGTATCCAATTAGCAGAGAAAACAATGGGTAACAAGGGTGCCTATGGTATGGGAGGATTCACTAACTTCGCAGAAATCTACCTGGATATTCATCATAACTATGCACAAGATTACAAGCGCGCACTACGCTTAAATGATGCAATTTCCACTGTAAACTACAAACATGAGGAAATAGAATATGACAGAGAATACTTTGCCAGCTATCCTGCCAATATAATTGCTGTAAAATTAAAAGCCAGTCAACCGGGTAAGGTGTCATTTACACTTCGCCCGGTCTTACCGTACCTGCATTCGTTTAATGATGAACAAACCGGACGTAGCGGACAAGCACATGCCGAAAAAGATCTCATAACATTGAAAGGAGAAATCCAATACTTCCATTTACCTTACGAAGGGCAAATAAAAGTAGTGAATTATGGGGGAACACTCTCCTGTTCAAACAAGGGTGAGAACAACAGCACTATAGATATAAGCAAAGCCGACAGCGTAATACTATACATATCCGCTGCTACTTCTTACCAACTAAAAGACAGTGTCTTTCTTTTACCAAATGCAGAAAAATTCAAAGGCAATACCCATCCGCATAAACAAGTTTCTGAATGTATAGGGAGAGCTGTAGAGAAGGGGTATGAAGTCCTGCGCAAAGAACACATTGCTGACTATCAACAACTTTTCAATAGAGTTAATTTCCAATTGACAGAAGATATCCCCTCTATCCCTACTGACAAGTTACTATACCAGTACCGCAACGGAAAACGCGATGCATACTTGGAAGAACTCTTTTTCCAATATGGACGCTATTTGTTGATAGCTTCTTCACGCCAAGGCTCTCTTCCCCCCAACTTGCAAGGTGCCTGGAACCAATATGAGTTCGCTCCCTGGTCCGGAGGATACTGGCACAATGTAAATGTACAAATGAACTATTGGCCGGTATTCAATACAAATCTGACTGAACTCTTTATCCCATATGCGGACTATAATGAAGCATTCCGCAAAGCTGCAACTCAAAAAGCTGTTGATTATATCACTCAGAACAATCCGGAGGCACTAAACCCGATAGCCGAAGAAAATGGCTGGACAATCGGTACCGGAGCTACGGCATTTGCCATAGAAGGTCCTGGGGGACATTCTGGCCCGGGAACAGGAGGTTTCACAACCAAACTGTTCTGGGATTACTATGATTTCACCCGTGATAAACAACTACTGAAAGATCATGTCTATCCGGCACTTATGGGCATGGCCAAATTCCTGTCCAAAACATTGAAACCCCAACCTGACGGAACATTACTGGTAGATCCGTCTTTTTCACCGGAACAGGTTCACCAGCAGGTTTATTATCGATCTAAAGGATGCATATTCGACCAAAGTATGATTCTGGAGACATATCGTGACTTATTGCATGCTGCCGAGATTCTGAAAGATAAAGATCCGTTCCTGAAAACGGTAAAAGAACAAATCGGGAAATTAGATGCTATATTGATTGGTGAATCCGGCCAAATAAAAGAATTCCGTGAGGAAAATAAATATGGAGAAATCGGACAATACCAGCACCGGCATATATCCCAGCTATGTGCTATGTACCCCGGAACTATTATTAATGCCGACACCCCGGAATGGTTAGAAGCCGCCAAAGTAACTCTGAAAGAGCGAGGCGACAAATCAACAGGATGGGCTATGGCTCACAGGCAAAACCTATGGGCACGAGCAAAGAATGGCAATCGTGCCTATAAATTATACCAAGACATCCTGACTTACGGAACTTTAGAAAACTTATGGGGTTCTCATCCTCCTTTTCAAATAGATGCCAATTTCGGAGCAACTGCCGGAATAGCAGAAATGCTATTACAAAGCCATGAGGGATATATTGAACCCTTACCTGCCATCCCGGATAATTGGGATAAAGGAAGCTTCAGCGGACTAATGGCACGTGGAAACTTTCAAGTCTCAGCCACATGGGAGAACGGTGCAATCCAGAGTATCCGGATTTTATCTAATAAAGGAGAGCTTTGCCGGATAAAATACTGCAAAGCAGCAAGTGCACAAGTGACCGACAAGTATAACAAACCAATTAAAATCAAACTTTCCGGTAATGATATCTTTGAATTCAATACCCGAAAAGGAGAAATATATGAAATCATTTTCTAACACTTCAATCATTTATCATTAACAGTATTATGAAAAAACTACATTTAATCGCTTTTACTATCCTGTCTCTGTTTTCATTCCCGATGCAGGCACAAAAACTTTTGCCTGCCGAACAAGAGATAGGGCTACAGTACGGTGCAGACCGTTTAGGAAAGCGATATGACGCAGCTATGCAAAAGTTCCGTGAAAACCGACTGGGAGCATTTATTCATTGGGGATTGTACGCCATTCCCGGAGGAGAATGGAACGGTCAGGTATATAACGGGGCTGCCGAATGGCTCAAGTCGTGGGCTAAAGTCCCCGCTGAAGAATGGCTACAACTTATGAAACAATGGAATCCACAGAACTTCGATGCAAAGAAGTGGGCTAAAATGGCGAAAGACATGGGAGTGAAATACGTCAAAATTACGACTAAACACCACGAAGGTTTCTGCCTATGGCCAAGTAAGTTTACAGAATACACCGTAACTAATACCCCATACAAAAAGGATATTCTGGGAGAATTAGTAAAAGCCTACAACGAAGTGGGTATCGATGTACATTTCTACTTTTCCGTTATGGACTGGAGTCACCCGGACTGGCGCTACAGTATCAAAAACCAAGAAGACGAGATCGCCTTTCAGCGCTTCCTGGCATTCACCGACAACCAGCTAAAAGAACTCGCCACCCGCTATCCCACTGTCAAAGATTTCTGGTTCGACGGAACCTGGGATGAAAGTATCAAGAAGAACGGTTGGTGGACCGCACATGCAGAACGTATGTTGAAAGAACTCATCCCTGGCGTTACAGTCAACAGCCGACTACGTGCCGATGATTACGGCAAAAGGCACTTTGACAGCAACGGACATCTTATGGGAGATTACGAATCAGCTTATGAACGTCGCCTCCCCGATCCTATAAAGGACCTGCAAGTGACCAAATGGGATTGGGAAGCGTGTATGACTCTTCCTGAAAACCAATGGGGCTATCACAAGGACTGGTCTTTGAGCTATGTAAAGAATCCGGTCGAAGTGCTGGAAAGAATCGTCCATGCTGT
>OHKU01000999.1_pt1 | contig 13955 bp, 7 predicted proteins | sample 1568911 | NCBI WGS metagenome assembly OHKU01 (sample SAMEA3879574, study PRJEB24766) | human gut metagenome | biome: human-associated habitat; feature: feces | place: USA | collected 1985/1987
CATTTACGTAATGTAGATACGGGAATGGACTATCAGAACCGGGCATCCTTGGCTATCTGGATGAATGTAGACATGAATGTGTGGGCAGAAAAAGTAAAGGCATTACCCATGGTCACCGAAGTGGTGAGACCCGTTTACTGGCCACTCATCAGCATGGGTGCCTACTCTGCTTTTAATGTCGATTCATGGGATGGTTTGGATGGTACAATTGAAAAGCCACTCGGTATAGATGAAATTCTGGCAGGAGAAGAGTTCTTCAAATTCTACAATATGCAATTGCTGGCAGGAGAGTGGGTTTCAGATAAATCGGATATCCGTGAAGTCAATATTATAGAGACAACAGCCCGGACTATGGGCTGGACGCCTGAAGAAGCAATTGGAAAGCACATCTTTTATTGTAATAAAGAAGTGACGCCTATGACCGTAATAGGAGTAATAAAAGACTGTGCTTACAAATCTCCCGCAAAAGATTTGCCACACACCGTATTTGTCAATACAAACAAATCGGAATATATGTGGCCGCGTTGTTTTGTGCTTTTCAAATATAAGCCGGGAACCTGGGAGGAATGCCGTCGCCGCATTGAGGAGATGCAACAGTCGGAACTTCCCGACCGCAAACTTTTTTTAGATAGTGAAGAAGAACGATACAACAAATACCTGAAATCAGAGGATGCATTATCCGGTCTTTTGAGTTTCTCTTCATTGGTTTGTATTCTGATATCCGTGTTCGGTATCTATTCCCTGGTCACATTGACTTGCGAACTGCGGCGGAAGGAGATAGCCGTCCGTAAGGTAAACGGGGCTACAATCGGCAATATTCTGAAGATTTTCTTTAAGGAATATACTTTGCTTCTGATCATATCTTCACTGATAGCTTTCCCGGCCGGCTATATTATCATGAAACAGTGGATTGAAACTTACAATCGTCAGGTGAATATAGGAGTGTGGCCGTTCATCCTCATATTTATGGGCATTATGATAGTGATTACTCTCAGTATAGGCTGGCGTGTATGGCAAGCTGCACGGCAAAATCCGGCAGAAGTGATAAAGAGTGAATAAACGGAGCTTATAACAAAAACGTATGGGCTTATAACTTGACAAGCAATGTGATTATGCAAAATAAGCAATGTCCTACACTGCAAGATTGCTTATTTTGCATAATCACATTGCTTGTTATCGCCTACATTTATACTTTTCACAAGATGTATCTGTGTTTTTTCAATAGACGATAAACGATAATCAAGATACATATTGATAAATTAAGCGAACATAAACATGGCTTTGCAAAAGTTTTTGGAAGCTATTTTAGGGGTCAAAATAGGGTCAGGGTCACTTATAACCCCGTCTGACAGTTATTTTTTCAAACAAAAATACATAAATTACTGTATATCAAAATATTACCGATTATTCTTATCCAATAAAAAAGTGTCTCTCCATAGATTTAATATGACAGCATTTTGCACAATACGGACAATTCCTGATTAAGTAAATACAATAAACAAGAAGTAAATATGATCCATCTCTTTGGCTACCTCTTTTTAGTCTGTGTCTTTTCATGCTTCTCCGAACTGAACTTTTCATTCACCACAAACGAATTTAAAATTTCGTCTACCATACATTGTATTCCCGGAGTTTCTTGATATACGGTTTCGTGCATGGTAATACTTACATGATGCACAATATCCAGTCCTTTCAATACCAGGCTGTATTCCCGTGTTTTATAATACTTGTACCCTGAAGTAGCATCTAAGGTTGCAGCCATTTTTGTAATCATGTATTTTCTTTGTCCGTTTTTTGCTTTTTGCTCCGTCACCACTACATCCTTTACATACGGAATCTGTTTGTAACTTTCTATCTTCATATTTGCTATATCATTGGCAGACAAAGGTTTTCTGCTCAACAAACTGAAACTCTCTATACGTATGTACATGTCGGGAAAGAATTTGTTCTTCCCTTTTTTTTGCCAAGTCAGATTATAATGATGGAACATTTCGCTATTTCGTTCGAAAGGTGTGATACCATCACTTGCGACATCCCCCGGCCGATATATTTCCCAATCGGCAGGGAGGATAAAGGAATACAAATCGTTTGTGATAGTTTGTTTTTCCGGTCCGACAGCTCCGACAGTAAGTGGACAGAGCAGAACGAACAGGAGGAAGAATGAAAATATGTAATTGAGACGGTACATCTTTTGGAGGTTTTTATGGTAAAACAAAATAGATAGCAACAATAAAAGCGAATGGATTATTTTATTTCAGGCAAATCGTAGATGTAAATCTCGTTGTCCGACAAATTGTCTATAGCATATATTTTCTTATGCTTTTCGCTGATGGTAAAAAGTGATACACGTCTGTCAAGCTTGTAGCATGCCACCGGATTGCCATCCCAATCGAATACATGCAATTCCGGATTGCACTTTGCTTCTGCCCCGCCTGCTTCTGCATTCAGGCACAAGGCATAAATCAGATTACTGACAGTCTGAGGTTGTCCGGTGTAATACAAAGGAGATTTCCTATTATCTTCTCCTGCCACAAAGTTGGTATTATATGGCTCTATCTTGATATCTACATCGTGCCGTAGTGTCATATCTTTATCATAAATCCGCAAACGTTTGAAGTAAGTATAGAATGCGGCAAATTTATTGCGTTCGGGGTGTACCCCGCACTGCTTCATATAAGCAAAAGTCAATGTTATGCCATCATACTCCTCCTGCCCGGATATCCATTGCGGATAATCGATTTTTTGAATGACATCTTGTTTTTTTCCATCATACAAAAAATATTCTTTAGATTCTATCAGGTTTCCCAAAGTAACGAAAGTGCCGTCTTGCAGTGGATAATAACCGTTCGTCTGTTCCGGTTGCATTACATTTTCCGTCTGCACCACTTCCAAATTTCCATCCTGGTATTTTAAGGTTTTAAAAATATTGATTCGGGATTCAAATACACCAAAGCCGGAATCAAGTTTCTGGAAACCGCGTGGGTCTAACAAAGAGACAAACTCGTCAGGTCCCGACCCGCGAGTCCCTGCACTGCCCATATAAACACAGTCGGGTAAAGAGAAAAACTCAAACAGGTCTTTTTCTCTTTCTTTGTATACAAACAACTGGTCATCGGCAATGCCTATATAACGAGGCAGCAAGAAAGGAACAGGCACCGTCTTTACTTGAGCTGTCAAAGCGAGTGTTTGTGGGAAAGAGGTCACAGTGACAACTTTTCCTTCCTGATTGTCACTGCAAGCATTACAAAGCAGAAACAGACATAAAAGGGACAATATAGAAACAGAAGATATATTCATTAGAGTTTTATATTTTACCACCTACAAGAGTACCGGGACCAGATGCAGCAGTAGCAAAAAGTCAATAATTATTTGCAAATAAAAGTATTTTTCCTGCTTAATGCAAATATTTGAGACACGAAAAAATGAAAACATGCCACGAAACATTCTTTTTTAAGGAGGGAAGAAGAAAGATGCATCGGCAGATTACCCAGTGTAGACGGGACTAATTTCAATGCATTAGTACTAAGAGTCATATTTTTCTTTACATCACCTTAAAATGCTTCTTCATCTGTTGTGTGGATTTGGGGTTATAGGTGACCCTGACCCTATTTTGACCCCTATTTTTTCCTTTTAAAAGATATAACGCATTGATATACAATCATAAATAGTAAAATATTGCTCCTTATTACGAAATTATTCAATATACAATTTTGAGAGAAAAGTGAAAGAAGTTTTCTATAACTTATAAACAAATAACTTTACATTTAATACTATATTCCTTTAGTATTTACATCCCCAATATATTCTCTCTTCTTTGAAAACCTTTCCAATAATTGAGTAGTGCGATGTAGACAATGTGCGAATATGCACTATTTTTGTGCAGTATAGCACACTGCATTTACATCTTAAAGCTAATATCTATCTAATAAACAATTAGTTATATCTTTGGCATAAGATTTGAAAACTAAGTATTAAGAATCCTATAAAAGTCATCAAGAATCAACAACAGATAAGTAAATATAAACTATGATACAACATTACTTTAAGATAGCATTTCGTAATGTACTAAAATACAAGACACAAAGTATTATCGGCATCTTTGGTCTGGCAGTAGGCTTCACTTGTTTCGCCCTTGCCAACCTGTGGATACATTATGAAATGACGTATGACGCTTACCACGAAGGAGCCGACCGGATGTATATTCTTTGCAAAGAAAGTGTATTTGGAGTAAACGGATATTCTACTTCCATGCCATACCCGGCATCGACTGTTCTGAAAAACGATTTTCCTGAGGTGGAAGCTGCATGCGCTTACACCAGATGGGGACAAAAAGTAGATCTTAAAACAAATGATTGTACGGTAGAAACCAATAGTATACAGGCAGACTCCTGTTTCATGAAGATGTTCAATATATCCATTCTAACAGGAAGCAGGGATTTTATGTATTCCAATGACAAGATAGCCTTAACAGAAGATGTAGCTATACGATTGTTCGGTTCTACGGATGTACTGGGCAAAGAAGTTAAAAACTACAATGATGATACACTGACGATTTGTGCCATTCTCTCAAGCCTCAATCACAGTAATCTGTCATTCGGTTACTGGGGACAGGGAGAATACTTTCGCAGCTGGCAGAATGATTGGAATAATGGAAGTTTCGAAATCATTATCAAGTTACGTAAAGGGACTGATCCGATAGCCTTTCAGAAGAAACTTGCTGCAAATGAAACAAAAGCCGATCCGAGAGATCCCCACAGAGTGTTTGAGGGTATCCGGCTAATACCACTCGACGAGTATCATTATTCATCAGTTAACAGGAACCCATCTTTCCAATTCTACTATTTGATACTATTCTCTGTGGCCGGAGGTTTAGTGATTCTTTGTTCCCTGTTCAATTATCTCTCTCTGTTCATCACTCGCATGAGGATACGCGGGCGTGAGATAGAACTGCGCAAAGTATGCGGTTCCTCCATCGGAGGTATCTTTATTCTACTTTCTGTGGAGTACCTATACATCATATTGTTATCCGGTGTATTGGGTATGGCTTTTGTTGAGACGGCTTTACCCGCCTTTAAGAAAATGTCCGGGGTATCCGGAAATATTTATGGAGAATCACTTCTCTATTTTGCAGGGATCCTTTTACTGTCTTTACTTCTGTTAGTACCATTCGCCATCAGACGGTCGCACATCCGGAATAGCGGAAACAAGTACGCACTCCGTAAAGTAAGTATTGCATTCCAATTGGTGATAGGGATTCTTGTCACGTTCTGCATAATAGTGATGATGAAGCAAATCTATTTTCTTACGAATGTGGATTTAGGATGGGAAAGAAAGAATATAGCTTCCATCAATCTTTTATATCCGGACAATGATTTTGAAACCATTGCTGATAAAATCAGGCAATTCTCATGTACAAGGGAGGTAGTGACCGGACATTGTTGCCTATTGCCTAAATCATCAGGCTTTTCACAAACTTTCGACAATTGGGACGGAAAAGAAGATGCGGCGAAAAGTATAGATATGCTATGTCTGTGGAATTGTGAAAAGACAGTGTCCTTCTACAATCTGAAACTGCTGGAAGGGGAGATAGTAAAGCCAACAGAAACGAATAGCATAATGATTAATGAATCGGCCGTAAAAGCACTTGGAATGAGCGACCCAATTGGTAAGAAACTTTATCAGAAGGGCAGAACATGGACCATTGTAGGCATAATTAAAGACTTCCACATCACGGCACCGACAGAACCGGTGCAACCCTATACTTTGGTTGCAGTGGATATTCTTAAGGGTATAGGATTTTCTTTAGGAAAAGGGCAAATCTTAATCAAGTTTCATGATGGCAGATGGAAAGAACTGAAAAACCGGATAGACAGCATATTCAGTCGGGAGTATCCGGAAGTGAGATATAGATTATACAACACAGAAGAAGAGTATGGCGAATATCTCAAGTCCGAAGATGCACTGATAAAGTTATTGAGCTTTGTTGCCATGGTTTGTGTACTTATTGCTGCTTTCGGTATCTTTTCTCTGATTACTTTGAGTTGCGAGCAAAGACGCAAAGAGATAGCTGTACGCAAGGTGAATGGAGCTACAATTCGGGATATTCTAATTATGTTTATAAAGGAATACATACTTCTGCTCCTTATTGCAGCTGCCATCGCATTCCCGATAGGGTATGTCCTGATGAAACGCTGGCTTGAAAACTATATAGAACAGACCACAATTAATGCTTGGATATATTTAGTCATAGCCGGTGGCATAGCCATAATTATCTTTGCATGTATCGGCTGGCGAGTGTGGCAGGCGGCACGGCAAAACCCGGCGGAAGTAATTAAGAGTGAATAAAAAAAAGCGAACTATGATACAACATTATTTTAAGATAGCATTCCGTAATATACTGAAATACAAAGCACAAAGTATTATCAGTATCCTTGGTCTGGCAGTAGGTTTCACCTGCTTCGCACTTGCCACCTTATGGATACATTATGAAATGACGTATGACGATTTCCATGAGGGAGCAGATAGAATATATTTTGTCGGCCGAAAAAATCTTGTTGAAAACGAAAATACAATCTTTGCTTCATCCCGCCTGCCTTACGCAGTACACAAGCAACTGAAACTGGATTTTCCGGAAATAGAATCATCATGCGTATGGGATTATGGCAGAATGCAAATAGACAGTATTCAAGCTCCGGATGTCTCCCTTGCCCGTATCGACTCTTCCTTCATAAAAATGTTTAATGTTAAAATTCAGGAAGGAAGTAGTGTTGATTTTCTATATTTTCCTGATAAAGTAGCAATCACCGAAGAGGCAGCTATAAAACTTTACGGACATACATCCGTAATAGGAAAGAAAGTCAATGAACGGCAAACTATTTGTGCAGTTGTATCCGGATTTGGCAAACATACAAATTTGCCGTATGACTTCCTTGGTAATCTCATACAAACGACTGACCCGACAACGGAAAACTATACAACTCTTATTCGGCTACGTAAAGGAACCAATGTGGATGCATTCCAAAGAAAATTAGCAGAAGCTAAAATAGAAATAAAAAACAACCAAGGTAGAACGAATATCAGCAAAAATCTCGGTATGGTTCCTATTATGGAATATCATTACAGACCTCAAAATATTGCTATACAGATTCATTATTTGAAATTATTTGCTGCTATAGGCGGACTCGTTATTTTTTGTTCACTGATTAATTATTTATTCTTATTCGCCTCCCGCCTGCATATACGTGCAAGAGAAATCAATCTTAGGAAGTTTTGCGGATCATCTATGAGTCATTTGTATCTGATGCTGACTATAGATTTTTTGCTTATCCTGCTGTTTTCCGGTTTATTGGGTATGTTTTTTATAGAACTCTCCTTCGAAGCCTTTAAAGAGTATTCGGAGGTAGAAGGAAATATTTATACTGAAGCCTCGCTGTACTTTGTAATCATAAGCATCCTGGCTCTTTGTATGGCATCTCCTATTATTTTAAAACATAAAAATACTATTAAAGGAAATCGGCATTTATTCCGCAAATTCGCCCTTATACTTCAATTCAGCATCGGTTTGCTTTTCATTTTTAGCATAACTGTGCTTATAAAACAGACTCATTTTCTACGAAATACAGATGTTGGCATCGAAAGAAAAGGTATTGCAACCATGACTTGTTGGAATACATCAGAAGGAGAATTAGTACAAGTTAATCATGAAATCAAAAAAATGCCCTTTGTAAATGAAACTTTGCTTAATGCCTGTAGCCTCATACCTTTTAGAGGAAATGTTGCAGGAGTCTTCTCTTATTGGGATGATAAGAAAGAAGAAGATGCTCCTGTTGCATTTAACATTATGTATCACACACTGGAACTGGTACGTTTTTATGGAATAAAACTAAAGGAGGGAGAAATGCTGAATGAGGATGATACGGACAGAATACTGATTAACGAAACAGCGGTTAAAAAACTTGGAGTGCAACATCCGTTAGGCATGAAGATAGGCATGTATACAGTTATTGGTGTCGTAAAAGACTTTCATAATACTGCTCCTACTGTACCTATACATTCAATGATGTTTCTTCAGAATGTTCACTCCGGCGACACCAAAGGTCCTTGGTGTTGTGAAACTGATATTATAGTTAAATACGAAGTTGGTCAATGGAAAGAACTTAAACAAAATGTTGATTCCATTATGGAACTCCAATTACCGGGCAGACATTATATCCTGCTTGATGCTGAGGAAGAGTATGAAAAAGAGATACAATCGGAAAACTCGCTCATAAAGGTATTGGGAGTTATGTCTACAGTTTGTATCCTAATATCGGCTTTTGGCATATTTTCTTTTGTAACCCTCAGTTGCGAACAACGTCGCAAAGAAATTGCCGTTCGTAAGGTGAATGGAGCCACAATGAAAAATATACTTTACATGTTTGCAAAAGAATATTCGATTTTATTAGTCGTTGCCTCTATTTTTGCCTTTCCTTTAGGATACGTATTGATGAAACGTTGGTTGGAAGATTACGTAGAACAAACCAATATAAGCGCATGGATATATTGCGTGATATTCATTGGCACCGCATTTATTATAATTCTTTGTATCGGCTGGCGCGTATGGCAGGCTGCACGGCAGAATCCGGCGGAAGTGATAAAGAGTGAATAAATGGTGCGTATTCGCACTGCTTATGTGCAGTATAGCACACTATCTGAATATTATTTTCACATGTACATATTTAATATACAATACATTACAAGTTTGGCATAAGATTTGAAACCTATTATTAAAATAAATATACCATGATATTCCATTATCTCAAAATAGCATTCAGAAACCTGTGTAAGCATAAGACACAAAACATCATTTCCATCATCGGATTGGCAGTAGGTTTGCTCTGTTTCTGTGTCTGCATATATTGCAGTCGCTTTGTAGAAAGCACAGACCATTGTTTTGCTAATCACGATCGCATAGCAGAGTTAAACCTCTATGACGGCAAGGCAGACAGATATTTTTCCGGTTCTCCGGTTCCTCTGGCCGAAGAATTGCGCACATGGTCTTTGGGAGAAACGGAAGCCATTTCATCCGTAACCTATCCTCGTGAACGTCCTTATTATGTAGAGTTATCTCCGGAAAAGACGCTGCCTTATGAACTTGAAACGATTGAAATAGATACTTGCTACAATAAAATCTTCACTCAGGAAATGGTAGCAGGACACTGGAAAATGGCAAGTCAATCTCTTAACTCCGTGATCCTGAGCCAATCTATGGCCATTAAAATATTCGGTAATGCAGAAAGTGCTATCGGCAAACACATGACCCTCATGAGAAGGCTCAATACCTCTCCTGAAAGCACTCCGAAAACAGGAGGTATCGTCTATACCATTCAAGCAGTAATGAAAGATATCCCTCTGAACAATAGTTTGGATTTCATGCAAAACATAGATATGCTGACCGTAAACGATAGTGAAGGACTTCTACAAAGTCCAAAACGGCATAACATGACGGGAGCAAATACCTACGTACTGTTATCACCACAAACTACATGTACCGATTTAGAAAAGCAATTTTTCCAAAGAGACTATACCTATACTTTGTATGGTGAAGCTTACACTGTCACTGCCAATAGCATGGGAGCCACATTAAAGAAACAAGGCGCTTCCTATTTGGGATTAGTGACCGGAATTATCGGTACCCTGATATTATTAGTAGGACTGATTAACTTTTTCCATTTCCTTATCGGTTCTTTCTTCAATCGCACCAAGGAATACAGTATCATGAAAATGATAGGATGCAACTGGAAACAACTTTTCTACTTGCTGTTCACACAGTCATTGATCGTCATATCCATATCTTCTATACTGGTATTATCAGGCATAGAGTTATTGGGGAATCACATGAATTTCTCTTTACCGGGTATTGCAATGACCTTTACCACTGAAACGCTTTTAATACACGCTCTGCAATATATCGTTCTTCTTATCATACTCTGCGTCATTATATGTATGTCTGTTTCCATTCGCATCCGTAGAATTTCAGTACAAACAGGCATTTACGGAAGCAATAAACGCAGGGCGAAGCAATGGGGACGTAACTTTATGCTAGGCATCCAGTTCTTTATTTGCTGGGTATTCGTATCGCTGACAGCCGCTTTATATCTGCAATCAGAAAAAACAGCCAATAGTTTGCTTCATACACTAAGTCAAAAAGAAAAGTCGGAGATTCTTAGTATTCCCCTGGACTATCCCTTTATGAAGAATGAGGAAAAGCTGGCATTGATAGAGCGTTTTAAACAACATGCCGGAGTGAAAGAGATTCTGTTATCAGATATCGGTTATATGCAAGGTATGTCGGGCAATGGATTAACGACCGAAAAGGGAAATGAGAACTCCTGGGTTGATATTAGTGTCATGGCTGTACCCGCCAATTTCTTCTCTTTCATGAATATTCCCATAGAACAAGGAAGACTTCCTCAAACGGAAAAAGATATTGTGGTAGATAATGTCTGGCAGCAGATACAGAAGAAAGATGTAATCGGTATGAACTTGTATAGCGGTAATACCGACTACACAGTCTGTGGAATATCTGCACCTTTTCAGGCCGATGTATATAACCGAAGTAGTGGATATGCTTTCCTGCCTTATGATCCTTCAGTCTATATAGGCCATTGTTACATAAAGAGTCATCCGGGCCAGCAAAAGGAAGTAGCCCGATGGATTGAGAAAGTCTACCACGAGATGCTTCCTGAAAATATAACTTATCAGGCTAAAACATTCCTAGATGATATCCATGTTTCGCAGGCTCTTGAGTACAATCTGAAAGACATTATTTTGTTCTTTGCCGTTATCAGCATTATTATCACACTGTTAGGTGTGTACTCCAGTATCACGCTTGATACAGAACGACGCCAGAAAGAAGTTGCTATCCGTAAAGTAAACGGGGCAGATGTTCCGCAGATTATCCTGTTGTTTGCCCGTCTTTATATTATCTTGTTATTGTGTAGTGCCATCGTTGCATTCCCGCTTATATATGTTGTATTGATGTTATGGAGACAAATGTATACGGTATTCTTTGATTGCGGTCTGCTTTTCTGGCTCTGTATATTCTTGATTGTTACTTTCATTACAGGCTTTACAATACTTTTCCGTATCTTGCGGATAGCAAGGACCAATCCGGCGGAAGTTATTAAAAACGAATAAGAACAATGATATTACATTATTTGAAAGTTGCTCTACGAAATCTGCTGAAGTACAAGACTCACAGTTTCATTTCAGCCCTCTGCCTGGCAGTGGGAATCGTATGCTATACCCTTGTATGCTTTTTCATGCAGGAATGGACCAAACTTGAAAACTTACCTGACAGCGAGCGACGGATAAGAATAACAGTCAGCCAGAAACAAAGTCCTTTTTTCCGAACCCATGAAATAAAGCGACTGGAAGAGCAATCTATCAGTGGTTTAGAATGCCTGACCATACAATCCTTTAACAATTCAACGGAAATAGAAGTCATTGATAACGAACAACGTAATTTACCTTTTCTGATAGGTTATAGAGGGGTTAACAGTAACTTTTTCTCCTATAACAACAGAAAATTGCTACATGGCAGCCGACTTCCCGAAGCACCTGATGAAGTGGTATTATCCAATAAATTTGCAAGTAAAGCGTACGGCACTGCAAATCCTATTGGAACAACCATACGCCTTGCTAACCCACAAAGTATAGCGGGAAATACAATACAGAGCTTTAAAGTCGTAAATGTAGTGGAAGATAACGGACTGCAAGACCCCAAAGTCGATTGTTATTTCTCCTATGAAGTCACGCCTAATGACGCCTTGAGTGTAGAAGCCTATCTATCGCCTAAGGCAACGATGGAAATGCTAAACAAAAGTTTACAGTCCATAACGTGGCAACGGAATGAGGACACCGTACACCCTTACGCCGCGTTCAGTATGAGGCAGGACAAGGAACTGACAATGGTGCAGTTTCTAATACTGTTCATAGCCTCACTTATCCTGGTTTCAGGGCTGATTAATTTCCTTAAGTTCATCATTCAGATGTTCTATAACCGTCAGCGTGAAGTGGCGCTTCGCAAGTGTATGGGGTCCGAGATAAAAGGACTGTTCCTGCTTCTTTTCACTGAAGTATTTTGGATGATGTCCACTGCATTTCTTTTATCTCTGGTTCTAACGGAACTCATGATAAATCTTGCGGAAATATACATTCCAAGCCATGATATGCCCGATTTACCCTTGTCATCTATCTACGTTGTACAGTTTCATATATATATTGCACTTCTGATGATATGTATGCTCGTAATATGGTTTCCTATCCGCCGTTTACGGCAAGTGAGCATAATCAGCCAAATCAACAATAACCGTAGCCGTCATATTTTCCGTTCAATTATGATGTGGTTGCAGTTAGGCATTGCCATTTTCTTTGTGGGCAGCACGCTTGGTGTCAATATGGTGTGGCACGAAACGTTCAGTCGGGCATACAGTCCGCTTACATCCGAGGAAGAAGAGAATATCATTTCCCTAAAAGTGAATACCCAACGCATGTGGCAGAATCTAAATCCCATATTATCTGATATTCGGGCACTTCCGGAATGTATAGAGACACTGACTATGACAGATGATTTGCGAAGTGGAAGTCATTTTATGCGCACCTATAAGAAAGCCGACCAATCGGAAGTCTGGATTGCCATAGCAGAGGGATCTCCGAGTTACTTCAAATTCCTGAACATCCCGTTACAGGGAAAGGAAGTGAGTGAAGAAGCGGAAGGCACCGTCTATGTCAGTGAGGATTTCAGACTGCAACTGGATAAGGACAGCGTGCAAGACAGAGTAGAGATTGAAGGTCGAAGTTACCGAATCATCGGTACCTTCGAAGCGCTCTATAAAGAAATCCGGGGAGGAAATACCATTGGCTCGGCATTCTTTCCCGGTAATCGCTTCAGATGTTTCTATTTCAAACTGGCACCGAATGCGAAGAGTGTCCACCGTATTACTGATATTTGTCGGAAGTACGTACCCACTACTTTGCCTCTTGAAGTCCGTTCCCTGGCCGATAATAAACATACCATGATGGGATCAATGTATATGACACAAGTGGCGATGACAATCCTGGCCGTTGTAAGTATACTATTGGTTGTACTGAGCATCTATTCGGCCATCTCCATGGATACGGTCAGCCGACAGAAGGAAATAGCCATTCGTAAAATCAACGGAGCTACCCCACGGATCATTGCCGGTATATTCGGTAAGGCTTATCTGGTGATTTTCCTGCTGGCTTTTGCGGTTGCTTATCCTTTGGTACGACTGATGCTGCTATCAATAGACGCAGACACAGTGAAGTGCATACAGGGTTGGGATTGGGGAATTCTGTTATTCTTCAGTGTGGCCTTCATGATATTCCTCACCACCGCATACAAAATTTACCGGATCATGCATATCAATCCGACCGAGATAATAAAAAATGAATAAACAATATTACTAATTAAAATTATCACTATTATGATTAAAACAGTAAACCTGCAAAAAATCTTCAAGACCGAAGAAGTACAGACATGGGCTTTGAACAATGTGAACATCGAAGTGAAAGAAGGCGAGTTCGTCGCAATCATGGGACCTTCCGGTTGCGGTAAATCTACATTGCTGAATATCCTCGGCTTGCTCGACAACCCTTCGGGCGGAGAATACTACCTCAATGGAAAGGAAGTATCCAAATACACCGAAGCACAACGCACCAGCCTGCGTAAAGGGGTCATTGGTTTCGTATTCCAAAGCTTCAACCTGATTGACGAACTGAACGTATACGAAAACATCGAACTGCCGTTGCTTTACATGGGCATTCCTTCCGCCGAACGCAAACGTCGCGTAGAAACAGCAATGGAACGCATGGCCATTACACACCGGAGCAAACACTTCCCGCAGCAGCTCTCCGGTGGTCAGCAGCAACGTGTAGCCATTGCCCGTGCC
>OHKU01001005.1_pt1 | contig 13890 bp, 10 predicted proteins | sample 1568911 | NCBI WGS metagenome assembly OHKU01 (sample SAMEA3879574, study PRJEB24766) | human gut metagenome | biome: human-associated habitat; feature: feces | place: USA | collected 1985/1987
AGACAACCTTTCAGCATTAATACCAATGCCTAATAAGGTGTCTACCGGTTCCAAGGCACCATTGGTTTTGTCAGGTAACAAAGTGGCCTGTTATATTCAGGTGGATAGTTTACAGTTTGAATTGGAAACCGTGTCTTCTTTGTTTCAAAAGAGATTCGGATTAAAAATAGAACAGACTTCAACTAGTTCTGATGCCCAAGTGCGTTTGCTGATAGACAAGTCTCTGAAGAAAAACGATCATTACAAATTGAGTGTAAATGATAAAAGATTAGAAATAAAAGGTGCTTCGGCTGCTGCTGTGTTCTATGGATTAATGACATTAGATCAGGTATTGGCAGGGGATGTATGTGCAACTAAGCAACGCACGATTTCCGCTATAGAAATCGATGATTGTCCTCGATTTGGCTATCGTGCATTGATGCTCGACCCAGCTCGTAACTTCCTTCCGGTTAATGAACTTAAATTTTATATTGACCAAATGGTAAAATACAAATTCAATGTATTGCAACTTCATTTGTCTGATGACCAAGGTTGGAGCATTTGGATTGAGACATATCCTAAATTGGCAGGTAGCCGATTCTATACGAAACAGGATATTCAGGAATTGGTGGAATATGCTGAAAAGCGCCATGTACAGGTAATTCCTGAAATTGACGTGCCGGGTCACACAGTGTCTTTGCTGGCTAAGTATCCAGATATGGCTTGTATTCATCAACGTGAAGCCGAAAAGATTATTGGCAAGACAGGACATATGATGCTTTGTGCTGGTAATGAAGAGGTGTATGTGATGATGGATGATATTATTCGTGAAGTAGCGGGTATGTTTAAATCTCCGTTGATGCACTTGGGTGGTGATGAAGCTGATATTCCTAAGAACTGGGCAAAATGCGATTTGTGTCGTCTTTTGATGAAGAAGAAGAATTATACAGAGCCTGCACAGTTGATGATTCCTTTCTTTGAAAACATTTTGGCTTCAGTTCGTAAATATGGCAAGAAACCTATTTTATGGTTTGAGTTGAATAACGAATATCCACCTGCAGATGATTATTTGTTCCCTTATCCGAAAGATGTAGTGCTTGTAAGTTGGCGTGGAGGTATGACTCCTACCGGTTTGGATCTTTCAGCAGAGAGAGGACATAATGTGATTATGGCTCCTGGTGAGCATTGTTATTATGACTATCCTCAATATAAAGGTGATTTACCAGAGTATAATAACTGGGGTATGCCGATGACTACATTGGAACGTGCTTACCGTTTGGACCCGGGTTATGGTCGTCCGTTAGCAAAACAACACCATATCTGGGGTGTGATGGGGGCTCTGTGGGGTGAAGCCGTTATTGACATAAACCGCGCTACTTATATGTCTTTCCCTCGTGCTTTTGCTTTGGCGGAAGCCGGTTGGACTCAAATGGAAAATCGTAGTTGGGAATCATTTAAAAAGCGTGTGCTTCCTAATGTGAACGAACTGATGAAAGCGGGAGTTTCTGTTCGTGTACCTTTTGAAATTGCTAGATAATCTAATAACAATATAACAGACGGATGTACCTCATAGTGTGTCTATGAGGTGCATCTTCATTTTCACTATGAAAAAGAGTTGCTTTTTATTACTTTTTTTATGTTTACATTGTGTGTCTTATGTTGATGCACAAATTGTTTATCATGATGCCGATAGCTTCCCTTTGTATGGTAAGGCTACGCAAGCTACAACGGAACGTTATGTCCGTTTGCCTGATTCTTTACAATCGGTTTGTCGAGAACCCCTGTGGTATTTAAGTCGTAATTCGGCTGGTATGTCGGTTCGCTTCCGCAGTAATTCAACACAGATTGCATTGAAATGGGAAAGTTTGAATAACTTTCACATGGATCATATGGCTGATGTGGGTGTACGGGGATTGGATCTTTATTGCTGGGATGAATACGCTGCATGCTGGCAGTTTATTAACAGTGCACGACCGCAACTCAAAAAGACAGAAAGTATAGTTGTAGGATGTATGGCGCCCCAAATGCGTGAGTATATGGTAAACTTGTCTCTTTATGATGGAGTTTCCTCTTTAGCGATAGGAGTCGACAGTCTGTCGGTGATTGAGCAGCCTCAGTTAGATTTGCCTCGTCGTGAAAAAACAGTAGTTATGTATGGTACCAGCATTTTACAGGGAGGTTGTGCTTCTCGTCCGGGAATGGCACATACTAATATTCTATCTCGTCGTTTGAATAGAGAGTGTATTAATTTGGGTTTTAGTGGTAACGCTTTCTTAGACTACGAAGTGGCAGAAGTGATGGCTGCTGTTGATGCCGGTGCTTATGTTCTTGATTTTGTTCCGAATGTCACAGTAGAACAAATGGAAGAACGTATGGAAACTTTTTATCGTATTATTCGAGATAAACATCCTGATACACCTATCATCTTTGTGGAAGATCCTATTTTCACAAGTACTCACTATGATACAAAAGGAGCAGAGAGTCTTTCCAAATTGAATACAACCCTTCGTCGTAAGTTCAAGGAGTTAAAGAAAACAGAAAAACATATCTACTATGTTTCCTCAAAGGATTTTATCGGAAAAGATCGAGAAGGTACAGTAGATGCGATTCATTTTACTGATTTGGGTATGATGCGTTATGCAGATGTTATGTATCCAGTTTTGAAACGTGTAATTGATTAATATCAGTAGGATAGAAGAGCGATGAAGCAAGATAATCAAGAAAAACGGTTGTTGGCACTTGATGTGATGCGGGGGATGACTATTGCCGGGATGATTTTAGTTAATTATCCGGGTAGTTATACTTATATTTATGCTCCGCTTCGGCATGCTGCATGGAGCGGACTAACTCCGACCGATTTAGTATTTCCATTCTTTATGTTTATAATGGGTATATCTATGTATTTTTCTTTGTATAAATCAAATTTTGTATTGTCTATACCTGTGGCAAAAAAAATAGTGAAACGTACCCTCATTTTAATATTATTAGGAATAAGCCTTGAATGGTTTTCTTGGTTTTGTTATTATTGGACCATTGCGCCAGCAAACTTGTCGTTTATAAAGAATGTAATGGCATCTATAATAGATTGTTGGTCTCTTCGTTTATCGGGAGTGTTACAGCGCTTGGCTATAAGCTATGGGGTGGCTGCTTTTTGGGTTTTTCTGATACGTCATCGCTTTATACCTTACTTGATTGGTGGGCTGTTAACTGTTTATACTATTATTCTTTGGTGCGGTAATGGATTTGCTTATGATGAGACCAATATTCTGTCATGGGTGGATTATAAAGTATTAACAGCCAATCATATGTATGGTGACCATGGTATTGATCCGGAAGGTGTGCTGAGTACGCTTCCTTCCATAGCTCATGTATTATTGGGATTTTGGATTGGACATTATTTGGTAAATAAAGATTTTAAAATATCTCGCCAACTGTTGCTTCAATCTCAGATGTTGACTCTTTTTATGTGGGGTGTAGTGTTTACTTTTAGTGGTTTTCTATTGAGTTATGGTTGTCCGATTAATAAAAAAATATGGTCGCCTACCTTTGTGTTAGTTTCTTGTGGAATGGGATGCAGTTTGTTAGCCTTATTGCTATGGTTAGTTGATATGAAAGGATATAGAAAAGGATGCCTATTTTTTGAATCCTTTGGTGTAAATCCTTTGTTTTGCTATGTAACAGCAAGTGCATTGGCTATTGTATGTGCTACTCCATTCTTTTCCTTTCAAGGAAAGCCTATTTGTATCCGTCATGTTTTTTATGAACAGGTTTTGCAACCTGTTTTTGGTAACTATGGAGGCTCATTTTTGTATGCAATTGGATTTGTATTGTTGAACTGGTGTATTGGCTATCTTTTATATAGACGGAGAATTTTTATAAAATTATAAATGAAAAGCTATATGATGAAGTGCAATTGCATTCATATAGTGGCTCTTTAGCACTCGGAAACCTATGCTTTTCGAGTGCTATATCAAAGTTTTAGCTCTCCTATCTCGCTGTGTTTTTGGGGATAATCCGATGTTCAGTAATCCTTTGTTGTGTACTGGTAAGAAAGGATGCAGAAAGATTTACCCCACTCAAGGTGAAACAAAAGTTCCATTCTATCTTTTTTCTATTGTAAACCTTGTGAAAGGTTCACAGCTTTTATCAGATTTACAGATGGTTACGGTGAAACGTGAAGGCTCGAAAAAAAACGGCAGACAGAGGTGAAAGTAAAGTGTAAAATACTTGACTTTGCCTTTCTGCTGTTGTATTTTTGAGGGTTTTAAAACCGGATTATCTATGAATTTAATCGCTTCTTTTCAATATTGGTTGGGCGTAAAACAACAGGTTCCTACCCCTCTTTCTGCTACTCGTGTACTGACCGATTTACAACATCTTTGTAGCCGTTTTCCGCAAGGGGAAGTGGAGGTGAAGGTACTTCCCGGACAATTGACCCTTTGTTTCACCTGGCTACCGTCAGCTTCGGAATAAGGACAGCCGGGAATGGCTTATTTTGTAAATGGTGCCAATGATATTGTAGAGTATGCAGATATTCTGCCGGAAGAGAAGAATGTTGATTCGGAAAAGGCATGGAAAGAAAATAGCTGTGAGCCGAAGGCTGAAAAGACAAAGCCTTCGAAGTAGCAGCGATACTGCAAAAGTTGCTTATGTTCTTGGAACTGCATTATGCTTTTCGTTACAACCGCCTAACGGACCAGACGGAGTGTGCGTTGCTTGCTGAGCCTGTATGTCGCTGACACAGCATAAATTGAAATACCAGCCTGTAGATAACCGTTTGTTGAATAGCATCAGTCTGTCAGCCATGAAAGCAGGTGTGGAGTGTTGGAACCGGGATGTGAAGAGCTACCTGGATTCATCTGATATCGTAGCCTATCATCCGTTTAAGGATGATCTGGAGCGGTTACCTCAATGGGATGGAACGGATAGAGTATCTCTTTTGGCCCAGCGGATTTCTCATGATGCTGCTTGGGTGCGTTGTTTTCACCGTTGGATGTTGGGATGTGTGGCGCAGTGGATGTATCCGGGGGGTGCCGGGCAACATGCCAATAGTGTGGCTCCGATTTTAATCAGTGCCCGCCAGGGTATGGGAAAATCTACTTTTTGCCGGAAACTTTTACCCGAAGGTTTGCAAGATTATTATACCGATAGCTTCGACTTGACTCAACCGGGTGATGCTGAGCATAAACTGACGACTTTTGGGCTGATAAACTTGGATGAGTTCGACCGTTTGCCAGCTTCCCGCATGGCGCAGCTCAAGAATTTGATGCGGATGGAGCGGTTGCATGTGCGCAGGGCATACAAGCAGCATGGTGAACCTTTACCCCGTATTGCCAATTTCATTGCAACCAGTAATCGCAGGAATCTTTTGACGGATATGACAGGTAGCCGTCGCTTTATCTGTGTAGAGGTGGAACACTTCATTGATTGCCATACTCCTATTGAATATGAACAGCTTTATGCCCAATTAAAAGAGGAGTTGCAGCGGGGTGAACGTAGCTGGTTCAGCAAGGAGGAAGAAGCGGTAATTCAAGAACGCAACTGGGCTTATTACCGGGTTACACCGGGCCAAGAACTTTTGGAAGGTGTTTTTACATTGGCACAACCAAGCGAGGAGGGAGCATACTTGTTATCGACTGTCCAGATTTATACGCAGTTGAAACAGAAGAATCCATCTGCTTTGTGTGATTGTTCGCCTACGGCTTTCAGTCGGCTGTTGGCGCAGGTGGGTACTCAGGTTCATACCCATTATGGTAATGGGTACTGGGTGAAGCCCAAGTCATAAATGGTAATTTTGGTTTGCATTTCTTTTATTATTCGACTCATTAGTTATTAAAGTTTTTAATTAATTATGTGGTCTTACCTATAATATATTTATGAAAAATGCGCTATTTATGTGTTATATAATGAAATACTTTATTATTATTTGCTTTAATATTAATTATTATGTATATTTGCTGCGTAAATAATATCTAATACTTTACTTTGTTAAACTAAATGTTAAATGCTTATGAAATTCAAATCTCAGCATGAAAAGAACTTTACATGGCCTGTAGCAGCTCTTTTCTGTGGTTTTTTGTCGGTGGGTAGTCTAAACTCGTATGCGGATGTTCCACATAGTCATGCGCAAGCTGTTGAGCAGATAAACGAAAAGATGATTACGGGTACCATTCTTGATGATGCAGGCTTACCTATTGTAGGTGCGAATGTAACTGTGAAGGGTACATCGAAGGGAACTATTTCAGATTTAGATGGGGTTTTTAAACTTTCTGTGCCTCAAAATAATTCAGTTTTGGTCATTTCTTTTATCGGATATAAGACGGTTACTTTGCCTGTGGGAGCCCATACTACTTTAAAAGTGGTAATGGAGCCGGAAGCGGAACAACTGAATGAGGTTGTTGTCACTGCATTAGGTATCAAACGCGAGAAGAAGGCATTGGGTTATGCTATGCAGGAGGTGAAAACTGATGCATTGACAGAGAATAAGTCGGTAAGCGTGGCTAATATGCTACAGGGAAAGATTGCTGGTGTGCAGATTTCACAATCGGGTACAGGTATGGGTGGTTCTACTCATATTGTTATGCGTGGTTTGAATTCATTGAGTGGTAAAAATCAACCATTGTGGGTTGTGGATGGATTCCCTATTGATGATGGCGCTCCTACGGAAGCGGGTGAATGGGGTGGTGCCGATTGTGCTGGTGCAGCTTCTCAAATTAACCCAGAAGATATAGAAAGTATTTCGGTCTTGAAAGGTGCCAATGCTGCTGCTTTGTATGGTTCGCGTGCCCAAAATGGTGCGATTGTAATTACTACAAAGAAAGGTAAAAAAGGACAGCCTTTGAGTATTGAGTATAATGGCAATGTGAATTTTAGTAAGGCGTATTCTCCTTATGAATACCAGAATGTTTATGCGCAAGGATCAGCGGGTGTATATGATATGAAGGCTACTGGTAGCTGGGGACCGAAAATGACGGGGCAGAAAGTTGCCAACTGGCGTAATGAGCTGTATGGGGATAATCGCTATAAGGAATATGAATTGTTGCCACAGGATGATTATATCACTGATTTTTATGAAACGGGTGTCAGCTACTCAAATACATTGACTGCTACAGCTGGTGGAGAACATGTTTCTGGACGTTTATCGTTTACTGATACTCGTAATAATGATATCACTCCTAATTATTCGTTGAACAGACAGTATTTTGATTTACATACGGAATTCAATAATAAGTATGTGACAATTGGAGCTAAATTGAATTATATGCGCGAGAAATCGAAAAACCGTCCGGAACAGGGTGAGCCGGGTGTGATGAAGCAATTGATTCGTTTGCCGAGAGGTATTCGTTTGGCCGATTTGAAAGATCCTCGTGGATTGGGTAATTATAAAAATAATGCTGTAAACTGGAGTGGCCCGAGTACGGATTATTTTAACCCTTATGCATTGACTGCACCGGAAAATGGAGATAAGTTCTCTCGTAATCGGATTATCGGACAATTGAGCATGACGGGTAAATTTACGGAGTATTTGAAATTGACAGGTCGTGTAGGTATTGACTGGTACAATGATCAGTCTTTATTCTTGAATGTGTTGAATGACCCGTCAGACCCTCAGTCACAATATAAGAAAAATCGCAAGAGCAATCAGGAATTCAATGCTGACTTGATTTTGTATTTTGATAAGACTTTTGGTGATTTTTCAGTGAACGCAAATTTGGGTACCTCGGTTGTGAATATGCAGAACGATGCTTTAATGGCTTCTTCTGGGTTCTTTGCCATTCCGGGAGTGGTCAATTTAGGGAATGGATTGAATCAAACGGTTTCTGAAGGCTTTTCTAAAAAAGAAATTCAATCTGTATTCTTTAATGCTTCAGTAGGTTATAAGAGCATGGCGTATTTGGATGTAACAGGTAGAAATGACTGGTCGTCTACTTTACCTTCATTTAATCGTTCTTATTTTTATCCTTCTGTAAGTGGTAGTATTATTCTTTCAGAGATGTTTAAATTGCCTGATTGGGTAACCTACTTTAAAGTGCGCGGCTCTTGGGCAAAAGTGGGTAATGATACAGACCCGTATCGATTGGATGCTCTGTATGCTTTCTGGTCTTCTACTTCTCCAGATAATCGTATTAATCCGAATTCGTTGAAATTGCTTTTGGGCGGTCAATTGCCTTTGAGTGATTTGAAACCGGAATCTACAACTTCTTCAGAAATCGGAACAGAAATACGTTTGTTCGGCGGACGTTTGGGTCTTGATTTTACTTATTATAAATCGGTGACCAAGGATCAGATTTTGGGTATTAGTATGCCGGCTTCTTCGGGTTATACTTCTAAATTGATTAATGCAGGTAAAATTCAGAGTCATGGTTACGAAGTTATGTTGTCTGGTACTCCTGTTAAAACCAAAGATTGGACTTGGGATGTGAATCTCAACTGGGGTATGAACCGTACAAAATGTGTATCATTGGATAAGGATATTAAACGCTTGACGTTAGGTACGCTCCGTTCCGGTTCAGTAGTTATTAATGAAGGTGGTCACTATGGTGACATCGTGGGTAATTCGTATAAACGTAATGATGAAGGTAAAATTATTGTTGGGGATAACGGTATGCCGTTGAGTGAATCGGGTAAGGTTATCGGTAATATGATGCCGAAGTGGACAGGTTCTATTGCAAATACTGTTCGTTGGAAAGATTTGACTTTCTCTGCTTTGATTGATGTTCGCTATGGTGGTGATTTTATTTCCAACACGGATAACTATGCTTGCCAAACCGGTACTTCTGCGAAGACTTTGTTTGGCCGTGAAAATGGTGAAAAGATTGTGGTGGATGGTGTAACAGAAAGCGGTAAACCGAATACGGTTGGTGTGAGTGCTGAAGATTACTGGAGCACGATAGCGGGTCCAACTGGTATTATTGAAGAGTTCTTGCATAAAGGAACTTATGTCAAGATGCGTGAATTGTCATTGGGATATAATCTGCCCAGCTTGTGGTTGAGAAAGACTCCGTTGAAGGCTGTGAAAGTTTCGCTGGTAGGCCGTGATTTATTCTATTTCTATAAAGATGCTCCAGTGAATCCAGAAGGTGCTTTCTCTCGTAGTGATTATGCACAAGCGTTTGAGTTGGGAGCAATGCCTCCTACAAGAACTTTCGGTTTCTCTCTTAATGTTAAATTCTAATTCTTTAGGGTGATATATATGAAAAAAAATATTTTAAAAGCTTTTGGCTTGTTGGCTTTCACAGCAGGAATGGCTGTTGGCTGTACAGATGATTTTGACTCAATGAATAAGAACCCGATGGGTATCACGGAAGGTGATCCGGGTTATATCATGTCATATATTCAAGAAGTAGGTACGCGTATTGATGCTTGGCCTTACCAAGTTGGGGATAACTTACATACGAATCTGTATGCTCAGTATTTTGCTAATTCCGTAGCACATTTTAATTCGGATAGTTACACATATAATAATGCGTGGGTTAATGACGGATTTTGGATTCCTTATTATGCTGGGGTGTTGAAGCATTTGCGAAAAGTGGAGGAAATGGTGATTAAATCGCCTGAGTATGATAATATTTATCAGACAATGCGCATTTTTGCAGCTTCTTGTACGGCTCAGATTACGGATATGTTTGGCGATGTGCCTTACTCGGAAGCTGGGACTGGTAATAGTGCGGCAAAGTTTGATTCTCAACAGAGCATTTATGCTTCCCTTTTTAAAGAACTAACGGATGCAGTCAATGCTTTAAATGCACATAAGGATGACAATGCTTATGTAGATTTTAAGAAGAATCAGGATTTGGTATATGACGGTGACTTTGAAAAATGGATAAAGCTGGCCAATTCTTTGCGTTTGCGTTTGGCTATGCGTTTGTCTTTTGTTGATCCAGCTACTTCAAAACGGGAAGCGGAAGCTGCCTTGGCTGCACCGGGTGGTGTATTTGCCAATAATGCGGATAACGCAGGTGTGTTTATTTCGGGGGCTGGTAACTGTGGATGGCCCTTGTTCCAAATCTCGGGATGGGGTGAGTTTTGTATGAGTAAAACCATGGAGGATATATTGAAGAAATTGAGTACTGTAGCCGACCCGCGTATGACTTTGTGGTTTGGACATACTGAAACATCGACAGTGGATGAACCGGTGTATGCAGGTATTCCAAATGGTTTGCCGGCATCTGAGTTGGGACAGTATCCAGACCGTTCATATGTGTGGGGGGCAATGACTATGCCTAACTGGAATACTGAACATAATAAAGAAGGTAATTTTAAGGTGCTGATTCGTCAACGTATTATGAATTATGCAGAGGTTTGTCTGTTGAAAGCGGAAGCTGCTTTGAGAAATTATGCCGGAGCAGGAAATGCAGAACAAAACTATCTGGCAGGTATTCAGGCTTCTTTTGATGCTGAGCGTTCTACGGTGGATAAGGATTTGTATTCTACAGAAGAGGATGAAGCTTACAAAACTACGGGTAGTGTGGCATGGAGCTCGGCTTCGGATTTTGAAGGTCATTTGAAGCAGATTATTACTCAAAAATGGTTGGCTGTTTATCCCAATGGAGTGGAAGCTTGGAGTGAATTCCGTCGTACAGGATACCCTGTTTTAAATCCGGTGAAACAAAGTTTGGAACCTAAAATTAAAGCAGAAAACGGTGAATTCATTAAAAAGCTTCGCTATGTAGATGATGAATTACGTGAGAACCCGAATGCCACTTCTTCAGCTTTGAATCAAGGAAAAGGAGATGGATTACATGTACGTGTATGGTGGGATACAGGTCGATATAAATAAATTAGGATAATATTTAAGGTTTATAAATTACTATTTTTACTTGCCTGTCATTGATGGAGTTGGTGTCAATGACGGGCAAGTTGTTAATTGTTTAAAGAGTATATGAAACGTGCTATTTCTTTGGATGCTTTTCGCGGATATGCTATTGTGATGATGGTGCTTTCGGGTACTATAGCGTCGAATGTGTTGCCTGCTTGGATGTATCATGCGCAAGTGGGACCTCGTACGGGTTATAATTTTGATCCTACGTTGTATGGTATTACGTGGGTGGATTTGGTCTTTCCTTTTTTCTTGTTTGCTTTGGGGGCGGCTATCCCGTTTTCTATTGGAGGAAAATTGGATAAAGGAGAACGAATTGGGAAGGTGATTGGTGACTGTGTGTTACGAGGTCTTCGATTGACTTTCTTTGCTATATTTATTCAGCATATGTATCCTTGGGCTACTTCGTCACCACAAGATACGGACTCTTGGCTGTTATCTATTGGTGCCTTTATTTTAATGTTTCCGATGTTTATGAGAATACCTATGCAACTTCCTGCTTGGGTGAAGATTCTTATAGAGGTGTTGGGCTATGCAGTAGGAGTTGTTTTGCTATTTTCTGTAGATTACAATGATGGAAGGTCGTTCGATTTGGCATGCAGTGACATCATTATATTGGTGTTGGCTAATATGGCTTTTTGGGGGTCGATTGTTTATTTGTTTACGCGTCATAATCCTTGGTTGAGAATAGGTATTTTGCCTTTTTTGCTGGCTTTGTTTTTAGGAAGCTCTACGGAGCATTCTTGGCAGCAGGCGGTGGTAAATTTCTCTCCGGTTCCTTGGTTGTATCATTTTAATTTTTTGAAATATTTGTTTGTTGTTATTCCTGGAACGATTGCGGGAGAATATCTGAAGGAATGGATTGGTAATCGTACGCAGCAGGATAGAGAACAGTCAAGAAACAGTCGGCTTACGCTGCCTATTTTGTTGATATCTGTAGGTATCGTTATCGTAAATCTGTATGGCTTATATACTCGTCAGATTTTGTTGAATCTGTTTTTAACAGTGCTTTTGTTGTCGGTTTTAGGGTATTTGTTGAGAAATATAGAAGGCGATGGTCGTTGCTGGAGAAAGTTATGGGTAGCTGGAGCCTATTTGTTGATGTTAGGCTTATTTTTTGAAGCTTATGAAGGGGGAATCCGGAAGGATTATGCAACGTATAGTTATTATTTTGTATCATCAGGGTTGGCATTTCTTTCTTTATTGGCATTTTCAATTATAGGTGATGTATATACTGCAGAGAAAGGATTGAAACCTTTGGTTATGGCAGGAAAAAATCCGATGATAGCATATGTAGGGGTTAACCTAGTAGTAAATCCTCTTCTTAATTTAACGGGTTTAATGGAGTATGTGAACCTATTGAATGAAAATGCATGGTTAGGCTTTTTGCGTGGAGTATTATTGACTAGTGTTGTAGTTGCTATGACGATGTTTTTTTCAAAATTGAAATGGTTTTGGAGAACTTAGTTGTGTTTACTGTTGATTATTTTTCATATAAGATTTCGTAATCTTTTTTGCCGAAGTGGGGGAGGAGTGGAATCACTTATTGTTGGGCAAAAATAATAAAGTAAGTACAAAGATTTGAGTATTAATGATTGCTTTTGATTTTTAATTGAAAGAACGATTATGAAACTCTATTGGATTCTATTCATTTCATTCTTATTTTCTAGGGTGTCCAGTTCTACGTTCTCTTTTTCGACATTGATTTAACAACTTAAGATGTTGATTATAAACTAGAACAGCGTTTTATTTAGGTGCAATTTTAACATACGAAAAAGTGTAACTAATTCATTAGGTCAACATATCTTGAAGAGACATGATTATCAGTGCTTTGAAACTTGTATTATATCTATTTTGATCTAAAAACTGGAACATCAAACTGGACACCCTACTTATTTTCTTTGTGCGGTTGTGTTCAAAAGCCATCTTTGCACCAGTTGCAATGGGAGTTATCTCAAATAAATGGTTTTCCTTTATCTGAAAGGGGCCTTGTACGCCCTTAATTCCAATATTGTTAAAATACCTTTCTCCATCGGCAGATTGAGGTCGTCCAGCGTATTGTTCTGCATAAGTCCCGTAATTCCGCTGTAATTCTTGCGTGTAAATTCGGATATTCTCCACGGGCTGTTCGGGGAAAGCCGGAAGATAAACAGCGCTTTGCTTTGTTGTTTTTGTTTGTCCGGACCCTGCAAAATACCGTTATGCTTATGGTAAAACCCCGTTTTGCAGTTGCAGGCCCGGCGGTTGCCGGTTGCGGGCTGTCGGGCCCGCATATGCAGGCTCTTCGGCCCGCAACTGCAAAACGAAGTTTTACTATAAGCATAACGACATTTTACATGTGCCCGAAGAATAAAACACAGCATACCGGCCAAGGATTTGCCAGCACTGTTCTTTATATTTGCCAACACTCACACAAACTCCTTTCTGCAAAACGACAGCTCGGTCAGTGCTATGTGTCGGCAAGGGGGACAGAATCAGAATTAAAAGAAACTATTTCTCCGTTTCCTTTCCGGCCTCTTTCCACCCGATAAAGCCCTTGTCGAGCTCATAAACCTTATACCCTTTCCGGCTCAAAATAGCGGCGGCTTTCTTACTACGCTTTCCGCTGCGGCAATAAAGAGCTATCGGTTTATCTTTTTGAAGTGTAGAATCCGCAATGGCAGCAAACTGTTCGTCCAGCACATTGATATTGATACTGCCCGGAATATGCTCTTCCGAATATTCGGCAACCGTACGTACATCCAATCGCTGAATGTCGGAATCTGCTATCAATGTGGCAAACTCGTCCGCCGAGACGGATTCGAAATCCTCTCCTTTCTGCTGACATGAGAAGAGAGTGGAGAAGAACAGGCAAATGCCCGCAAAGAATACTTTCATAAGTCTACTTATTTTAGTCTGAATTAAAAATGCAATCAAAGTTATAACTTTTTCGTTTATTATGCCGCCCATACCGGGAAATATCTGCACCTACACCTCTGTACAACAAAAAAGAGGATGCTTTTCACTGCATCCCCTTTCTTGTTTTTACCTCATTACAGAGGCTCACTAACCATTATTATAAACAAATGCACACAATCAGAATTGGAACATCA
>OHKU01001024.1_pt1 | contig 13731 bp, 11 predicted proteins | sample 1568911 | NCBI WGS metagenome assembly OHKU01 (sample SAMEA3879574, study PRJEB24766) | human gut metagenome | biome: human-associated habitat; feature: feces | place: USA | collected 1985/1987
TCTCTGGCCTGTCCGTTCTCATAGGTGACATCATGGCACTCCATATCCTGACCGATATCCGTAAAATGTCTGGTGACCGATTCCCGGATATCCACCTCCCGCAATGTAGTTCCCAGCGTCTTCGCCAACAGACAGGCATTCTCATAAGTCCGGTCTGTTGTTCCGAAACAGGGCATGGTCACTGCAATGATCCCCGACCTCGGAAGTCCCAACAGATCAAAAGTGCGCACTGTCACTAAAAGTGCCAGTGTGGAATCCAGTCCTCCTGAAATACCCAGAACCGCTGTCTTACATCCGATATGCTCATATCTCTTTTTCAGGCCGAAAGCCTGAATGGATAAAATATCTTCACATCTGCGGTTGCGTTCTACCATGTCCTCCGGTACAAACGGGTGTGCAGCGAACTTCCGGTCCAGTTTTGTCCCAGTCAGCTGCATGGAAAAAGGAACTGTAAGATAGGGCTTCATCGGTCTCTTTCCGAAGGTACCCATTCGCCTGCGCTCACTGCTTATTTTTAATACATCCAGATCTGTGTAAAGAATTCCCGTAGTAAAACGAGCGGACTGTACCAACAGTGTTCCGTTCTCTGCGATCAGATCATGTCCTCCGAATACCAGATCCTGCGTGGATTCCCCTTCTCCGGCAGAGGTATAGATATAACCGCACAGAAGTCTTGCACTGGAAGCTTTTATCAGAAGGGTACGATAATCATCCTTGGAAACCGTCTCATTGGAGGCCGACAGATTCGCAATGACTGTAGCTCCCATCAGTGCATGCGAGGTAGAAGGCGGCTCTGCCACCCACAGATCTTCGCAGAGCTCACATCCCAATACCAGCTCCGGAAGTTCCTCACACCGGAACAACAGGTTGGATCCGAAAGGAATCACCTGTTTTCCTAGACGATATTCCGTCACCGTTTCCTCTCCCGGTGTGAAATGTCTGCCTTCATAGAACTCCGCATACATAGGGATATTTTTCTTAGGAATCATTCCCAGTATCCTGCCCCGGTACAATACCGCAGCCACATTGTACAGACGGCCGTCCTTGTCCACGGGAAGTCCCACCAGAAATAACGTTTCCAACTGTCCGGTCTCTTCTGCAATCGTAAGTAATGCTTCTTTTGCTTTTTCCAACAAAAGTTCTTGCAAAAAAAGATCGTTACAGGTGTATCCGGTAATACATAATTCCGGAAACACTACGATCTTTGCTCCATGCTCCGCCGCTTCTTTTGCCTGTTCACAGATTACCTGCGCATTATAGACCGGATCCGCCACCCGGATCCTGGGTGTGGCGGATGCTACCTTGACAAATCCCTGTTTCATAAGCTTCCTCGCTTTACTGTATACATTACTGGATCATCTGTTTCAATTCATCCACGGTAAAATTATAGTTTTTATTACAGAAGTGGCAGTTCACTTCGATGGTCTCTCCATCATCGATCATGGACTGCAATTCTTCTCTGCCAATGCTGATCAGTGCTTTTCTCACTCTGTCCTTGCTGCAATTGCAGGCAAATTCCACAGGAAGTGTATCGGTGATCTCCAGATCCATTCCGGAAAGCAGTACTTCCAGCATTCCCTCCGGAGTCTTGCCGGCATCCAGCATAGTAGTAACGGAAGAAAGATTCTTGATATTCTCTTCCAGTTTGCTGATCATTTCCTCTTCCGCAAAGGGCATCAGCTGTACAATGAAACCGCCTGCCTGTCTCACGGTATTGTCTCTGTTCATCAATACCCCAAGTCCTACCACGGAAGGTACCTGTTCGGATACCGCAAAATAATAGGTCAGATCCTCAGCTATCTCACCTGTTTTAAGCTCACACTGACCTGAATACGGCTCCTTTAAGCCCATATCCTTTATGACTGTGAGTATACCAAGATCAAGCGCTCCACCTGCACCTACGGCACCGCCCACATCCAGTTTTCCCTGGGCATTGGCTGACAGGATCACATCGGGCACATTGGCATAGCCCTTTACATGACCGTTCATATCTGCTGTAACTGTCAGTCCGCCAATCGGACCATCTCCTTTGATCTGCAGTGTGATCAGTTCATCATCGCCCTTTAACATGCTTCCCATCATGGCCCCTGCGCTGAGTAATCTCCCCAGTGCCGCCGTTACCACAGGACTGGTATTGTGAGATACTCTTGCAGTCTCCACCGTCTCTCTCGTCGTACATGCGAACGCACGGATCTGCGCATTTGCTGCAGTTGCACGTACCATATAATCTTTCATTTATTCCACGTACCTTTCTGTCTACAACTCTTTCTGCTGCTCTTTTGCTACGATATATACTCTTTCACTGGTCTCCGTTACCGCCTCACCGGTATCGGAATCCATGATCTCCAGAATCTTCAGTCCGGACTGTTCCACCAGTGTCCTCATCTGTCCTACGGTATAACCCCTCTGCAAATGGGTCTCGGTAAATCTGTGGAAGGTATCACCCTCTTCCTGGACGAAGATTGTCAGATCATACTCGTTGATCTCTTCTTCCGGATCATAATAATTTTCCCAGATAAAACTGCAATCCTCCCGGTTCTCCGCAATCGTCGTATTGCCGATGACTTCCCGGTATTTATAATCTGTATTAAAATCAAAGATAAAAATGCCACCGGGGTAGAGATAATTGTTCACCAGCCGGAATACCTGCAAAAGTTCCTCTTCTTCCAAAATATAATTGACGGAATCACAGACGCTGATCACCGTACCAACAGTAGAATACAGATCCAGTTCCCGCATATCCTGATGCAGATAGAGGATCTCCGAACCGCTCTCCACCTTTTTCTCCATGGCAATGCCCAGCATCTCTTCAGAATTGTCCACGCCGATGCAATCATACCCTTTTTGGTATAACAGTTCTGTCAAAGTGCCGGTGCCGCAGCCCAGATCCACCACCAGATTCCGCTCGGAATCCAGAATTCCTTCCGCGTCCCGCGTGGGTCTGGATACACCATAGGACGCAATCAGCTGATCCAGACGATTGCACCACATTTCATAGGGTGTATTATCCATCAGTTCGTCATATACTCTTGCAAAGTCTGTATAGATTTCTTCCGTATTCTCCATAATTGCAGCATCTCCAGTTTTTTTAGAAAATAGTCCCCAATGCGCCGAATACTCCCATGCTGAGCAATCCCATGATCACGCCTGCCAGAACCACACCGCACATTACTGCAATGACACTGGACTTGAAATCCATGTCTAACAAACTTGCTGCCAGTGTTCCGGTCCACGCACCGGTTCCGGGAAGGGGAATACCCACGAACAACAACAGCGCCACGAACAGGCCTCTGCCCGCTTTTTCCTGCAGCTTTTGTCCGCCTTTATGTCCTTTTTCCAGGCAGAAGGTAAAGAACTTGCCTATGACCGGCTTGTCCGCACCCCATTCCAGTACTTTTCTTGCAAAAAAGAAGATAATAGGTACCGGCAGCATATTTCCCAGAATACAGATAATATAGCTGGGAAGCAAAGGAAGATTCATTCCAACCGCAATAGGGACAGCACCTCTCAGCTCGATCAGAGGAACCATAGATACCAGGAAAATCATCAAATATTTTTTTAACATGTGTTTACTCCAATTCTTTTAATTTATTTATGCCCGCTTTTCCAGATAATTTTTCAAAAAAGCGATCAATCGGTCCATTTCCTCATCCGTGCCGACTGTAATACGCAGGGAGTTGGCAATTCTCGGTTTATTCCAGTGTCTGACATAGATGTCGGCCTCACGGAGAGCCCGGAACAGTTCTTCCGCGGGAACTTCCTTATGAGAAGCAAATATAAAGTTTGCTTTCGAATCCGGGAAAGTAAAGCCCAGCTCGTTCAGTTCCTTCTTGATCCGCTCTCTGGTAGCTGCGATCTTTGCCGTGGTGGCCTTGAAATAAGCGTCATCTCTTACCGCTTCCACACCCATGACCTGTGAAGGCAGGTTCATGGTATAGGAGTTAAAGGAGAATTTTACATCATTCAGATAATGGATCAGCTTCTCATTACCAATGCAGAAGCCGATACGCATTCCCGCCATGGCTCTGGATTTGGAAAAAGTCTGTACTACCAGAAGATTCTCATATTTTTTAAGCAAGGGCAGTGCACTTGTGCCTCCAAAGTCCACATAAGCCTCATCCACGATCACTACCACATCCGGATTGGCCTGCAGGATCTCTTCGATCAGTTCCTGCGATTCCTCCACACCGGTAGGTGCATTGGGATTCGGGAAGATCACACCGCCGTTGTGCTGTTTGTAATCTTCAGGGTTCATGTGCCAGTTCTCATCCAGCGCACAGGTATGATAAGGAATCCGGTACAGATCCGCCCATACATCAAGAAGGAATAAGTCACATCCGGGAACAGGATCGGCTTTCCGCTGTTGAAAAATGTCAGAAATGCCATGGATAATACATCATCGGATCCCACACCTACAAATACCTGTTCCGGTTTCACACCATAATATGCTGCCAACTCGTCCACCAGGGGCTGCGCATTTGAATTCGGATATAAGCGCAGTGCCGCACTCTCCATATTTTCTGCTGCCTTCCGCACTCCCGGGGCAGGAGGATAAGGACACTCATTCGTATTCAGCTTGATCATGTTCGGGCGGTTCGGCTGCTCTCCTGCCACATAAGGAACCACCTTACGTACGTTTTCTTCCCACTTCATGTTAATAACCATGCCTTTCTCAAAACCTGCAAGCTTTCAGAGACTTTCGTCCCTTGTGCAGGCACAAATTTGCGTGTGAAAAATTTATTTTCAGTTATCTGTTTGTTCATTCTGTCGATGTTTTAATTCTTCCGCATAGCTCCTCGCCTGTGCAGGAAGTCCCAGATGTTCGTAACACCGGATCAGCCCCTGTAAAGGTTCTTCTTCCGAACTCCGCAGCGCCAGTACCGGCTGTGTTTCATAAGCTGCATTATAATACCAGACAGCCGCTTCCTCAAAGTCTCCCGTCTCTTCATAGAAATACCCCAGTTCACAGCAGATTTCCGAACAGCCGTCCCCCGCGATCACCTTGGAAGTATACTTGAAAAATGTCACAGCAGCTCCCCGCAGTCTGGCGGCTCTGGCCACCACACAACAGCCTTCCGTAATCTCATCCGCACTTCTGTCCGGGGACGAAACTTCTGCCCTGAAATAATCTTCCGCTTCCAGAAAGTCCCGTGCCTCTCCCGCCAGGAACAGTTCTCTGGCATACATTCCGTACAGTCTTCTGGAAAGTAGTCTTGCCTGCGCGATCTGTTTGCGGAAATTTGCCAGATCCCTGCCCGCATGATTCTGTTCCGGCATGTGGGTGATAACTATATCGCTGTCATAGACTACCGGTTCCAGCCGTACAGTTTCATGGATTGGTTCTTCCCACACGAAGCTTCGCAGTCTGCGGAATAATTTGGGACGATATTCTTCATCAAAATTATACACTGTGCCGTTCTGTAGCTGATTGCCGTATTTCATCTGGACGATCTCGATCTCCGGAAGCAGTGTCTCCTTTAACAGTCGAAACCTTCGCCGGTTTTCTTCCGAAAGCACCTCATCCGCATCTGCGGAATAAATGTATTCCTTCGTAGCTTTGGAAAATGCAAAATTTCTCGCCGCACTGAAGTCATCGTTCCATGTGAGATCATATATTTTATCGGTGTATCCGGCTGCAATCCGCTTTGTGGCATCCGTGGATCCTGTATCCACAATAATGATCTCATCCACCAGATCCCTGACACTGTCCAGACACCTTTTCAGAACCCGTTCTTCATTTTTTACAATCATACACAAAGATATTGTGATCATTCCGGATCTCCGTTCCCGCATTTTTTGCATGCGATGCTGTTCCTACAGCACTTTGGATAAGAATTCCTGTAATCTTGGGCTCTTAGGATTGGTGAAGAACTCCTGGGGAGTATTCTCCTCCACGATATTACCACCGTCCATGAAAAGCACCTTCGTACCCACTTCTCTGGCAAATCCCATCTCATGTGTCACGACCACCATGGTCATACCGCTCTCTGCCAGTTCTTTCATAACTTCAAGTACCTCTCCCACCATTTCGGGATCCAGTGCGGAAGTAGGCTCATCAAACAGCATTACTCTGGGATTCATTGCCAGAGATCTGACAATTGCAATTCTCTGCTTCTGACCGCCGCTTAAAGATGCCGGATAAGCATCTGCCTTTTCCTCCAGTCCAACTCTCTTTAACAGCTTCAGGGCATTCTCTTTTGCTTCTTCCTCACCCATCAGTTTCAATTTCACGGGGGCAAGGGTAATATTGTTCATGATCGTCAGATTGTTGAACAGGTTAAAATGCTGAAATACCATACCCATATGCTGACGAACTTTGTTGATGTCGATCCTGGGATCCGTGATGTTCTGTCCATCGAACCAGATCTCACCGCTGGTAGGTCTCTCTAAAAGATTCAGGCAGCGTAAAAATGTACTCTTACCGGAGCCGGAAGGTCCTACCACCACGATCTTCTCACCGGGGTGAATATGATAATTTACCCCTTTTAATACCTGATTATCTTCAAAGCTTTTATGCAGATCTTTAACGATTATCACTCTTACGCAGTCTCCTTTCCAGTTTTGCAAGCAGAATGGACAATACCTTGGTCAGTACAAAATAGATGAAGGCAATACCAAGCAGCGGTGTAAATACATCAAACAACTTGGAGGTCATCTGGTTGGCCACACGGGTAAGGTCACTCATTCCTACGTAACCTACAATAGAGGTCTCCTTGATCAGCACGATAAATTCATTGCCCAGAGGCGGCAGGATGCTCTTGAATGCCTGCGGAATGATAATGTATCGCATCGTCTGGAATTTGTTCAGTCCCAGTGATCTGCCCGCTTCCATTTGTCCCTTGTCCACAGCCAGGATGCCTGCTCTGACGATCTCCGCCACATAAGCACCGGAATTGATACCGAATGTCAGACTGGCGATCAGCACACTGTTCTTACAGGTAGCCAGAATGCCGGACCACATAATCAACAACTGTACCGTAGTAGGAGTTCCGCGGATAATATCAATATAAGCACTTGCAATCCGGGACGCTATGGTCTTCGATCCGTTCTTTCTCGTGGATAATTTCAAAAATGCCGCTATGGTTCCGATCAGGATACCAAGCAGTGCCGCAAAAAAAGAAACCTCTAAGGTTACTCCCAGTCCTTTCAGATAAAGCTTCCATCTGTCCGCTTCAATGAAGGCTGCATAAATATGTTGCCAGATATTTTGCATGTTATTTCCTATGCCTTTCTTGTGAATGTATAAGTGTACGATTAGCCAAACTGTATATGTTGCCTACCTTAATATAGCAAAAAGAAGAGAATGGCACAAGCCATTCTCTTCTTTTTCATGTATATTTTGTATAAAAATTATTCACCGATGTACTCAGCTACCAGTGCATCAAAAGTACCGTCAGCCTTCAGATCAGCCAGTGCCTGATTTACCTGCTCTACCAACTCGCTTCCCTTAGGCAGTGCGATAGCGTATTCCTCAGCTTCGAAGCCGAAATCAGCACCGTCGATGATCTTAACCTTACCCTCGAATTTGGTATTAAATACTTCTGCAGGGTTCTTATCAATGATAACAGCGTCTACTCTGCCGTTTACCAGATCATTTACAGCATCTACAGCTCTGTTGTAAGTCTGTGCGGTAGCACCTTCGATATCCTCTGCCAGGAACATACCGGTGGTACCCAGCTGACAGCCGATGGTCTTGTTCTTCAGATCATCTGCAGCTGCGATCTCGGAATCTGCCGGTACGATCACAAACTGTACAGCTTCATAATACGCATCGGAGAAATCTACCTGCTCCTTACGATCATCAGTAACGGTCATTCCTGCGATAGCACCGTCGATTCTGTTGCCAATGGAACTAACCAGAGAGTCAAACTCCATATTCTCTACCTGTACTTCCATACCCAGTTTCTCGCCTACAGCCTTGATCAGAGCTACATCGAACCCGTCGGGTTCTCCGTCATCTCCTACATACTCAAAGGGAGGGAATTCTGCGTTGGTACCGAATACCAGTACGCCACCCTCGGTCTTATCAGCGGCCTCAGTAGTAGCTGCTACTTCTGTAGTGGTTGCTGCAGCAGTCTCTGCCACACTGCTCCCGGAAGCCTGAGAGCTCTCGTTTGCTGCGGAATCAGAACCACAGCCGGTCAACATTGCTGTACACATTACAGTTGCAAGTAACATTGCGATTGCTTTTTTCATAATATTATCCTCCTGTCTGTTTTCTACGGACGACAGCCGTCCTTAAACGTTGATTACTATAGCACCTTTTTGAAAATTGTGCAACTGTTTATGCATAAATATACGCAGCTTTACTCTGCAAATACAACATTACCGGGATCTGCACCCAGAAGGTTACCACTATATATGGAATAAACGGCTTCGGTACACGAAGTTTTCCATCCGGTGTCACATTTCTTCTGCAAAACTGTACTGCAGCCAGCAATGTCAACGCCGATAACATATGGATCAGAAACCACAACAGATTCCCCTGCCAGGCGCAGCCTGCCAACGCACATACAGAAAATGCATGACAGTCAGCTCTTCCGTACATTTGGGCAAACAATATCTGCTGCAGGAGTACAAACAATGCCATTGCTGCCGCCTGCTGTATGCTAAACCTGTCAGTAATCCTGCACACTCCATCCTCCATATAAGCTTCCGACACCGGAAGCCCCAGCAGTATTCCTGTCCATGGCAGGCACCACCACCATACATAATTATACACATAACTGTGTACAGCATCCATGCAGGCCGCCGCTAACAAACCTCCCGCCAGCAGGGAGCACAGGATCCCCTGTGCCCCTAGGATCACCAGTCTGTTTTCTTCCGGAAGTCTTCCATCCATTCCCCCTATAACAAGAATCACAACTGCATTGATCCAGGCCAGTCCCCCGAGAAGCCACGCTTTTCCGGGTTCCATCCTCTCGATGTCTCCCGATAGTTCCACACGCAGCAGCCAGATTGCACTACCATAGATAAGGCCTCCCAGAACCACCGACCACAGTATCCGGAACACGATTTCCAAGGCTCTCATACCTCCTTACCGTAACCGGGTACGCAGTTCATCCAACACATTTCCCGACACTCCGATCACGCTGATCGTCGGATGATCTTCCAGCCTCTTGTCACCTTTATAGGCCCGCACTGTGATTTCCTGTGTCTGGTTCTCCGGAGTATATAAAGGCACCATAAATTCCAGTTCTTCCGTCTTACGATACCCCTGACTTTCGGTATAATCATAGACTTTATTCAATGTCGGATCCAGTGCTGTCATACATTCCGGGAAAATGACTTCCACCCGGTCCGCATATCCCCATGTGGTAAAGGTAAGAATTCCGCTTTCGCCGCATTTGAAGACCGGCTCCTGCGGCTCCAAAATACGTTTCACACTGCTTTCCAGTGCAAATTCCGTCGTACCGTAACAGATACGGCTCTCATTCCCCACATGATCCGAAGCATATCCCAGTACCGTAAAATCCCCGCTGAACAGCGGTTCGTCCTCTGTGATTGTAATCACGATACAGCCATCTTCTCCGGGAAGGTAGGTCTTAGAAACAGCATTGTCCGTATTACTGATAACAATTGTAAAATGATCCACACCACTTAGAGCATCTGTGGCAGTAACACGTATGGTAACAGCTCCGTCTCTGCGATCGATCAGTGCCCGGTTCTCCAGTATTTCCATCCCCCGGATGACCGGAGCTTCTCCGTCAGCGATCAGAGCGATCCCGTTTTTCTGATCCTGCGTAGATACAGAATATATTTTATCTGTTCCGTGATCCGCTTCCGCTACCGGAATCACCCGAATCGTTTGTCCGTTCCGGTCTCCACTTATGACAAATTGCTGTACTCCGGTAAGTTCCTGATTCCGGTGTGACCGCAAAGTATAGGAATAGGAATGTTGCTGCAGCACATTGGTCCCCTCAGTCGCATAAGACAGTCCCTCCGCATCTGTCCGGATCACATCATCCGTTATCTCCGCAGACGGTGTGACAATGATATTTCTCGCCCTGCCACCGTCCTCCGTCACCGTTTCATATATTGTCCCATTCAGTTGATAGTCCGGTCTGGCTGTACCTTCCATATAAGATGCATTCGTTAACGTGAACGGTGTCTTTCCGTCCGCCCGGACATACCAGGTTTTGTCCGCTGCCGCCGGATATACATTGCCCTCTGCCTCGTTTATCTTAAGCTGTTTTGTATGAAGCTTCCACAGAATCTGTTTTCCATCCACACAAATATGTGTGGTCTCGCTTACATTTCCCGCCACATCCACAGCGGCAACATGCAGATACTGCACCCCATCCTTTACCTCCAGTTCCATATGGGGTTCTTTACAATAACCGGCATCGTCCGTTACGACGGTATCCCTGTTTTGATCCACAAGATAATAATATCCCCTGATACCGCTAAGCAATGTGTTTTTTGTGATATTGGAGTCACATAGTTTGGAAGTACTGCCCGTCAGATAAGATTCCGCTCTATGATAATATACCGTCCCGTAATCCTCCGGCTCTGTCCACGAGATTCTTATTCTTTCTCTGTCCAGTGCTTCTCTTACGACGTTCTCCGGAATTTTCCCGGGAGCCGCAAGATCAGTTGCCCTGACTCCCTTCAGCTGTAAAGTCTCCTGGTAACCTATTGCTTTTGACTGCAGACACAACAGCCCGTCTCCACTCCGTACTCCACTTTCACTTTCATATAGCAGTGCACATTCCGGATTTACATAACTGCTTCCGCCATATGCCGGCTTCGAGAATAGGACCTGGCCTTCCGTATAACCGCATACAAGAGTTCTCCCACCACTGAAACTAAGTGAGCTGATTCCCGCGGTAAACCAGACATTTCCTCTTAAATGAAAATTCAGATGCACGTAGATATGTGTCGTTCCTTCCGGTAATGAGATATGCAGGGACTGCCGGAAATCACTGGCTGCCGGGTCTCCGCCGCCATGTTTATCATAAAAAGGATAATCCCGAAATTTTCCCTGTGCAATTTTTGTTCCTTTTTGATCCAGGATTACAAATTCCGACGGCTGCTTCTCATCCGGCAGCCAGTCGGTATTCACAATATTTCCACCCAGAGATCCCCATCCATCGCAAAAATACGAAAGATTCAATGTCGTATTGCCATTGGTGGGAATCCCCCGATAACCGGAAACATTCCACATCTGTTCCTTAGGATAATTCCCGTTTCTGGCCCATCCGACCCGGACTATGGCACGGCTCCACTCATCATCGTCCGTACTTGTGGTATGTCCGTTATACTGATAAGAATTTGTGCCTGAGGAATCAAAGCAATTCGATCCCCACATAAAATATTCCCAATCTCCGAATGTTGGTGTATAAGAAGCATTTCTATAGCAGTCATTCGTATGGTGATGCACGATCTTCTCTCCGGCGGTTCCTCCATAATATCCGGCTCCGCCTCCGGCCATACCCGCTTCTCCTTCCTGCTGCCCGAGGACACTTTCCATGCTGCCACCCTTGCCGCCTGCACCGCCCGGTGATGCTCCACCGCCTCCTCCTGCGATCAGCAGGATTCCCTTCCGGTCGGATACCACGGATGTCATTCCTCCTCCGTTTCCATAATTTGAAGCTCTGCCGCCTTTGTTATACCCGTTTTGACCACCCACGGCATAAGTCAGTTGTTCCCCCCTCTGCAGCCAGAATGTTCCGGAGGCACTTCCCCCACATCCTCCCCGAAAGGAACCGTAGCCCTGTCCCTGCGCCCCCATCGCCTTTATGACGTAGAGTCCGGTATACGGCACGTTATATGTCCTCGTCTTTGCTTCATAAATACCGGTCAGTTCAACGGCCGCTCCGCTGTTGATATCCGTTGCACTATTAATCCGCATCCAGGCACCGTCTTCCAGTCTCTGATAAATAAGGTACGTTTTGTTGTTGTGATCCGTCTGCTCCCAGGACAGATCCACCGCTCCTTTTCCTTCGTTTTCCTTGTAGTTATCTTTCGCCAGCAGGGTAAGATCCACCCATTGCGCGTACAATGTCGTATTTTCGGACGGTATGATGCTGTCGCCCGCTCCTCCTGCCGGCCGTCGGAATTCCGAGTCATAATACCAGCCTCCAAAGGACCACCCGGGTCTGGTGGTCTCCGGTAATGTGACAGGTTCCGGCTGATAGACTGCCGTCAGCCTGTCCACATTACCGTCCGGAGCATCAAAGATATATTGCTTTCCATCCAGACTCCCCCGGAACGGATGCACCTTTTTCCATTCGACAAACCGATTTTTCCCTTGCACCGGAGTGATCTCCGATCCGCCATTAGCACGAAAACAGACTGTATACCCATCTGGTGCGCAGACCAGTTCTTCCTGCAACAGATATCTTTCAAGATATGGCTGCGTTACAGAAAATATCTCCCGGTCATCATACTTTCCTCCATTGGCATAAAGCACAAGGGTGCTTTCACTCCGCACCCATTGTGCATATAAATTGACTACACCATGATCGTTATCTGTCCAGGTTGTCCGGTCTCTCCAATCCGCCTGCCTGAGATTTTCGATTGCAGCTTTATCCGCATAAGCGGTTCCTGAACCATCTGGCTCTGTGTTCCAGCCCGCGAACAAATATCCGGTCCTGCTGTAATTGTTCTCTGTCAGGTGTGTCACCGGAGTGACCGTCTTGCCTTCGTAGACTATGGCATCGTTGTACATATGGATACTGTCATCCATATAACCGTTATAAGATGCACCTCCCGTATTGGCCTGATAACAGACCTTATACTGATTCCAGGAAATATTTTTACATTTATGTGCCGGCAGATCCACCCCCTGCTCCAGATTGTCGCAGAACGGACAGAGATAATAGTAGCTCATCGGTTTTCTTTCGTTGCCCAGATCCAGGTACTGTATCGAGGCCGCCGCTTCTCTGCTCATATAGATATTGTACTCTTCAATGGCTTCTCCGCAATCCGCACAATAGGCTTTCCAGCCGGAATAATAATACTGCATGCATTTTTGTCTGCCAAAAGATACCCCGTGCCAGTTTTTTCCGGTATATCCATTATGAATACACTGTCCCGACCGGTGGACCACTTTCCAATATCTCACTGGGATTTCTCCATACCGTTTCTCTGTATAAATATGTTCTCCCACTACCGGATCTCTCAGCGAAGAAGGAATCTGCGTATACACAGTGGTGCTGTCATCCCGGGCATACCACACATAATTCCGGTCTCCTGCGCAGGTTGTAAATGCACGTCCATCCGGACTGAAAGAAACATAAGGACTGTTGTAAATGGTCTTTTTCGCTGCCGCTTCCGACTGTATCGAAAACAGGAGCGCAATTCCCAGCACGAGTAATCCTGCCAGATATCTCCCATACCGCATTCTCATTCCTCCTGCCTATCCGTATCCTCTGCCTTGACCACACGCAAGGAGCCCTGTGCCAGTGCAGCATAAAAGTCCGCCACCCTTTCTTTTTCCATATAGATATTTACTCTCTGTGCTGGAGTTGTCCCATCATCACCGCCGATTGCAGCTCCATTCCGGTCAAACACCTGTTGGACAAACACATTTTCCCACAACAGTTTCCCGTTTTGTTCCTCTTCCTCCTGTTCCACACAATAAATATGGATCCTGTCTCCGGCACGCAGGACACCTCCCACTACCTGGTACAGATCTTCGGCGCGGAATCCGGCTATAACAGGTTCCCGCATCTGCTCTGTGATCTCCGACAGTGCCCGCAGCATGCCTGTAGTCAGTACCATCCC
>OHKU01001047.1_pt1 | contig 13526 bp, 10 predicted proteins | sample 1568911 | NCBI WGS metagenome assembly OHKU01 (sample SAMEA3879574, study PRJEB24766) | human gut metagenome | biome: human-associated habitat; feature: feces | place: USA | collected 1985/1987
GACATCAGCCGCAACGCCGGACAGCAGGTGCTTGCAGACATCTCCCGCACGGCCCTGCGCGCTACGACGAGGTATGCGGCCGAGAAGCTCAAAGAGGTCAAGATCACACTTAAAGCCGACCACAGGATCTATTTACTGTCGAAAGAATAAAACCGTCATGAACCGATTATCCAGTCTTTTCCTTACGATCGCAGCGCTGCTTGCGGCCCTCGCCGCAGATGCGCGAAGTGGGGTTCAACAAGACCGTACACATCCTCTTTCCGTCGCCCGTGACCTATATCGACATCGGGTCGATGGACATCATCGCCGGGAAGGCCGCAGGAGCCGAGAATGTCGTGCGCGTGAAGGCCGCCATTCGAGACTTTCCGAAAGAAACGAACCTCACGGTCATCACCGAGGACGGAGGCTACTACTCCTTCGATGCACGCTATGCCGAGAACCCGCAGGTCGCAACGCATGAGATAGGCGCTGCGACGTCCGCACCCCCGGCCGTGCAGACGCCGCCCGCAGAAGGTCGCGTGCTGCTCGAAGCCACCGGACGCGAACGTCCCACCGAACCGAGATGCGGCTGCGGAAAAAGCATTACAGTATCGAAACCGAGGTGCAGGGTATCTACGTCCGCAACGACGTGATATACATCCATCTGTCGCTCTATAACAACTCCAACATCTCTTTCGAAGTCGAGGACCTGCATTTTCGGATCGAAGATCGCAAGGTCGCAAAGCGAACGGCACAGCAGCAGACACCCCTCGAACTGCTGCGCGTATGCAACGACCTGCGCATCGTACGTGCCCATCAGCGCCAGCGAACAGTCTTCGCGCTGCCCAAGTTCACCATGCCCGACGACAAGCGCCTCGTACTCGAAATCGTCGAACGAAACGGAGCACGCCATCAGCGTATCGAGATTCGCAACAAGCAGATCAGGCTGGCACGGACCCTTTGATCCGCAGCGGAGCGATCCGCAGCGGCACAATAATTTCGGCCGGAGAATTGTTATATTACTAAATATTGGTAACTTTGTAGCTGTACAAGAGAAGGAACTATGAGAACGACATCCGTAGCACTCGGAGACTATTTCGAGCGCTTCATCAAAGCCAAGATCGCCCAGGGGCGTTATAACAATGCCAGCGAGGTCATACGCGCCGGGCTGCGGCTGCTCGAAGAAAACGAGAGCCGCATGCTCGACCTGCAAAATGCCGTCGCCGAAGGAATCGACAGCGGCATTGCGGAAGATTTCGATCCCGAACGGCATTTACAGCATTTGAAAGCCCGATGTGCAGATGACTGAACTTCGTTTTACCCGCAAGGCCGTCGAGGACCTCTCGGACATCTGGCGTTACACGGTAGAGCGGTGGTCGGAAGAGCAGGCCGACCGCTACTACGGATTGCTTGTGGCTACCTGCCGCAAGATCGCCGCAAGCACCGTCCCGATCGGGCGGCGTTACGAACAGATCGCCGAGGGGTTATATGGATTCAGAGTCGGACGACATATCCTCTTTTACCGCATCGAATCCGGCCGGATCGTTCTAATCGTCAGAATCCTCCACGAACGGATGGACCTCGGAAACCGTTTCGCAGAGTAACGACCGCACAACATCGTCGCCGCAGGAGTCGAGTCCCCTGCGGCGACGATTGTTTCATACCGAGGCGACTATTTTTTAAGATGCTCGACGAACGCCTTCGACGGCTTGAACGCCGGGACGGTACGCGCCGGCACGAGGACGGTCGTGTTGCGCGAGATGTCGCGGGCCTTCTTCGCGGCTCGCTCGCGGCGAAGCTGCCGAAACCCCGGAAATAGACATTCTGTCCGCCTATCTGGGCTGCACGAATCCGCTCCAACAACGCCTCGACGACACCTGCGACCATTTTACTCTCCAGACCCGTTTGTCCGGCAATTTGCTTGACGATCTCTGCTTTTGTCATAAGTGCTGCATATTGATGTTCGTTATATTTGCAAAAATAGCGATTTTCAGCAGCACCGGCAACTCTGTTGCGCCGTTTTTCTTGAGAATCCGATTCAAGAGCAACCGGTTTCTTATCAAAGATCTTATGCCGGAACCCTCCGCCTGTTGGACGCAGCGCGGCCGAGAGTTGCAGCACGGGGAGCTTTATCTCTTTTATGGCTGGCGGCTCGGACAAGAGACATATTGTCGTTCACGAGGCGGACGATGCGGTCATGATACTCCGTATTCCTATTGCACGCCCCGCGCGACTGCACGACCTGCAACCGCGACAGCGAAACCTCCACCGTTTCCACCCTCCGGTCCGCGATGCGGGCCGAGAGGATGAGCGAATCGCTCTTGTCGTGATACCGCTCGACGCAGTGGTGCATAGCCTTGCCCTCCTCGATAAATTCCTGAACGCTTTGCAGCACCCGAACTTCGATCTCTCCGTCCGAAAAAGCGATGCCGAGGTACTTGCCTTTGGCCTTCCGGTACTGTTTCTCGTATTCGAGGTATTCCGCACGCCGGCGTGCGACCTCTTCCTCGGCCTCGATGCGGGCCAGAAGCGCATGGCAGCGGTCGTGCGCCTGCCGGAAATCCGACGGACAGACGTAATGCGCGTTATGTATGTCCTTGCCCAACCGACTCAGCATGTCGATATAGTCGCACCACGAAGCCGCATCATCGATGCGGTAGCCGTTGCGCAGGCAGATGCGGAGCGAAGGCCAGTAATCTTCGATCCGACGCCCGCCCGCTCGGCAGAAGTAGCGGAACAAGTCGTAGCGCCTGATTTTAAGCAGCGTTTCCGCATGGCGCTGACTGAAGGTATATCGGAAGATACCGACAGGATTCTCCGCATAAAGGTCGTAGCGAAGTCCCATCCTTCGCAATTCGGGGATAAGGCGGCAGCGAGGGTAACTCCGTTCGACGGATATGCGGTTGTAAAACCAACATTCCGACCGCAGCTCCAGCGGCGTAGCGCAGCGCCACACATCGTAGGAATAATAGGACATATTGCGCATGCGTGCTACGGTAGCGATTTTTCCGTCGGGCGTAATCCAGCGCTGCATGACCTCGCAGCATTCGTAGCGTGCGGGTTGTCCGTCCCGCACCTGCCGTTCGAGAAGGAAGTAGCGTACGACCTGCAAGCCCTTCCTTGTCGTGACCACAGAGAGATAAGCCTTATTCCAGGACGTGCGCCGACGGGTGGTTACGACCGTAAGTCGCACGCCGCAATGCGGGCAGACGGCACGGTCGATTTGCTGATCTCCCTGCCACGTATGCCGACATTCGGTGCAGGTGATTTTTCCCCTCTTGGTGCGGAATGCTTCATGTGGCAGAAGATGGGCATAGCCCCAATGCAGCTGCGCGGGTGTGATCTCCGGCAGGCGGCCGCTTGCCGCCACAATGCGCCGTTGCAGTTTCGTTCTCGGCTTCATGGCTCAGAAAAGACTTTGTTGATTCGCAGCGTTTGCGGCATTCGACGCAGGTTGGGATTTGCTCTTGTGCGTTATCTTCGCATAGGCTTCGGCGGTGGCTTTGCGAAGCGCCCGCTCGTGCGCCTCGCGCTGCTCCTCCTCGGTCAGAACGATCGTATGGTTCACGACGACGCGGCAATCGAGCGGCTTGCCTACGTCGATGTCGTCCTCATCGTAGTAATGCACGGCCAGCGAATAGATCTCCGCGTCCGTGAAGCCGTTGCAGCCGCTCTGCTGGACATAGTTCAGAATAAAGGTGATGCAGTCGTCGAGGTTTTTATGCTCTTTGGCACAGGAGGCCGCGAAAAGCGCATCCGCGCCTGCACGCTGCTCCAGATATTCCCGGATCGTATCCCGGAAATGTTCGCTCGGTTTTGTCATAATGGTGTTGGTTTTGGTTAGGGAATAAAAAGCCGGGAGGAGCGGTTATCCGCTCCTCCCGGTATCGACATTATTTATACCTGTTATGCCGCAAGCGATGCTGACGCTTCCGGCCACAGATCAGGGTCTAACGGCTCTCCTTCAGGCTCCGGAACATCCTCCGCAGGGCTCTCCTGCGGGATGTCAGGATCCTCGGGAACCACAGGATCGAAGGCTTCCACCTCGGCGGCCAACTCCTGCGCCTTGCGCTGCTCCAAAGCGTGAAGCTGCTCTTCGAGTCTGGATTGCGTCTTCTCCAGGCGATCCAGATGCTCCGCGATCACACGCTCGCTCGTCTCCTTGTCCTGTTGCAGGGCGAACTGACGCAGCAGTTGCAGCTCGAACGTTTCATCCGGCTGCCGGAACTCTTCGATATGGTCCATGCAATCGAAGATCACCGACCGCATCAGCATATTCATGCGATCCCCGTCCAGATGATCGAGAAAATCGCCGATATGTTGCACATCCTGCAAGGCTTCGCGCTCCAAACCCAGTTTTTCGGCGTAGCTCGACGGAAGCAGGCGTAGCAGCGAATAGCCGTACAGCCGGCTCTCGGAAGCCGCAAGAGCGGAGGAAGAAATCTCCGTTTCCCGAAGTACTCGTTTCAGGTCCGTCGTCATTTGCGTATAGCATGAGCGATGTGCCATAACGATGCGGCTCTCAAGCTCCTCGACAATGGGACGCGGAGCGATCGACGTATAGACCGTGACGCCCTCGTCGTCGGACGTCTCCTCGATCTGCTCCGGAACCTCCTCGTAGAACAGATCGACGTCCAGCATACCGATAAGGGCATATTTACGCACTCGGCCCGCGTCGATCTCCGCATCCAGCTTCTTCATATTCTCACGATACTCCGAAACCTCGGATTCGTACTCCGCCAGAGCCTCTAAATACTCATCCCGGTCCTCGTAATCCGACTCTTGGGGAACCTCGACGTCAGGAAGCACGGGAACGTCCGGCTCCCACATGCTGTAGGTGTCGATGACCTCGACCGTATAACCTTGGGATGTGAGGCGTTCGAGAACGGCATCCGAATAGCGCCCCACCTCCACGGCAAGCAGCGTACGAGGGTCGTTTCGCTGCATCCGGATCGCTTTCTCAACTAAAAATTCGTCGTTCTTGCGGATCATGCAGGCCCGGTTTTCGCAGCCCGCACACCCTTCGGCAAGGTCCGAAAAGAGAATGTTGTTGGCCGTATTCTCGGCACAGGTCGAGCACTCCGTCTTGTCGAATTTATAGGTGTTCAGCTTAGTCATGTAGCGGTCGTGAAGGTATTGGCCCACCTGACGCGGCGACGTGTTCTTCCACGAGTTGTGACCGTCGTTTGCGAAATGCTCCTCGAAGACGCACTGCTGAACCTCCGAAGGGTATTTGGCCAGCTCGATGGCCATGCTTTCGATGATCTCCTCGCGTTCGAGCAGGTTCGCGAGCGGCTCGATAAGGTCGTTGAGCTTCAGGTGTGAACGGATGTAACGCTCGCTCTTGCCGAACTTGTCGACGAGCGTCGAGACCGTATGACGGCCCGTTTTGAGCGCACGAAGGAACGCCGCAGCCTCTTCGAGAGGTGCTACGTCCTCACGCTGGAGGTTCTCCGTGATGGCCATGTCCTCCGCATCCTCGTCCGTGAGATGTTCATAGACAAGGGCCTTGATGTGTGTGAAGCCCGCACGCTGCGCGGCCCGGTAGCGGCGCTCCCCGTAAACGATTTCGTAGTGCTCACCGCTGCCGCGTACGCAGATCGGTTGCAGCTGGCCCGTCTGCTGCATACTCAGGGCGAGTTCATCCAGCGACGACTCATTCAGATTGCGGCGAGGGTTATAGGTGCTGCAAACGATCCGATTCAGCTCCAGAAGGACGATCGGCGTAGCGGCAGGAGTGCCCTCCGAAGCGGACGCGACGGCTTCGAATGCGGCAGCGGAGGTTGTCGAACTTTGTTCCGAGAGCGGTGCTGCGGAAGCAGCAGTGGTCGTCTCCGGTGCAGGGAGGGAGGATTTCCGAGAAGCGGACTTCTTCGTCTTCGTCATAATGATTGGACAGTTTTTACCGTGTGTCTCACGTGTTGATGCGATGCAAAGTCTATTTGCATCGGATACGATAATCGATAATTCTTCGAGGGGCGATCCCGAACGGATCGGTTGCCTCGGAAAGAATACTGGTGCACCGTGCGAACGAAGCGACGGAAAAATACCGAAGCCCTCGCGAGGATGATTTTTCCGCTGCGTAGAGAGCGAGCGCCGCAGGCGCGGACGGGCACCTATCTTTTCCGACGGCAACCGAAAGAGGATGCTACTGACAAAGTGAAAATCGTTCCGACGGGAAACAACAAAAGAAAAACATCATTAAGACAATATTTCGAAATTGGAACAGTCTTATAAATTTTGTTTTACAGAACAATAGATGAGTTAAATAATTGATGTAGATAAAACCGATATAAATCAAGCCCGTTTTATCGGCATCCAATGCGGAGAATTTTCCTCCGTCGGCACGGTAACAGTAATTCAAGACAGAGTTGTCTGCACTCGACTTGATCTACATTACTAAATTAAACAAAAATCCCCCTAAAGTCCAAATCCAAGCATATAAAAAACCGGCAACCCAATGAAAAGGGTTGCCGGTAAAATGCAAATTAAAGATTTTATTGATCCAGCAGTTCCCTTCTTATGGCTGGATAAATCCAGAGATAAGACGGCAACACAACCTTCCCATTTTTCAGAACAATACGTAAAACGACTTCCTTGCCATCATAATATCCATATTTTAAAAATAGCTCTCGAAATTTCGCCACATCTCCCTCATATTGGGCTTTAAAAGCTATATTACCGTCATTAAATTCCTTCGTTACCGGATAACTACGAAAAACAATACCTGGCTCTCTCACAAAATAAACTTTTTCCGAACAACTAGATTTTGCAATTACAACACCAGGGACATTTACAGACAGATAAAAGTTAAACAAAAACATCAATGTGTCATTCTGACGATCAAAATCAAACCCTCCCTTCTTAATAAGGCTACGGGCTAATTTCTTGTAATCTGAATCCGTCAAACGAGAGTATGTCGTATGAAGCGTTTCTTGCAGATCATACGTATGAAAATGATACGAGTCCGGGTCCAAAACTTCATATTTAGGCCTATAATCATATTTATTCACATCTTCAGCTGCCGTTTTCCAGATTTGAAACAACTCGTTCCTTTGTGGAAAGGAATGGCTCCACAAAAAAACGAAACATCCTATAAAAAATAATTTTTTCATCTTCTTTTATACTTATAACCTTTATTAGGACTTATAATTTTTTGAAAAGTTGTATTGCCATTACAATCATAATACAGACTTCTCGAAGTCTGTCTATCGATTATAGCACTTCGGCTGTTCCCATCGGGCAAATAGTGTGTCCGCAATGGCAAGCCATGTTCTGCTCGGATCAAGTTTTCCATATGTGTAGCCGAAATCTCCGTATTCTTAATATTTTTCACTTCTCCATCCTTATCCATAACAGTAATCCAAACACCGCTATCCCCTGTTCCAGAAATATAATCCAAACCATGTTGAAGCTCATGAGCCTGACTGACATACGGAATATTCTCTTTCATGCCGTCAGTAGTCGGAATCAACACGTTTGAATTTGGATTCCAATATACAATGTATGTTGCATTATCCTTATTATAGGAGAAATAATTATTTTCGTTTGATAGTTTGATATCTACAATTTCCGGATTATTGACAATATTTTGAATCAAACTACTTCCACAAGCACCCTGCATGATAGTGGTAATACTATCAATCACTGATAACACAAAAGGATCGTTACCACTATATTTATTCCCATAACTATCGTAAAAGCCCCATACACCATTTATACTTCTCCAAGTATAAAGAACACTTCGACCATCTATGATCGTAGTTATACCAATTTGCCGTCCATCGGGATCTATATATCGAATTGGATTATTTACACAGTAAGCATATGGGCTGATATTTATATATTCAGTGGCCATCGGGTCCTGCGTCAGCCAGCAGCCGAGGTCCGGATGATAGAAACGTGCTCCGAAGTCGAGCAATCCGGCGTCGCCGACCGTCTGCTCCTCCTTGCCGTTGAAACGGGACAGGTCCGAAGTAGCCGGGGAATTGGGTTTCAACCAAGACTTCCCGAAAGCGTAGTAATCGCGCAACGCGATCAATTCACCCGACCAATCCACAAATGCCCGGGGACTCCCCAGATGATCTTTCAAATAATACTCCGGAGCGTAATTCGTATTCCAACTATGAGTATTTTTCCGGAACCGACCGTCGCTGAAGGCGGCGCTCTCGAACTCTATCTTACTCCCGGCTGTCTGCTTATATACCAAAGAACCGATATAAATCAAACCCGTTTTATCGGCATCCAATGCGGAGAATTTTCCTCCGTCGGCGCGATAACAATAATTCAACTCAAAGTTGTCAGCACTCGACTTGATCTGCATGGGCAGGTTCAAAAAATTGTATGCAATAGTCAGGCCATTCCGGGAATCCCGGACCAAATTACCGAGGTTGTCGTAAACCACAGATGCCTGGTTAATACCATAGAGCTGACCGGCATCATTGTATTTGTATTCAAGCTGTTCGTTCAATCCACGGGTCATTTTCAGGATATTACCGTTGCGGTCGTATTTGATTCCGCGTTCAGAATAGCGATCGGTGCCCATATTGCCGCTGTAACGTGCTTCGGTCAGACGCGAAAGGGCATCGTACTCGTATTTATACGTATGCGGCATCGTACCGGCACCGCCCCAGTTCCATTCGGTAATATTCCCGGTGTACGAGGGATTCTCACTGTCGTAATACTTGAGCCGGGCACTGTAATAGGGACTGTCCTGGCTCGTAAGCCAACCCTGAACGTTATACGTATAGTCCTCGATAAGCCCGTTGATGTTCTTACGCACGAGCTGACCGATTTCGTTGTAGGAGTAAGTTACAGTAACTGGTTTCGACGTGTTAAAGGTCGAAGTCTGGGTAAGCATTCGACCGGCATTGTCATAGGTGTATTCCACCGTGAGAAGATCCTCCGCACAGCCTGTTTTGGGTACGACCCGTTCCCGTCGGAAGGTGAGATTACCCTGTAAATCGTAAGCCGTCGTGAAATAGCTGATACCGCCGAGGTAGTTCTTCTCCACGACTTGCAACACGCGTCCCAGCATATCGTAATAATAGGCCCGTTCGATATAACCCGCAGTTCGGTCCTGCTCGGTAAGCACCCGGATTTTCTCATAAGTCTTCAACCCTTTGACCGCAGTGCGATCCACTCCGGCCGACATATTGCCGATCGGTTCGCTCTTGTATGCCAATTCCGCCGGAACAGCTTCATAAGAATCGAACTTATAGTCGATCATCGTAATCGGATTGGACGGAAGCATTCCCCGGTTGCCTTGCGCATCCAGGCTGTAAATCGCGAACTTGACCGCATAAAGACGTCCCAGACCGTCGTACAGATAGCGGTCCGCATATTCGAGGGTTTTATCGTTGGTCACCTTGCCCCGGAAGCGGGTAGTCAGTTGTCCCCGTTTGTTGTATTCCAACTCTTCGCGGACTGCCCCGGGGAATTTCCGTTCGATCAGTTGTCCCTGGTCGTTATATCGGTAATAATAACAAAAGTTCTGGACGAACGCGGAACGCATCCCGATATTCGCGGGATCGGCAATCGTCGGAGTTCCGATCTGTTGCGACTCGTCGTCGGAAAGCGCCTGAACGTTGAGTTTACTCAACGAGGCGAAACCCGTAGCCCCCTGGGGCGTAACGACTACGGTCAGCCGTCCCAGAGCGTCGTAACCGTAATAGGTTCTTGCATTTCCCGAAGAACTCATAACGACCCGTCCCGCCTTGTCGGTGTAGGTTTTCGACTCTCGGCCGTCCTCGTTGGTAATCGTCACCACGTCGAGCGAATAAGCCGGATAGACCCCGGTAATATCCATGTAAAAGCTGTCGTTTTTCGTGCCGATAACGATCTTACGAACTTCGTCTGCTGCGGTATTGACACCGTAGTCGTATTTGCATACGACACCGGCAGCCACGATCGCCTCGCCGGGCTTGATTTGAACGGTGGTCCGGTTAAACAGATCGGCTACAACAGTGGTGTAAGCCTTAGAATCCGCGTAATAACCGGAGGAAAACGATTTGACCTCGGACAATCCAACATAAGCTCCATTCGCCTGCCGAGCCGGTGCCGGAAGCCACGATACGGCTCGGCGGGTGGCAGGATCGTACTCCTGGAAGCTGACGAGGTCATTCCCCTGCGGCGTGAATCCCTGGTAAACCGTTTCCACAGCATTTCCCAGCCCGTCCGCATATTGATACTGTGTATAGGCGACATCCTTTTGAAAAGATCCGATCACCATCGTTGCCACGAAATTTCTCCCGGCTGGATCTCCTTCCGTCACGGCACGCTGTGCACCATCGGACGACAACGCGTCGCCAACCTGTGCCACAGAGAACTTTTGGGATTCCGGCACCGCAAATACAATGTTATTCGCAGAGGTTTCAAAACGATTCGCATTCACAGGTTCCGGCATATGCAAATAAAAAATTGCTATGGCAATATACAATATTTTTTTCATATCGGTTCGAATTTTTATCGGTTAGCAACTGAATACTCATAACCAAAGACCGGAAACTCCATGTGCGTTTCAGTCACGAGCCGGCCGAAACTATCGTAACTGAACCGCTTATAGCGGCCGGACGGGTCGGTCACTTTACAAACTCCGACTTGTGGATTGTATTCATAAGTCGTCACCAGCGTATTCGGGATACTTCGAAGAGCGGCTTCTCTGGATGTGTCGAGTCCCTCTGTCAGCGGGAGAGAACTGACGATCTTCTGCTTTACCGTAGCATAGTCCGCACCGACGACTTGGGCTACAGGGTATAATCCGCGGTAGCCCCAGACATAGCTTACCTTGAGTCCCGCACGGTCCGTAGTCTGCACCAGACGCCCCATATCGTCGTATTGATAAACGGTAACCGTATCGCAAACCGGCTGGGTCGAAATAGCTTGAGGCGCTCCGATTCGGGCTACCTTGTGCATTTTAACCCGAATGATCTTGTTGGCGACAGCCATATACTCATACTGGTCTTCGGCGATCCGAAGTTCAGTTTCTCCGAATCCAGGGCGGTTCGGATCGGTCTTTCCGTCGGTGACGGTTTTCCAAACCTTGAGCGGCAAATTCAGCACATTCTTTGCGATCATGGTCGCATAAACACCGCTGTTCTGTTCAGTCGAGGAGAGGTCCGACACATATTGGGTCCGTTCGAACATCCCGGTACCGTCGCTCTCGGTACGGCGCACGCTCTTAATTTGCCCCAACGCATTGTAGGTATATGCATATTGCTTCCGGCTTTGCACCGTGGCACCCCTGGTTTTGAAATATTCCGTTTCGGTCACATGGTCCAGAGGATAGGGCTCGAGATAGGACCGCTGTACGTAAAAATAATCCCCGGCGAACTTGACGCTTTCGACATATTTCCTCCGGAATTCGGTCGTATCGGTCAAATAGGCATATTCCACTTTTTTCCGCAAAAATTTATTACCGGCCACATCGGGTTTGTCATAATAACTTATCGACAGTAATTTCCCCCGGTATTGTGGTTCGAAATCCGGCTCGGTCAGGAAGTTATTAACCAGCATCGGCAAGTCCTCGTGCTTAACCATTTTATCCGAACCGTCTACAAGATATTTCAAAACATCGATATTCGGATGTTTCAATGTCTTTTTATTGATCCGATAACTGTCCGGAGCATTGTGATAGTTGGAAAATTGGAAATATACGGCCGATCCGTCATCTGCCACTTCACGAACAACTGCATATTCCACATGAGGCTGGTCTGTACGATAACCGGTAATACCCGAATAATTATAACCCCATATCGTTTCACCGCCCTGTCTGCAAATCACATAATAGGCGACCGGATTTTTTAGTAAATTACCACTGCTTTGTTCTTCGTCATTCAAATAGAAGTAGGTCCGGCCGATCGAATCACCTGTAATCGGGTGATCCGTAATCCGGCGGATGCGCAAACCGCCTGCGATCGTATCTTTAACATACCTTTTCAAGTAAGGAATATTTTGACTACTGCGATCCCGGACCAGGTAATCTCGAAACATATGAGGTTCGTACTGATAGGTCGTATAACCGCCCGTAGGGTAGGTCAGTTTCGACAACATTCCCTGACGGGCATATTCGGGACCGGGTTTCCGGGGTCCGGCGGGGTCCGCGATTCTTTCGGTAAAATTGTAGCAAGAATCATTCAACAACGGAAACTGCAGATCGAACGGCTCGTATGTCGCCTCCCGGTTATAGTACCCCCAAAAGTCAATACTTGCCGTTCCCTGAAACGGGAAGGGTTCGTCCTGCCGATAATACTCCATACTGTAAGTTCCCTGACCGGGAATCCTCACGGAACTCAACAACAATACCGGGTTACCGATTCCGTAAGTATATTGCAAATAACATTTTCTCAAAGTGACGAACTTCGAATGTTCATCCGACCATTTAGTAATGACGATCGTATCGAGTTTTTCGGGAGTATCCAATGCTGTTTCGTCCGATTTCAACTCAGCACGCCGGTCGCCGTAGGCGAACCGGACTTTCGCAAGGCCGTCGATATCGATCGACTTCAACTGCACGGCTCGCTCCTTATAATGGAATACAGCAGGTTCTTCTACACCTCTATAACCTATAAAAGCACCCCCGACCCGGCAATTTTCCACATACCGAATTGTTTCGAGATCATTTCCGTAATCGAAGGTAACGACACGCCCGTTAGGAGCGGTAATCGAGGAGAGATACCAGTTTTCGGGCAGCTTTGCCGAACCGTCTTCCTCGTCAGCTGCACGCGTTTTCGGCGACAAATGACCAATTTCGGTCCAAACAAGTCCGCTTCCATCGGCATTAGGCTCCGCCACGAACGCCTTCTCGTTTTTCGCCAGAAACTTATAACGGTATCCATCCCCCGTAACGATGGTAATGACCTTCGAAGTGACCAGCGGATCGTATATTTCGACGGAATACTCCCCATGCGGATCGTCCGTATCGAAAACATGGATTTTCCCGCCTGTCGATATGAATTTGCCGTAATGACCCGGGAAGCTGAACGTATAAATATCCGGTTCGGTTTCTACACTCATACTTCCACTTTTAATCGAATACATCTCTTTATCCTGGCCGTTGATATAGTTCGCCCACAAATTCCAGGATTCATTCGTAAAATCCTGGTTGTTGAAAAAATAACCCCACAAGCCCGCACTCATATAATCGTCGGGAACTCCCCGGACCGTACGGGTGATGACGCCGCCCGTATTGAGGAACCAGCCGAGTCCCACGTCACTGGCCTGAATATTCGGCATATAGCCGTTCGAAGCGTAATTCAGCACGACAGGCAACGTAAAATCCTCGTCCTGATAAGTGTAAAGAGGAATCGACGCCGATACAGTACCGGTATAGAGGTTCGGAGCGCTGCCTCCGTATTTGAGGAGACTCCAAACCTGCGGAGTTCCGGTATTGAGGTTGTTCCCGACACCGCCCGAAGACAAATAATCCGGAATAATCGGATTGTTCTGCGCATAGCAGAAAGTCCAGATACCCAACAGGCATCCGACGGTCAGTAATAAAGTTTTTCTCATGATAAATTTGTTTAAGTTGGTTAATAAAGGTATTACCC
>OHKU01001060.1_pt1 | contig 13448 bp, 3 predicted proteins | sample 1568911 | NCBI WGS metagenome assembly OHKU01 (sample SAMEA3879574, study PRJEB24766) | human gut metagenome | biome: human-associated habitat; feature: feces | place: USA | collected 1985/1987
CTCCTACATATAATGCATCTTCACGCCATTTCGCACTAAGCACAATATTTCCTGTTGTTCCTTTTTCAATAGCAGTAATTTTTTCATCATTGAAATACCATCCAACAAAAACGAAATTGCCATTTGTTGGTACTGGAAGTTTGGTTAATCCAACTTCGCTATCATATTTAGTTGGAGCATTTGCTGGTAAAGTTCCACCATTTAAAATATATTGAATCTCCCAAAGATCAGCACTTTCATCAACATATTCAGGAACATCAGTTTCATTTTCATAATACGTATCCCAGCCATCAACACCCATAAATTTACTTGCTACTGGAGTTTGATCGTAGTAATTATTAGCACCATCAATATTAAAAGAATATGCATTTTTAATATAATAGGTAGCTAAAGAATTCAATAATTTATTATAATTGATATGCACATCATGAGTAGTTTCGCTCATATCAGTTGTTTGATCTAATCTAAATAGCATATATGAATTATCTACCTTATTATATTGGAATTCAATTTTAGCAGTTCCTGTTGAGGCACCACTATATTTTACAAAAGTTGCTGCAGCATGACTTCCTGCTGTTTGACCACAATTTTTGAAAGTATTATTTTTGATTTCATAGGTTCCTTCACTATAAGATCTAACCCAAATTGTATATTGAGAATAATTTTCAAAATGATTATTTATAATTGAAACATTTCCCTTCACACCAAAGGAAGCCGTATTATCAATCTTAATTCCATCATTATAGTTAGCACCATTACCAACAAAAGAACAACCCTTTATAGTTAAATTGATTATTTGCATACCATAAAAAATCATTGGTCTTCCTGTAGATTTTTCATATTTGAGATTTGTTAATTCTATATCCTCAAAAATGGCATTTGCATCATCTGTTTGTGGAACAAAATGAATAGGTGCAGTTAAACTATCTTGTGCAGTAGAATTGACTGTTGACTCATAGCAATAAATATTTGTCAATTGAATATTGCTAACACCACTAGTTGAACCAACAATACGTCCCTTTTCAGTTAAAGCGATTCCATCAATCACAACATTATTTGAATTGATTAAAATATCACTAGTAAAAATAGTTTCTGCATTTCTAGTTTCATAAACTGGATTAATTCCCCGATTCGCACCATTGATGGTTACTGATTTATTGATTGTAAAGCCTTGATAAGTACCGGCTACCACCAAAATAGTATCTCCTTCTTTTGCAGCATCTAGGGCTTCTTCTATTGTCGCATATGCATTTTCATTATTTGGATCGACAATTAAATCTTTTTCAACCACTTGTTCTTGTTCCCATTTTGCAACAACTGTAATATCGCCTCTTTGCTCACCATTGATTTGTTCAATTAATGCATCATTGAAATACCAACCCAAAAATTTAAATCCTTCTTTTGTTGGAACTGGAAGTAATGTTATTTCATCAATAAAGTATTTTGTTGGTAAGTTATCGCATACACCACCATCTAATTCAAAAGTAATGAAATATGCAATTTGTTCCCATTTGGCATAAAGAGTAATATCTCCCTCTAGGCCAACTTCTAATTTATCTACTAATTGATCATTGAGATACCAACCCAAAAATTGATGATCTTCTTTTGTTGGTTCTAATAACTCAATTGGTAGAGTCAACATATCATATCCTTGGGGATTATCAGGATGATTGAGGCCTCCATCAAGTTGATAATCAATACTATATTTTGTAGCTATCCATTTGGCATAAAGAGTAACTTTACCACTCATGGATGCATCAAGCTCTGTTATTTTATCACCAGTACATTCAGCATCTAAATACCAACCATCAAAAGTATAGCCTGTTTTAGATGGATTATTTAAACCAACTGGTAAATCAGAATCAGTATATGATGTTGGATTATTTGGATGATTGATACCTCCATCTAATACATATTCTATCTCATATATTTCTTCTAAAACCGTAACATCAAAAACATATTCACGATACTGTATACCATCAACACTTGAGGTAACTCTAGCAATAATTTGTGTAGTACCTTTAGATACCGCTAAAACATACCCATCATTATCAACAGTTAAGATCTTATCATCATTTGATCTATATGTTATAATCGGATCGATACAACCTTCTTGAAGAACATAAGAAATTTTATATGTCTGTCCTTTTAACATCTTATCTTTTACATCAAATTCAACATCTAATGTCTCTGTATAGACAACCTGAATTGTTGTAGTTGCATATACAGAAGGGTTATCTTTAACAAAAACTTTTAATTCTGTTGTCCCCTCTTTTAAACCTGTTAATATTCCATCAATATAGGTTGCAACGGTTTGTTCAGATGATTCGTATACTAGTTCATAATTACTTTCATGTGAATCCTTGACAACTGTAGGCATAAAATCTAATTTTTCACCTACTTTAATTGTGTATAATTCTTCATCAAACTTTAACTTGATATATCCGTCTGGAATACATGATACCAAACAAAGAATTATACCAACCATTGATAAAATTAAAAATAATCTTTTTCTTAATTTTAACATTTCTCCTCTTCCTTTCATAAAAAGATATTTAATTATATCACTGAGAATTTTTTTTTGCAAGCGTTTGCACTTTTAAAGTAAAGGAAGATGATTTTGTTTTTTATTCACTTTTATTTAAATTATTTTTCTTTGTAAAAATATAAAAAAACAAATAGAAGACTGTCAAAATTTAATATAGTATCCTATTTAATTTAAATGAATTTTTCCTAACAAAAAGCTTACTAGAAATCTAGTAAGCTTTGAATTATTCAAACTTATTGTGCTTCATCTTCAACAATCATAGTTGAAACTAAAGCTTTAAATGCAGCACTCCATTTTGTATTATACATACCAACAAAATAATTAGTTTGGCCATTTGGAATATATACTTTAAATCCTTCAGGCACTTTATCAAATAATGTATCACTTACATATGTAATATGTGCTGATGTTGTAAAACGAATGCCCGATAATGTAGTGTCAATAAATGCACTTGCATCAATGGAAGACAAAGTTCCCGTAGTATCTTTTAAAATAGTAGCCACACCATTAAAATTACGATTGGCAACAACTAAAGTATAATATGTTGAAGTTGCACTTGCCTTACGATAAATTAAATGATCAATTTCAAAGAAGAACTCATTTCCATCTTCAATTATAATTTCTGTTATATTTGGACAATTCGCAAATACATTTGCAGCCAAATCCTTTGTATTGGCAAGTAGTGTTACAGCTTGCGAATATTTCGCAGGAATAAATTCAAGTTTAGTTGTCGTTTTGCCACTCGTTGTTGTTGTTGAATATAAAACATTATTGTATACTTGATATTTGCTTGAACCATCTTCAACAGTAATGCTTTCAAGTTTTATTAAATTTGCTAACGCATTGACTTGAATGGATGTAACGGTATTCTTGACTTCAAAGGTTGTTAAATTTTTATCTGGTACAAGATATAATGTTGTCAAAGATTTATTATATAATGCCCCATTCACACTTGCATAACTTTTATTATCAGCACTCACATTGATAGAAGATAATTTCTCACATCCTAAAAATGCATTTAAATTAATATTGGTTACACCTTGAGGAATATATAATGAAACGATTTGACTACAATTTTTAAATGCCTCTTCACTAATTTTTGTTAATGTTGACGGAAAGGATATAGCAATTAATGATTGACAATTTTCAAAGGCATTTGATTCAATTGATTTAACCCCTTCTGGTAAACTTATTGCCGCAAGTTGAACACAATTTTTAAATGCTGATGTACCAATATGATCAAGAACACCATGAATTGGTAATTGAATTAAAGAGGTACATCCTTCAAACATTGAAGTTGCAATAGCAGTTGCATTCGCTGGTAAACTAATACTATTTAAAGCAGTACAATCTTTAAAGACATTGATTCCAAAAGTTAAAGGGTCACTACTATCAGTACCAAGAAAAGTAACTGTTTTTAAATTGCTACAACCTTCAAAAGCACTAAATGCAATATTTTCAATTCCCTCAGGAATAATAACACTTGTAATCGTTTTATTGTTTTTAAATAAATTTTCTCCTAAAGCTTTCACTTCTACACCATTAATTTTAGCAGGAATTTCGATATCACCAGCTAAATCAGTGGCATCAACAATTGTTTGTGTCTTACTATCAAATTGAAAAACACTAACCCATTTTGCAACTAAAGTAATATTAGAAGTTACAGGTTTTGTAAAATCATATGGTTGATCATTGAAATACCACCCTACAAAATGATACAATGAACGCGTTGGGTCATTTGGTCTAACAAATGTCGAGCCAGACTTTACTTCAATCTCTTTTACAAGAGTACCTCCATTAGAATCAAAAGTTACAGTTAAAGTTTTAACTGGAAATAAATCTGGATTATCATTCATAAATTTATCAAATGCAATTGTAATTAAATCTTTAACTGTGTTGCTTGAAATAGTTGCACCAGAAACAACAACGAATGAATCATCTACAGTTGTGCTAGTAGCACCGTTTAATCCCATTGATGAACCATTAAAGTTTTCCCCTTTACCTAAAGTATCACTTTGTGTTGTAACCATATTTACAATCTTTCCATCTTCATCTATTCCTACATATAGTTTTACAGTAGTAAAAACATTAGCCTTTTCAAGATAATAAATACTTACTTCTTTACCATCTTTTACTGCTTTATATTCAGCCTTTAAGTTTTCGGTTGCTGTTATTGATACTTTTGTATATTCTGCTCCTGCAACAATTTTTTCTAATTGTGTTTTTACCGCATTGGGGATTTCACCATCTGCTTCTTCATCTTTATAAGATGCAACAAGCGTAAGATTTGAATTTACTGGTTTGCTAAAATCATATTCAGAATTATCTAACATCCAAAACACAAATTCTTTTCCCTCAACTGTTGGCGCAATAATTGCTGTTGCTAGTTTTCCTTCTTCAACAAAATATTTTGCATATTCTTGATTGTTGACTTCATATTTTACTTCATAATAAGTTCCTAAATTTCTTTTTTTACAGCTTATAAATGTAAAAGAGAAAATAGTTACTAAGAAAAGTAAGAATACTTTAGTAAAAATTTTTTTCATATTTCCTCCTAAAATTTAAAATTTTGACAATATTACTATATTATCATACTATTTATTCTATTATTTGTTAAATGTATTTTTTATATATCTATATATAAAAAAGGATATATGAAATGATAAAAATTAAAACTTGGGTTCTATGTTTTAATAAAACCCAAGTTTTTTATTTTATTTAAATATATGATTATTTTTTAAACTTTTACTCTATAACCTCATAATTTTTAAAATAACTTTGCCAAATGATTGTTTGATAACTTTCATCACCATTATAATAGATGGTAACTTCTAAACCATTTTCTGGAACTAATTCAATGTAATCAACAAAATTAGCATATGGATATAGCATTCCTTCTTGATATAAGCCTTCAAGAGCAGGTGCTGTATCACTTAAGAAAACGAATGTTTTTAATGATGTACAGCCATAGAATGCTTTGTCACCAATGGCCTTTAATGTGGATGGTAAAACAACTTTTTCTAAAGTAGTATTTTGATAGAAGGCATTGAGTGCTATCTTTTCTACCCCTTCCGGAATAACAAATTCAGAACTTGATTTATCATTATAGGCATAAAGAACCGTCTTAGTGGAATTATACAATACTCCATTTTCATATAAATAATATTTATTAAGATCCTCTACAACAATTTCTTCAATATGATAACTTTGATAGAAAATATTTGAATAGTCAAAATTACAACAATCATTGCTAATAACAACTCTTCTTAAATTATCACAATTAGCAAATACTTGTTCTTCAATATACGTTAAATTATTTGGCATTATTACTTCTTCTAATCCTGTATTAGCAAAAGCTTTAAACCCTAATTCTTCAATCATATTTAAATCTATCTTAACTAGATTAGTAGCATCCCTAAAAGCTTGTGGATATACATATTTTAAATTAGCTGCTTTTACTGCTATAACATTCGCTTTTTCAAAACTATTATTCCCAATTTCTTCTACATTTGTAAGATCAATATTCATTAAGTATTTATTAGAAGCAAAAGCATAATCTCCAATTCTTATTGTTTGTTCTAAAACTTTATATGTATCTAACAATTTACCTGCTGGAAATAGTACCAATTCACTCAAATCTTTTGAATATACAATACCATCAAATGAATCATAATCCAAATTATGAATTTCAAAATTTTCTAAACCAGTACAGCCAACAAATGAACTTGCAACATCAATTCCTTCAACGCCATTAGGTATCACTACTTCTTTTAAAGATGTACAATTAGCAAAAGCAAAACTACCAAGCGTAGTTAGAGAAGTGGATAAAGTAAGACTTTCAACAGATATACAATTATTAAAAGCATCTTCACCAATTTCATAACAATTACTAAGATTAAGGGTAGTAAGTGATGTACAATTATTGAATGATCCTTCACCAATATACTCAACTTTTTCAATTCCTATCATATTTTTAAGAGATGTGCAATCTTTAAAACTATTTCTTCCTTGAGAAATTCGCGTAACAGTATTTAAATCAATTGTTTCAAGCGATGTACATCCTTCAAAAGCTCCATAGTAAAGGGTAGTAATGGTTGATGGAATTCTAAATTCGACAAGCGATGTACAACCGGTAAACATATAACTAAAGGCATCTTCACTTACCCCACCTTCTTCATTTAAAAATTCTACATTATCTGGTAAGACAATTTTTGTTAGTTTATCACAATTACCAAAAGCATATGCACCTACTGTTAACAAATCTTCAGTAAAGACAAGTTCACGAACATCTGTATTATTTAAAGCACGACGACCAATATTGGTAATAGTACCACTATACTCTAATTGTGCATTAGTTAAGCCAAACATCATTGCAATTGGAAACTCTGTAATTTGATCATGTAAAGTAATTTTTTTGAGCAATGGTTTTTCTAATTTGCATGTACCATACGATTTATTAGCAGTGGTTTGCACACCTTCTTCGGTTATTAAACTAACAATAACAACCGAACGAATTGCTGTTTCTGCTTGACCAAATGCTGATTCATTAAGCTCTGTAATCGTTTCTGGTAAAACATACTCACCATCATAGTCCCAACAAGATGGAGTAAATAATTTTGTCATTTCTTTATTGTACATTACCCCACATTCACCATTTACTAAATATTCATTATCATCAGAAGCAGTATATTTAAGTAATTTTGTCGAATCTGCTGAAACGTATGCTTCAATTTTATTTAAATTTTTATGAAATACGACGCTTTCTAATAGTGGACACATACTAAAGGCAAAACCTCCAATAGTATCAACATTGCCATAAAAATGAACTTCTTTTAATTTTGGTAAATCAGCACAAGTTGCGGAATCTTCTCTCATCACCATAAAGCCCCAATCTTCAATGGTTGTTTCACCAAATTGTCCAATATCACCATAGAAATTAAGTATAGTCAATTCTTTAGCAGCAGATAGCGTAAATTCATTTACATTGCCAAGATAACCATAAAAATTGGCTTCTTTTAAAGCAGGAACATCATAAAATGCATTGGCCATATATGCAATATTTGAATAAACTGTTAATTTTTCCAATGAATGTAAGTGCGTAAAGGCTTCATATCCCATTTGCAAGTATGTCATATTGCCATCAGCATCATTTGGTGTGAATGGCAAAGTCACTTCTTTCAAAGATATACAATATGAAAAAGTCATAAAACCAACTGAACTTAAACTTGTTGTAGCAAGATCTGCTTTTTCTAAACTAAAACATAAGGCAAACGCTTCTTCACCAATTGTTTCAAGCGTTGTAGGGAAAATTACTTCCTTTAATGACATAGCAGCTCTAGCAACACCAGAACCAATGGTAGTTACTCCTTCTGGGAATACAATTTTTGTTATATTGTTATCTTTTCTAAATACATCATTAGCAATTACTTTGATACCATCAGGTATAACAACCTCTCCTCCTGTACCATTATAATAATATAATGTTTCATCAACAATAACAAACTCTTCACCTGTGTTCTCAATACCCTCTGCAGTAGTTGCTTGATTAGGTGTTGCGTTCATATAGTTTATATTAAGCGTTGTTACAACTTGATCTGTTTTAGTCTCTTCATAACTAGTTTTATTTAAATCTTGAGTTGAAGTAGAACCAGTTATAAATTCTTCATATGCTTCAATTAAATAACCACTTTCATTTAAGGCATAATCACCAATCGCAAGAGCTAATTTATGATTATAAATCTTGTCCTTATAATCAGTAATATCGACAGTAACAACAGTATTTCCCCCGCGAACCTCATCATAAATTGGAAATGCATTATCACAAATTAATTCAAATTCATCAGGATAAGCCTCTGATTCTGTAAGCAAACCAAAATAGGATAAATAATGATTATCATATGCTTCAAATTCAAGATAAGTTCTACCCTCTTTTTCATAGACTTTAGAATCTAATAAAGTTGGTGCCTCATAATCTAGAGTAAGTGGAATAACCAAAGATTCTTCTTTTTGATCAATTGTATCTAGAACTCCAGTAATGACAATTTCTAATTCTTGATTACTACCAACTAGAAATTGAGGAATTTCAATTTGTAACTCATGTTGTGTAGGAACAAGTGCACCACTATCATTTAGATATGTTTTACCTACATTTGTAGCATAACCATTAAAATATGATTGACGTGTATATTTATCAACAATTTCATATCTTAATTCTTTCACACTTCTTAAAAGACCAATAGAAACAGAATACAATACATTATTCCCTTCATAATTTAAAGCTATTTTATCTGCTGATGCAAGCGGTGCCTCGTATCCGTCTGGTAAGATAAATAACTCATAACTACCAAGTGGAAATGGATACCCCATCATTCCTGAAATATATAATCCTAATGGGATAGTAGGATATATTTCATACGTATCATCATAATATGTTGCATCAAAAATAGGAGCATCATCCCAATCACCATAAAATGCTAACCATGGGATAGAAAGATCAATATTAGAATCAATCGAATCTAAAGTAATATACCCTTCTACATACATTCCATTTGCAAAAGTGCTATCTAAATACGTTTTATCTTCATCAGTTAAGAAAATACTTACTTTAACTTTTGCGACTGAATTTGCCTCAACTGTTAATATTCCATCTTCATACGTTCCATTTTCAACTATATAATCTCTTTGACTTGCTTCAAGTAAATAAGCTTTTTCTAAAATGCGACCATTATAATCTATGCTATCTGTCATTACAATGCTATCTAAATTATATGATACATCTGTTGAACCAGTATTGACAACATTGAAAGTCATATAATAAATACCATCACGACTTGGATCATCACCTAACTCCAATTTGGTTCTATCCGTACCAGTAACACTTAAATAAACACTACTATTTAAGGCGGCATCAATATTAACTAAACCTGCTCCTTGCTTACGTGGGGTTGCGGGAACACCATTTTCATCTTTGATAATACTTGCAGTAGACATTAAAACTTGATATACCCTTGCTTGAAGTTCAGTTTCAGTCATTTGTGGATAATTTTCCTTTAATGCCTGTCTTACAAGTAAGGCTGCCCCTGCTAAATTAGGTGTTGCCATTGATGTACCACTATAATATGCATATGACATTTCATTACCATTTTCATCTTGAGTAATAGTAGGAACTGAAGAATAAATGTTTCCACCTGGAGCAGTAATTTCTGGTTTTAACTCGAGATTAGGAAGAGGACCAATTGAAGAAAAACTAGAAATTTCATAAATTTTGTTATCCATATTAAAATGAATAATTCCTTCCTTAACCTTTGTTAAAACAGATCCAGAATCTACTGTTACTGTACATGTTGGAATATATAATTCTCCTTCAATAGATGCTATAATTTCACCTGGTTGATTATTATAAATGACACAAGCAACAGCTCCATAATATGCTGCAACTAGTGACTTATATTCAAATGACGTTGAACCTCTTGATACAACCGCAATTTTACCTTCTACATCTAACCCTTCATAATCTTCTAAATCACCATAATTTGGAATGACAACATATGGTAAAGATAATGTTTTATTTCCCTCTTCAAATGGTAAATATTCATAAAAAGGATATGATTCTGAGGTTGCCGCAAACGCAGCTGAATTAAAGGTCATATTCGTATTACCAGATACAAAATAATTCTTTAAAGTTGCATTAGATGAAGCAACTCCAAATGATGCATCATATGAAGAAGGTGAACCTACCAAACCATTATCAGGATTAGAACTTAAACCATTACCATAGATAGTACCATCTCCTGCTTCACCATCATTACCAACTGCCACACAAACGCTAATACCTACGGAACCTAATAAATCATAGACTTCATCAATAAATTCTCCTCCATCGCCTTCTGATGTAAAACCATTAGCAGAACCAAGTGACATATTGATTGCGTCTACTCCAAGAAGAGCACAATCTCCTAAAGCCGCTATGATATCAGTTGTATATGCTCCCGGTGTGCCATCTGAAAAAACTTTCATAATTGCCAATTGGGCATTTGGTGCAACACCAGTGATTTGATCATCATCACCAGCAATGATTCCTGCAACGTGGGTACCATGTGCACCATGACCATAGTAGTTAACTGCCATATAATCGGGATCAACAAATTCATCCATATCAGCATAATCAAATCCATAAGGAATTTTTGAACTCTTATAGAATTGTTCAGCCTGATAATAGTTACCACCATTGGCAACATTAGGATATAAGAATTCACTAATACTTTCAATATTTTGATATGTCAATGCAACATCTGTTAATTGTTTTTGAAAAGCCTGATGACTAGTATCTAAACCAGTATCAAGAATAGCCACTATCATTCCTTCACCTTTATAATTACTATTTGTAGCAAGAATGCCGGTTTCTTTTAAAGCAACATCATATGATGATTCCTCTTGTGGCATATTATATAATTCTGAAATTGCTACTTCTTTTACTTTTGCAAGTGATGATATTTTTTGAATATCTTTATATTTAACTTTTATACCTAATCCATTTAACAATGTCGTATAGGAATGTTTAAATTCATAGGCAATTTCATTTTCATCCAATAATTCTTTTACTCTACTTTGAATAGTAAGTAATCTATGAATGGTATTTTCACCATCTTTAGTTAAAGCAAATTCGGCTAATGAGCCCATAAAATTGCAAGCATGATATTCTTCTGTTAAAGATTTCCCCTCTAATTCAACAATCACCCATACTTCATCATCAGCTTCAAAAAGATGAGATTGATATAAATTATTTTCATATTTTTTTAACTGATTTAAATTAAAATTAGAAATCTGTGAAAAAGTAGGTCTTGTATTTTCAATTTTTGGAGAACTACCTTTACTATCTCCACATGAAGATAAACCAAAAATTGATAAAAACAAAATACATGTTGCAATGGATAAACTAATTATTTTTTTAATTTTCATCTTTCTTCCTCCCATTACCAACTATACATTTCAATAATCATTAAAATATTTTCCTCAAGATTTGCTACTGCCTCATCATAAGTTGCTTGAATAGCAGCAGAACCTAAAGCCATACTTATTTCATTAACATAATTTTGATACGTCATCTCAATTTCTTCAAGCGCATATTCTGCCATCTCTAAAGCATTGATTTGTTCTTCATAAGTTGCAAGAAGAGTTTCGTAAAAAAGACTAAAATCTTCTAAACATTTCTTAAGAAGAGCATCTGCTATAACTTTATCCTCTTGTATTGTTATAACTTCGTCCATTTTCTGTTTTGCTTCTTCTAGTAGCATACTAACATCTTCTTCTGATGACATGTTTCTTAAACTATTAGCATATTCAAAATAAATATCCTTCAACTCTTCTTGTTGTGCTGCATAATAATTATTCAAATCCAAAACATCAATATATGCTAAAAGTTCTAAAATATCACTATATTTAGGACATTTATCAACAGCATTGAATTGTTCTATAATCTCTAAATAGGCATTCACAACATCTTTTCTACTCAAAGCTAAATTTATCGTATTTATTCCTTCTTCCAAAATATTATACATGAATGTCAAAGCATCATCTGTATAATATTCTATATTTATGGCTGTAAAATACTTGTTTAACTCCATTATTTTAGTTGTTTTTAAATAGGCTGCTAATTCATGATCTTGTTCTTTAGTCACAACCTTTGTTAAATCATCAACAGCATTGAAATAGGTTGCTACAGGTAATGGTGCACCACCTTTATAAGTATTCAAAGTCTCAACCGTCAGATTTTTAATGGCAATCATTTTTTCCCATTCTTCACTATAATAATCATCCATATGATAAGTTGCAAAGATATCTAAGAACAAATTACAAAAATTTTTTACTGCCTTTGCCTGCTCAATGACTTGATTGTAAACATCATCTACTTCTTCATTTGTAGTAGCCTTTGAAACTGCATTTTTTCCTTCTTCAATAATTGTAAGAATTTCTAAAAATCCGTCCTCAGGATATAATCTTGCATCAATTTGATTAACAAATTCATCTAATTTGCATACTACCTCTGTTTGATAAACATTTAAGATTTTTCTAAATTTTGCCACGAGATTTAAATTTGTAGTAACATTACTATTAAAATCATAAATGATATCATCTACAAACCACCCTAAAAATGTAAACCCCTCTTTTTTTGGATCATTCGGTTTTGTTACTACATCACCATAACAAACAAGTTGATCCTCAATTTTAGGTAATTCTTCATCTGTATTAAATTTTACAATTAGATATTTACTTTCTACTACTTGATACGTATAGGTGAGTACAAAATCTTTATAGTTAATTATTGCATTTTTGGTTCCGATTGTTGTTAAATCAAAATCTGTTATCATTGATTCATCTACACTAACATCAAATACTTTGCCATCACTATAAGTTACTTCTAATTGAAGACTATTAATATCAAATGATTCATTTACTTCAAATACTTTTGGAACATCCGTTGACGCTAAGTTGACACTTACGATTTCGGTTGCCATAAAACATGAAGTTAACGTCATAACTATTCCAAAACTTAAAAAAAATAACATAACTCTTCTTTTCACTGTAATCCTCCTTGTCCATACATATTATCATTTTTTAAATGATGATAATAGTATATACTATAATATTTATTTAATAAAATAATATAATAAAGAAATCGCTTACATTGCATTTTTTTACTTTTTTTGATTTTTAAAAAATATTAAAATATTTAATTAAATTTGGTATATTTTATATTTTTTAGTAATATATTCTACTAATAAAATAATTAAAAAATCAATATAAAAAGGATTAGTATTTTCACAATTTACTAATCCTTTAATTTTGATATTTCTACTCTACATAGATTCTAATATAGACTTCATAGTTACTATTATATTGA
>OHKU01001063.1_pt1 | contig 13433 bp, 7 predicted proteins | sample 1568911 | NCBI WGS metagenome assembly OHKU01 (sample SAMEA3879574, study PRJEB24766) | human gut metagenome | biome: human-associated habitat; feature: feces | place: USA | collected 1985/1987
TTCGTCGGTCCACTTGTCGCCGCTGGTGATCATGTCCTGGATGCCGGTTCCGTACATGCCGTTCACACCTCCGAATACCCGCTGCGTGGACATTTCACGCGCGTCTTTCGGGGATACGCCCTGCTCGACTAGCAGGCGTTCGGTCTCCACCGTGCTTTCCGCCACGCGGTTGCCGTACCGGTCGTCGGTCGCTGCCGCCGCCATCTCGACGGCCCGCGAAATCAGTGCCAGGCGAGATGCCGCCAGGTCGCGGAACTGCCCCGAGGTCTGCACGATTACGTCCACGCGGGGCCGGCCCAACTGCTCGGAAGGGATCAGCCGCAGGTCGGACACGCGGCCGTAGGCGTCGCGTACCGGCTCTACGCCCAGCATGTAGAGCACCTGGGCGATCGTCGCACCTTCGCTCTCGATAAATTCACTACTCCAGAAGGTGTAGCTGACTTTGCGCGGATAGTCGCCGTGCGTTTTCTTGTATTGTGCGAGCGTATTCTCCGCCAGCTCCTTGCCCTTGGCCCAGGCCTGTTCGGACGGGGTGGTCTCTGCGTTCACAGCATAAAGGTTGCGGCCCGTAGGCACCGCCTGCGGATTGGCCACGGCATCGCCGCCCGAAGTTGGTGCGACGTATCCGCCCGCCAGAGCGTTCAGAATCGAGCGCATCTCCATTTCCGGACTCTCCTCCAGCGCCCGTTTGTAGTTCTGGATATTCGTCACGGTACGCTCCACTTCGGCGATGGCCTGCGCTTCGCGTTTTTGATCGGCCGTATATTCCGTAGGAGTAGCTGCGCGGCCCATCATCATACCTCGCCGGGGCGGAGTGAGGATCGTGTGCGCTTCGGCGAGCTTCTCCGGGGTGATTCCCGCTACGCGGCAGACCAGTGCGTCGTCGGCTTTCTGTCCGCCGAGTACCTGGCGGACCAGTTGTTTGGCCGGCTCCAGATAGTGCTGCGTGAAGAATGCCTGACTCTTGAGCTGCGTGTCGGTTACCTTTCCGCGCTGGCGGTCGAGGGCCGCTACGCTGTATGCGATCGGGTCGGCGCTCATGGCCATTACCGACGAACGGATCTTCTCCGGCGAGTAGGGAACGCCGGTCGTATAGAGCTGCCCGGTCATCTTTTCGTTGGCGATCTCCTCGGCGAAGTTTTCGATGCGGGCGATCTCCTCGGCAGTGTAGGGCTGCGTGAGCAGGCTGTCCAGCCGCAGGTCGCGGTGCAGGCCCATCTTCACGGCGATCTTTTTCACGGCGATCGATACCTCCGGCTGGCGGGCCTCGTCGGTCTTGTAGTACGCTTCGATTTTGTTCATCAGCTCCTTGTACTGTCCCCGGGTCTTGCTCTCCGTGAACGGCGGGGTCAGGTAGGAGATCGTCGTAGCGTACGAGCGGCGTTTGGCCATCATGCTTTCGCCGACGTTGCCGATGGTGTAGTAATAGAAGTGGGGAATGGTGCCCACCAGACGGTCGGGCCAGTCGTAGCGGCAGAGCGCCACCTGTTTCCGGGGCGTGAACTCCAGGCTGCCGTGTGTGCCGAAGTGAATCATCGCGTCGGCTCCGAAGCCGTATTGCGCCCAGAGGTAGGCGCCGATGTAGGGGTGGGGCGGAGCGGTTTTGGCGCCGTGTACGATGGCGAAAGCGTCGTCGCCGACCGCAGCCATGGGCTGCGGCAGCAGCACGACGTTGCCCAGATCGATGCGGGCTACGGCCAGGCACGGCTCGCCCTCCCGGACCGTACTCATATAGCGGCCCGGCGCTTCGCCGTACAGTTGCACGACGTCGGCATAGAGCTCTTCGGGCAGGGCGTCTTGCACCCAGGATTCGTATTCCGACTTTCCGACCAGTGCCGGACGGCCGTTTTTCAGGAAGTCGTCGAAAGCTCCTTCGGCATAGGTGCTCAATACGGCACCCTGCGTCATCAGCAGCTTTTCGAACTCTTTTTCGGTCGCAGGCAGGTTTTTCACCGTGTAGCCTTCGGCCTTGAGCCGTTTCAGAAGATTATAGAGCGACGGCACCGTTTCCAGTCCCTGGGCCGTCAGCGAGGATTGTCCGGCGCCTTTGAAGTAGTAGATCGCTACTTTCTTTTCAGCATTCGGCTTCCGTTTCAGCGAGATGAAGTTGCCGATGATCCGGGTGAAATTCTTCAGCCGTTCGGGAATGGCCTTGAAGAGGTAGATTCCCTCTTCGTCCAGTTCCTGATCGTTCAGCACGTAGGGGTAGATCGCGCCGTCCAGTTCGGGTACGACGATACTCTGGGACATGAATCCCCCGAACATCCCCATCGGGTCGCTTTCCCACTCCTCCTGCGTTTCCAGCATGGAGAGCGGCGAGAAGATCGGGATGTTCCGCTCCTTCAGCCACTCCACGGCTGCGTCGGCCTGGCCCATGACCATGCGCCCATGCGCGAAGTGGATGACCGCGTCGGGGCCGATTTCCCGCAGGAACGCCAAACGCTGGCGGTACGACGAAACGGGATAGACGTTCATTCCTGCGTTTTGCAGCGATACGATCAGGCTGTCGATGTTGGCCCGGTTGCCGCTGAAGGGGTCGTTCAGACCGCCTACGATTGCGATTTTAGGGGCTTTCTCCCGATAAATTCCCTGTTCCCGGAGGTATTTCTCATAATCTGCCACCGTCTTGAATGAAAGGTCTTCGTCCAAGTGGTAGAGCACGTCCGAAGCGCTCTCGACAGCTTCTTCAGCCGGTGTGACGAAGAGGCGCTTCGCGTCGATATGCTGGCGGACGTAGCGGGCCATATTCCGGTAATTCCGCTTGTTGCCGTTGCCGATGTAGGCCGAGATTCCGGCCTTGGTGAGGCTGTCGAGGCTACAGATGTCGTTCTCCGGGTTGGTCGCGGCGTAAATGTAGATAGGGGTGCCTTCGTCGGCTGCCGCGAGGATCTGCGCTCGCTGCTCTTCAGTGATTTTCAGACCCATGCCGAATCCCAGCACCAGGTCGTAACGTCCGAGCCGGTCGAGCCGGTCGAGCGGTATTTCTTCGTATTCGATGAAGTTGTCTTCGTTGGATTTGACGAGGCTGGCCGTCTGATAGTTCTGGAAGTTCACCAGTCCGATCCGGGTCGTGGATGCCCATTTGCTCCACGCCGCCCAGCAGCACAGGACCACTGCGAGTACGGCGACGGCCGCGAGGATCCATTTCTTGTTTTTTGCCATTATTCGAAGTGTAAATTGTTAAGATTCTTGAGGATTGCCGGCGTCCGGATCCATACCGGACGGGCCGTATCTTGAAAACGGACTCTTTTTGCGTGGTTTGGCCGGCAGTCCCGTAGTTCCGGTGCTGCCAGCCAATCCGATCGCATCATTTCGTCTATTTCAGCAACTCGTACTCCAGTTGCGGACGTCCGCGCTCACCGTCGTCGCCCGAACCGAATTTGAGGAACCGGAGCTTGTAGTAGTTTTCCGCACAGTCCTTGATGACGAAGAAACGGTCTGCCTTGACACCCGGATTCTCCACGCCCGGCATCGCGGGGGTGCGCCAGTTGGTGCCGATCGTGTTCGCTTCCGTCTGGAACTCCGCAGATGCCACGTCCGCACGTTTGAAGTCGGCATACGACTTGGTGTCCGTCATGACGATCGCTGTTTCCGCGCCGCCCAGGTTGTTGATCGTGATTACATCCTGCGTGAACGAGATCACCGGTCCCGATGCCATCATGGTCGAAGAGGCGGCGTAGGCCCACATGATGTCCCATTTGCTCTTGGCGGGCTGGAGCACCTGTTCGCCGGTTTCGAGCGAGAGTCCGATGAAGCTGTAAATCGGGTCTTTCGTGATTTCGACGGTTTTTGGGGTCGTATCTTCCACCTTGCCGTACTCTACCTTGTAGCCGTTGCCGCTGCGGGTGACTTTCACTTTGTACCAGAGGCTCCGGTTTTCCGTACCGTCGGTATTGGTCTTGTTGTCGGCCGAGGCCACGAAAAATACCTTGTTGTTCGCATCCGTAGCCGATATTTCGCCGAATGCGGTCTTCGACAGGTCGCCCGTGACGTCGTCGATCCATTCCGCCTTGAAGTCTTCGGACATGCTGCCTGCGGCGATGTTGGGTGCGCTCTGCGCATCTTCGAGGGTTACGGCTGCGAAGTCCGTTTTCTCGGAAGCGGCCGCTACCGTTGCGTATGAAGAGTTGAGTACCACGCGGAACTCATCGCCGCAGTAGAAGCCCAGGTTCCAGCTCTTGCGGTCGATCTGCATCTGGCTGTTATTACTCAGATCGACATAGACCATGTTGGCGTAGTTCTGGTCACCGACTTTCCCTTCGAGCGTCATCGTGCCGCCCGTGGAGACGATCGGAGTGAACGAGAGGGTCATCTCCTTGGTCGTGCCGATCTTGTAGCCTTCGGTCAGCGAGAGGGAGAGAATCTGGAATTTCGCCGTTCCCTCGGGGTTTTTACCCGTCGCTTTGGCTACGGTGAAAGTGCCCGTGGACTGTCCGGCCGGAATATTGACCGTGATCTTGCCGTCGGTCATGGCCGGGGTCGTCGTGATGTCCGCGTCGGATACGTCCGAAGAGGTCATTTCCATCGTTACGTCCAAGCTCTCGGTCGTAGCGCGGCTGAGTTTCAGGCCGAGGCTGACGGTTTCGCCGTCCATGCCGGCTTCCGATACGGCGAATTCGACCGAAATGTCCTGCAACTTCAGGTTGTCGTCATCGTCGTTGCATGCCGAGAATCCGAAGGTCATCAGACAGGCTGACAGTAAGTAAAGTAATCTTTTCATAGAATGGTTTTAATTAGTTAATATTGAATTTGTTATTTTTTGAATTTTCCGTTCAGCATCAAGTTCAGTCCGATGAAGTAGCTGCGTCCGCAGCCGAGATAGCTGACCGAAGGGGTGTCGTTCGCGGATTCTACGATCGTGCGTATGTCGGTCAGGTTGAAGAGGTTTTTGACACCTACGTTCAGGCTCAGGAACGAGGTCAGCTTCTGCGTGACGGTGATGTCCCCGTAGTGGTAGGAGGGGAGTCCCCTCAGGTAAATTTCGCTCTCTTTCTTGTTGTCCGGGGTCGTGTATTCGTGGTAATAGTACTCCTTGCGCTGGCCGGTGTATTTGTAGAAGAAACTGATGTCCGTTCCCGACTTGGCGATATGGTAACTGATGGTCGTACTCACTTCGGGCGAATAGCGGAACTGGGGCAGGCTTTTATCGTCGGAGGCATATTTGTTGTAGCGTCCGATCAGCGAAGCATTGACGTTCACGCGTAATCCGCCCCATGCCAGCGAGGTTTCCAGTGCCCCGCCCAGGGTTTTGTAGCGGCCGATGTTGTAGTAGGTGTTGTAGTTGGGAATATCGACGTTCTGCGCCAGGCTGATCTTGTCCTTGAAGACGTTGTAGAAACCGCTCAACGTGGTGGTGAGCCGGATCCGCGCGTTATGCAGGATGCGGTAGGTGAACGATCCCGTGACATTGTTCGAATATTCGGCTTTCAGGTCCGGGTTGCCGTCGATGTCGTGGTTGTCGTTGTGGAACGAGAAGTAGAGCTCCTGCAGGGTCGGCGTACGGAAGCCGTAGGCATAGGAGAGGCGGATGTCCATATCGGGTGTCAGATCGAACTTCGTTAAAATCGAAGGTACGGCCACAGGAGCTTCGTAGTCGGCCATCAGGAAAGCCCGAACGCCGGGGCGTACGCTCATCCAGCTCCAGGGTTTGTATTCGGCCGAGATGAAGAATGCCAGATCGGAGATCGTGGGGGTGCCGTCGATGCGTCCGCCCTTGCCTTCGGTCCATTGGTATTCCAAACCGGGCTGAAGGCTGATCTTCGGGCCGATATTCCAGGTTGCCGTCGCCCGTGCGATCCAGGCTTTGTACTGGGTGACATCCTGACTGGCATCTTCGGCCGAGAGCCATTTCTCTCCGGTCGAGAGGTCTGTCCAGGTGGTCTGCGTGCGGCGCTTGTAGTCCTGGTAGGAGAGGGCGAGATTGACGCTCAACCGGTTGTCCAGTCTCCAGTCTGCCTGTAACTGATGGGTGTATCGTTTGGTCAGATAGTCCTTGTCGGAAACCTTCTCCGGTTCGATGGCGGTACCGTTCAGAGGACCGAAGATTTTCTCGTCGAGGAAATCCAGCCGGTACCAGACGTTCAGGTTGCGTCGCTGGAACCCTATCATACCGTTGGCCAGCGACTGATCTTTGGGATGCCAGCGCTTTTCGCGCCCGGTCAGGTCGCCCTGCCAGCCGCCGTTGTCGTTGCGGGTGTAGCCGCCGTTGAAGTAGAGTCCGTTTTTAAGGTTGAACCCCAGATCGATGCTTTCGTTGTGAAGACCTTCGCCGTTGAAGAACTGGTACTCCTTGCCCATCGTTTCTTCCTGAATGCGGGCGCCCACGCGCCAGGTGCTTTCTTCGGAATAGCCCGGTCCCTTTTTGGTGATGATGTTGATGACTCCCGCAAGGGCATCCGTGCCATAGACTACCGACATCGGGCCTTCGACGATTTCGACCCGTTCGATCCGGTTTACGTCGAGTTGGCTGAGGCTCTGTTTGGTCGAGCCGCGGTCGATCATCGGAATGCCGTCCATGAGGATTTTGACATTGTTGCCGCTCATACCCATCAGCTCGAAGTCCGTTTCTCCGAGCGCCATGTCGTTCGAGAGGCGGATGCCGATTTCGGTGTTGAGAAGCGACTGTACATCCAGGGGTGCCTTTTGCCGGATCTGATCGCTGTTTACCGACCGTACCTTATATAAGGAGTTTTTCATGGATTGCGGCGAGAACTGTCCGGTGACGACCACCTCCTCCAACTGGTTGATATCTTCCTTGACTTCGATGTTCGGGAATACGTTTTCCCGACCGGTTTCGATGGTGACCGGAAACTCCTTGCGGTGGGCGGTTACGGATTGGACGACCATCGTATATTCGCCCGGGGGAGCCGCAAATTCGAAATTGCCGTCCCCGTCGGACATCCCGCCGAATACCGTATTTTTCAGCGAAACCGTGATGTATTCGGCCGGAGCGCCGTCTGCGGTGATGACATTGCCCGAGATTTTGACCTTTACCCGGTTTTGTCCCGCTGCGGGCAGGACGGACAATAATAATAGGATGACAGTGCAGATATTTTTAATCATGGGCTTTTGGTTTTATTCGTTTGCAAAAGTAGGGGGGATGAAACGGGCGGGCAATCACCCGTTTTGGGTATTTCGGAGGCGAGAGGTAGTCAAATGTGGTGAGCTTGCCCGTCTGTCGGATTCCTGAGCTGTTTCCCGGATCTTCCGTTCGGTTTGCGGAGCGGCCCCTTGATTTTTGTCCGGCCGGAGGTGGCGTTGGGGCGGTTGCGATAAAGTCCGGTCGTTTTTCGGGTTTGGCGGAGATTTTGTACAAGCAGTATCGAAAGAACTTAAAAAATTATCGATTATGTTTTTCTTGTGGTATTTATTGATAGGTTTGGTTGCCGGATGGCTCGCCAACCTGATCGTGAAAGGGCGGGGGTCCGGCCTGATCGTCAATTTAGTTGTCGGCATCGTCGGCGGGGTGCTCGGCGGCTGGATCTTCTCGCTGTTCGGACTTTTCGCCGTAGGAACCATCGGCAGTATCGTCACTTCGGTAGTCGGTGCTATCGTATTGTTGTGGATCGTAGCTGCCGTAGGCAATAAAAAAGAGAAAAAGATAGACTAAAAAATTATTCGTATGAATGAGAAATTGAATGCGGACAAAGAGCGTTTGAAGGCGGATCTGTCCGATACGGTACAGGATGTGAAAGAGCATGTGGCCGCGAAAGCCGGTCAGGTGAAAGAACAGGTCGTAGCGAAAGCCGGCCAGGTCAAGGAAAGCGCCCGTCAGCAGGCGCAGCAACTGAAAGGACAGGCCAAGGAGCAGGCAGGCAAAGTGCTCGACAAGACCAGGGAATTGGTCGATAAGGCATCCGAAAAGGTGAAAGAGTGGTAATAAAAAATAGAATGGAAAAGAGAGGCCGGCCAGCCATAGGGCCGGCCTTTTCGTTTGTGTGTCCGGACAAATGGATTATCTTTGCACCCCGACAGGCCGAAGTTCCGCTACAGAGGAACCGAGGCCGATATTATTAATCACTTTAATTTTTACAGGATGAAAGAGATCCAAACAAAGCGTACTCCGCGCTTCAGGCGCTGGTGTCGCAAGGGGTACGCCGCTTTCGCGAGCCTTCGGCGCCAGGTTACCATCGGAGTCCTCTCTGTTTCGATGTCCACCATTCTCCTGTCCACGACGACGCCCGTGCAGGCGCAGACCGTCGATTCGCTTACGATCGCCAGAGAGCTGGAGATCGAAAAGGTCGAGGTGACGGGGGTGAAAGCTACCCCCACGCGCAGTACGATGTCGTCCACCTCCGTTTTCGATCGAAAGGCGGGTGCTTCGGCGCCGGTCCAGACCCTCGAGTCTGTGCTGCGTTTGAGCCCTGCGATCGATCTTCGGGAACGGAGCGGCAGGGGAACGCAGGCGGACATTATGATCCGGGGAGGTTCCTTCGACCAGACGATGGTCATGCTCAACGGTATTAACTTTACGGATGCCCGAACGGGTCATCAGTCGCATTCGCTGCCGATCGACATAGATTGCATCGCGGGAATCGATCTGATCGACGGCGTATCGGGCGTCGGTGCGTATGCAGGGGCCCTGAATATCCGCACGATGCCTCTCAAATCCCGCTATCTGCGCATCGAGGCGGCGGGCGGCGACGACGGCTATGCGTACGGCAATCTCTCGGGGGCCGTGACCAAGGGACGTTTTTCCCTTTTTGCCGCCGGGTCGTACCGTCGCAGCGACGGGTATATCCACAACACCGATTTCGAGAACTACAACGGTTACTTGCGGATGAACTACGACAGTGAAAAGGCCGGATTTTTCGATTTCCAGGCCGGTTATCAGAACCGGTCGTTCGGTTCGAACGGTTTCTATGCCGCGTACAATCCCGATCAGTTCGAGCATACTTCGACGGTGCTCTCTTCGCTGCGATGGGTGAAATCCGTCGGGCGTTTCACGCTCAATTCGTCGGTCAGCTACCGCAAGAATTTCGACCGTTACGACTGGACGCGCGGTACGCCGATGAATCATCACAATACGGACAATGCGGGAGCCGAGTTCTGGGCCGACTGTACGTGGAAGGGCGGTGTGACCTCCCTGGGAGGCGATTACACCTACAACCACATTTACAGCACCAATCTCGGCGAGCCGCTTCCGACTCCGCACGGCAAATATACCCATGCCAAGGACCGTCACGTGGGAAATCTCTGGCTGCGGCATGTCAAACAGTGGGAGCGTTTCGACGTTTCCGGTTCGGCCGGGGTGAGCTTCACGCCTTATGGGACTGTGGAGTCTTTCGGGAGGCTATCGTCCGGTGCGTGGGCTGCGGCTCGAGGTCGGTGCGGCCCAGTCGATGCGACTGCCTACCTTCACCGATCTTTATTACACATCCCCTGCACAGCTCAATAATCTGGATTTGAAGCCTGAACATGCGATTACCTATCGTTTCGCGGCGGATTACGCCCGCAGCGGGTGGAATGCTTCGCTGTTTACTTACTACCGGCAGGGGCGCGACATCATCGACTGGGTTTGGCGCGAGGAGCTGGGCAAGTGGCACTCCGAGCAGGAGAGCAAGCTCGACACCTATGGACTGGAGGTTTCGGGCGGTTATACGACGACCGGGTTTCTGCACCGGATTTCGGTTTCATACGGCTATATCCATACGAGCAAAGTCGATCGGGTCATCACTTCCAGTGCGCTGGATTATATGAAGCACAAAGCGGCGGCGACGGTCGAATTCCGTTTTCTGCGCAACTGTTCGCTCACGCTGACCGGTGCGGTATATGACCGCAACGGCAGCTATACCTATTATTTGCGTAATGCGGACGGTTCCCTGATGTTGGATCCCGACGGCAAGATGATGACCGAAGTGCGTGACTTCAAGCCTTATTTCCTGTTGGACGGCCGTCTGTCGTGGGAAAAGAAGGGGTGGAAACTCTATTTCGACGTGATGAACATGACCGATACCCGTTATTTTGATTTCGGCGGGTTGGAGATGCCCGGCGTCTGGTTTTCGGGCGGTATCGTCGTGACGATCGGGTAATGTCCGGAAAAGTTTGTTTGCGGCGGGCCGGGATCGAATCCCGGCCCGTTTTATCGTTGCGAAAAGTGTCGTATTGTGAGATTCGGCCGTGGAATACGTGATAGTTTGTAACCGTATAGTCCGTTTCGATAAAAGATTTGTAACTTTCTTTGGAGGGATATTTATTTATTTCGTATATTTGTAGGTCTGTTTTACGGGCTAATTCTGAAGCGAATACAAATTCTTAACATACTCTAAAATACATGGAAAAACGTATTATTGAATGCGTGCCCAACTTTAGCGAGGGCCGTAACAAGGCTGTTATTCAGCAGATTACTTCCGCAATCGAGGCGGTTGACGGAGTCAAGTTGCTCGACGTCGATCCGGGTGAAGCGACCAACCGTACGGTGGTTACCTTCGTCGGAGAACCCGAAGCCGTGCTGGAAGCGGCTTTCCAGGGCGTCAAGAAAGCTGCCGAGGTTATCGATATGCGTAATCATAAGGGAGCGCATCCCCGTATGGGTGCCACGGACGTATGTCCGCTCATCCCGATCGCGGGTATTACGCTCGAGGAGTGCGCCGAGCTGGCCCGTCAGTTGGCCAAGCGCATCGCCGACGAGTTGCATGTGCCGACCTATTGCTACGAGGCGGCTGCCTTTACGCCGGAGCGCCGCAACCTGGCCGTATGTCGTGCCGGTGAGTACGAGGCGCTGCCCGAGAAGATGAATCACGAAGGCAAAGCTCCCGATTTCGGCGACCGTCCCTTCGACGAGGGCGTAGCACGCACGGGTGCCACCGCCGTAGGTGCACGCGACTTCCTGATCGCCGTGAACTACAACCTGAACACCACTTCGACGCGTCGCGCCAACGCCATCGCGTTCGACGTGCGCGAAAAGGGCCGTCCGGTACGCGAAGGCAATTCGCCCGTAGGCAAACCCTTGAAGGACGAGAACGGCAAGACCATCATGAAGCCCGGTACGCTGAAGGCTACCAAGGCGATCGGCTGGTTCATCGACGAGTACCAGATCGCCCAGGTTTCGATGAATATCACCAATATTTCCGTTACGCCGCTCCACGTGGCTTTCGACGAGGTTTGCCGCGCCGCCAACGCACGCGGTGTGCGTGTGACCGGTACCGAGATCGTCGGCCTGATTCCGAAGCGCACGTTGATCGAGGCGGGCCGCTATTTCCTGAAGAAGCAGGAGCGTTCGACCGGTATTTCCGAGGAGGAGATCATCCGTATCGCCATCAAGTCGATGGGTCTGGACGAGTTGAAGCCGTTCAAACCGGAAGAGAAGGTGATCGAATACCTGATCGAAGCGGACAATAAGAAGAAGAAACTGGTCGATCTGACCTGCACCGGCTTCGCAGAGGAGACCGCCAGCGAGTCCCCGGCTCCGGGCGGCGGTTCGATTTCCGCTTACATGGGTGCGCTGGGCGCTGCCCTGGGTACGATGGTCGCCAACCTGTCGTCGCACAAACCCGGCTGGGACGCACGTTGGGAGGAGTTCTCCGACTGGGCGGACAAAGGCCAGAAGCTGATGACCGAGTTGCTGCACCTGGTCGATGAGGATACCGAAGCGTTCAACCGGATCATGAACGTATTCTCGATGCCGAAGGGTACCGACGAGGAGAAAGCTGCCCGTAGCGCCGCATTGCAGGAGGCTACGCTCTACGCTACGCAGGTGCCTCTGCGTACGATGCAGACCTCGTTCAAGGTGTTCGAAATCGTGAAGGCGATGGCCGAACAGGGAAATCCCAATTCGGTAACCGACGCCGGCGTCGGAGCGCTGGCTGCCCGCAGCGCCGTGCTGGGTGCGTGTCTGAACGTGAAGATCAATGCCGCCGGTCTGAAAGACCGTGCCGTCGCCGATGACCTGATCGGCCAGGCCAACCGGATCGTCGCCGATGCGGAGAAAGCCGAGCGTGAGATTCTGGAAATCGTCGAGAGCAAGATTAAATAATTTAATACATATAAAACAATGACTGTAAAGGAATTTCAGGAGCAGATCAAGGCGGGTATCCCCGATGTGCTGCCCGCACCGAAACCGTACGATCCCACCATCAACCACGCGCCCAAGCGTAAGGAGATACTCACCGAGGAGGAGCGCGTGCTGGCCATCCGCAATGCCCTGCGCTACTTCCCGGCCAAGCACCACGAAGTGTTGGCCCGCGAGTTCGCCGAGGAGTTGCACAAGTACGGTCGTATCTATATGTATCGTTTCCGTCCCGATTATGAGATGTATGCCCGTCCGATCGAGGAGTATCCCCACAAGTCGCGTCAGGCCGCTGCGATTATGGTGATGATCCAGAACAACCTGGACAAGGCTGTGGCGCAGCATCCCCACGAGCTGATTACCTACGGCGGTAACGGTGCCGTGTTCCAGAACTGGGCGCAGTATCTGCTTACGATGCAGTATCTGTCCCAGATGACCGACGATCAGACGCTGGTGATGTATTCGGGACACCCGATGGGCCTGTTCCCGTCGCATCCCGACGCTCCGCGCGTGATCGTAACCAACGGTATGGTGATTCCGAACTATTCGAAACCGGACGATTGGGAGCGTTTCAATGCGCTCGGCGTTTCGCAGTACGGTCAGATGACCGCCGGCTCCTATATGTATATTGGCCCGCAGGGTATCGTGCACGGCACGACGATCACGGTGCTCAACGCAGCCCGCAAACGTCTTACCGAGGGTAAGAAAGACATTCGCGGCATGCTCTTCGTGACGGCCGGTCTGGGCGGTATGTCGGGTGCGCAGCCGAAGGCGGGTAATATCTCCGGTGTGGTGAGCATCACGGCCGAGATCAACCCCAAAGCGGTGCATACGCGTCATTCGCAGGGCTGGGTCGATGAGGTGTACACCTCGCTCGACGAGTTGCTGGCCCGTGCGAAGAAGGCACAGGAGAACAAGGAGGCCGTGTCGCTGGCTTACCAGGGCAACGTGGTCGATCTTTGGGAGCGTCTGGCTGCCGAGAACGTCAATGTCGATCTGGGTTCCGACCAGACGTCGCTGCACAACCCCTGGGCAGGCGGTTACTATCCCGTCGGCTTGAGCTACGAAGAGTCCAACCGCATGATGGCAGAGGATCCCGAGGAGTTCAAGAAGCGTGTTCAGGAGTCGCTGCGCCGCCAGGTGGCTGCGATCAACAAGCTGACCGCCAAGGGTATGTATTTCTTCGATTACGGCAATGCCTTCCTGTTGGAGTCTTCGCGTGCCGGTGCCGACATCATGGGCGAGGGCGGTCGTTTCCGCTATCCTTCCTATGTGCAGGATATCATGGGGCCGATGTTCTTCGACTACGGCTTCGGTCCCTTCCGCTGGGTATGTACGTCGGGCAAACCCGAAGACCTGGCTACTACAGACCGTCTGGCTACCGAAGTGCTCGAAGAGATTCGCAAGACCGCTCCGAAGGAGATCG
>OHKU01001080.1_pt1 | contig 13281 bp, 15 predicted proteins | sample 1568911 | NCBI WGS metagenome assembly OHKU01 (sample SAMEA3879574, study PRJEB24766) | human gut metagenome | biome: human-associated habitat; feature: feces | place: USA | collected 1985/1987
TGTTTATAGATTCCTGTTGGAATGAAAATTTATACGATGTTAATTTGAAAGGAGATTTTAAAATGAAGAAAGTAAAAAGTTTAAAGGCGTTGGTGTTGAGTTTGATGTTATGTTTGGCAATGGGAACAACTGCGTTTGCAAGTGAAGTATCCACTCAGGGACAGGCTGCCCCTAATGCAAATAAGGCAGTAGAAGTAAGCGATTGTGGCGATTTGGACGTAGTACCTGCTTATGATGACGCCGTTGCTCTTGCAGATACGATTCAGTATGATGCAAATAGAACCATTACAAGAAGCAATTCCAGAAGCGGTGTATTCAACGGAAATTATTATTACACCATTAATAACTCAAGCGTTACAAAGTTGTGCTTAAATGTTTATATGCCTAATGAAAGTGGAACAGATTATCTTCAGGGAACAATTACTCTTGTAGGAAATGACGGAACAAGTGCACCGGTACAAATTGCTAACTATTCAGGAGATTCATGGACACTGACATTTACAGGTGTTAAGGTAGGCGTTAGATACCATTTCCATTATGAGTTGTATTCTGTTGGGTCTTCGCAGGTAGGCTATATTGCTTCTGCTGCTTATGCACAATAATAGCTGCTTGAATATGGGATATTAAGCAAGCGCAACAGAATATTTTCATTGTATGTTGCATTTTATAGCAATCTGGCATAAAGTGCAACATACTATAATAAGAAAATTAGATTATATTGCTGCTGGAGGGATTATAAATATGGTAAATATGGTAAATACCGCTGTAAATAACAATATTTACGCAGGAAGAAAATCAGGTTCAAAATATAACCAATCAAAGGCTTTTCAACAAAAGGAAGTGTTAGAGACACCGGATGTTGCAGCAGTTAACAAATATGCAAATGTTCAAGAAATTTATGAGGCACTAAAGTGTAACGTGTCATGTAGAGGATATGAACAGGGGCAGGATGAAATTGCTGAGAAAGAAATTCAAAATGATGAACCAGAAATAAGCAATGATTCCAGTGAAAAAATGACAGTATGGTATCAGGGTGTTCCTTTGGAAGAGTGGGCATTAACTGATCCTAAATACACGGATTCAGAAACGGGAATTTCATGGTATATTAGAGATGGAAAATATCCGTATATGGTAGGTGAGGATGCAGAAAAGTTCCGAAAACTTTGTGAAGAATCCGGGGAGTTTGCGCTAAAGAAATTTGCGGAAATGACGGGATTAATACAGAAATTAGATGACAATACAGTAGCGTATGTGGGTGATAACGGAATTGCAGTTAAATCTAAAGATGGGAAAGAGATGTTTGTGGACACATCAGGCTTATCATATGATATTGTTATGGATATGTTCAGAAATTTGCCTAGAAATGGGAATTTTTTCAGCAATAAGTATTGGTCAGACAATATACAGAAAGCACAGGCTCGGAGCTGATGATACGTTATATTGCAAGAGTGTGTATGCTTGGACTCCGATAGGAGAAAGCAGATTGGTTCTGATTGACAGAAGAATCATATGATTTCATCATTAATTTGGCAGGCAATAATATTCAAATTATTGCCTGCTAAATTTTTACCAAAATTCTTCTAATACCGTTTTTAGACTAGGAAATATTGTTGAAAGCGTACTCTCAATATATTCTTTAGAGCAGAACTGTAGCTTTGAAATAGTATCAATGCTGTGTTTTTTACTTGATTTCTGAGTAATTTTTGTTCTGTTGGTCATTTTCTGCAAAAACAGGTCACTTTCTGCATAGGATATTTTCTTTTGCTTTGATTCCTGCTATTCTTAGAATATACAACAGATTGCTCTATATGGCACATTGAATACTGAGGAAAGGAGAAGTAAATATAATTATGAATATGCTTATAGAATGATCTGCATATAACGACAAAATGATATTAAAATAGGGGGTGATTTTGATGAAAGATTTTCATTTGAAGATTTTAGCTATAATAATGATAATTTTTGGCATATTTGGTTTAAGTACGCTTCCGTTTCTTTCCATTATTGTCCAATATATTGACTCAATAACTGGATTTAGTTCAGGAAATGGATATCTTACCAATAACATGGATTATCTTTTTAAAAGTCCTCTTATTTATATTGGTGGCTTTTTTGTTTTTAGTATCATTTTGGCAATTATTTATCTGGTTTATAGTTTTTTTAAAGCAAAGCGGGGGTGACTTCTAATGAAAAAAATAATTAGTATGGTTTTAAGTTTTATATTGATTTTGGGGTGCTCGACAACAGCGTTTGCTGCGGAGACTCATAACTATGACACTGAAAATTTGCCTCATGATGGAGCTGATTATTTTGAAACGGAAATTAAAGCTGATGAGGAAAATGAAGAACGCATTTCTGATTTTGTTACCGTATATGGTTATCAATATACCAAAGGTAGTTTAAAAAGTGGTGCATGGAGAAATGGCACGAGTGGTGGTAGTTCTACATCTAGCGCAAAATTATCATTGAATTACACTCAAGATACTTCTTATAATATTTCCTTTAAAGCTTCAGTTTCCGGTGGATATACAAATGGTGGAACTATAGGAAGTGAGTTGGGTGTTACACTAGGTGCATCAAAATCATATTCTTTAGGTAGCGGATACTCCGTAACTGTTCCAAAAGGATCTCATTATTTAATCAAATATCGTCCTATGTATTATACATATAAGGTCGTTGAGACAAAATATAAAGAAAGATATAATGAAGCATTAGGCGGCATGGAGAGATATGTGGTTGAAACAAAAACCTGCTATGTAGACGTATTTTCGCACTGGGATTTTACACATGTAGCTAAGTAAAGGTGTATGTTACACTAAATAAAAGCAGGGAACTATCTATATCCATGCTTCAAACTGGAGATAAAGCTCGTGGATCTGCCACGGGCTTTTCTCATGTTGTTATATACATTTTGCTGAAATTTTAAATTTCAGTGTAAAAGTAGATTGGTGTTTAGAAGGAATATGCAAAGTATTACACGAAAATGTCAAAGGATTACAGTTTCCTAAAACCCATAATAATTTCTGATATAATGCGATAAGTCAGAAAGGATGATGGGGCTATGGGGAAAAGAGAGCACATATACGAAATTATTGCAGAGAATATCAGAAAAGAACGCAGAAGGCTTGGAATTACACAGGCAGAGCTTGCAGAACGGGCAGATGTATCATTGGATACTATCAAAAGTGTTGAAAATGGCAGAAGGGCAATGAGTCTTGATACATATTTGAATATTGTTCATGCATTGGAGTCATCGCCTATGGTTTTGATGAGCCAGCAGCACCCAGAAAAACACATTGAGCGTTTTGCATTTATGATGAATCGATGTGACGAAAGAGAAATAGAATTTGCATTACATATGATTGAACAAATATTAAGAGGACAGGAAGATTATCTGAGTGAATAGACGGGTAGTTATCCTGTCCTTTGTCTATGACTCTTTTGCAAATTTTTCAGCGAGATGGTATATGATTTCTTCAATGGTGGGAGTATCATTTTCACATGGAAAGTCTGTCCAGAAGCGTTGCATTTTTGGATCAGGGCTTTTTAAAGCAATGGAAACTGCCCGCCCAATTTCCTGTTGGACTTCTTCTTTTGTGATTCCTTCTTTTTCGGCAATGATTTCCAAATATTTATCAACAGAGTATGTGTTTTTATCATTCATAGTGTTGTTGTGAATCCTTTCTGAGAAGGGTATTTGCGGTCAAATTGTCAGGTGCTTGAATTGTCCCGGTTGAATACCATAAAAGTAAAACAGATAATCCGTTCTATATTACATAATAACCTTGAGAGCTGTTTTCTATGCAGATTATGGCTATTTTCTATTCTATCATATACATACAGTATGGTGCATACACGCACCATATCATTATAGGACACTCTTGCGTAGAATACAAGGAGGAGGTCTTTGTAATGATAGTATATGACAGGTTATGGATCACACTCAAGAAGAAAAATATTAGCCAGTATGCACTAATTAAAGATTATGGAATAGATAAAGCACAGTTACAGCGATTGCGAAAGAATATGGTCGTAAAAACGGTAATCCTTAACAGATTATGTTCCATACTTGATTGTAAGATAGAGGACATCATGGAGTTTGTGCCGGATGAGGATATTAAGTAAAGAGATATTTCCAAAATGTAATGAGAGTTTGGAAATATCTCTTTTTTAATCCGCAAATATTTATATTCTTGGTATTAAGGTGTACAATATTCCACCTGAAATAGCTGGTTTAGTCACTCTTACAAAAGATTCGCTTACGGTACAATGAATACAGCTTAAGCAAATATATAAGGTGCCGGAAAAGAGTGGAAGGTGTACTACGATATTGTTAATAGTGGAGAAAGAATAAAAGAGTTGCGTGCGGCAAGAAGAATGACAAGACAGCAGCTTGCCGAGCAGATTGGATTGTCAGTGGATGCTCTGCGGAAAATTGAAGCTGGTGTAAATGGAGCAAAAATAGATACGCTGATTAGTATTGCTGAATTGTTTCATATAACGTTGGATTATCTTGTGTGTGGGTGTGAAAGAAAGGCAGAAGTCGATGATCTGCTGGTTGGTCTGAAGGAGAAGGAAGTACAGTTTATCCGGAATATGGTATTAAATGCCGTTGACAATATGAAACTTCTGACAGAATAAAAAAGTCGGATTGCATTTTTGATAATGCAGTCCGGCTTTTTTTATAAGGATTTGGAACAGGTGGGAGTGTTACTCTTAGTTCAAAAGAGTGTCGGTTACTGTAGAAGATGCGTGGTGTCAGTTATACTTTGTTCAGGTTCTGAGAAAAGAGCCGTTGAATATTGAAAACAGAATAGGACACGCATATCCCACGAGCTTATATCGCCTTGTCTATGACAGGGTGGCAGAATCCCATTTCGTGCGATGACTATCCTCAGAGCTGTAGCCGATTATGAGAAACGTAACAGCAGGAGCCTTTAAGGATAAGAGCAGAGGGTTGTGCCTACCGGGTTAGCAGCCGGAGGTAATGAGATAATAAGTGCACCTGAATTTCAGCAAAACGCATTTTCAGAGAGTGGCTACTTTCGTAAGTCCAGATGGGCAGGAAACTACGAAGTGATTGTGGCTGGCAAAGGATATGTTACCCGATACGGGGATGGTTAAGAAACCGGGAAGATAGTATTTTATCTTCCCACACAAACTGATTTGCAGTAACCAGCAGACAACAACGGGGCTTATAAGTACAGAGAGCATTGGCAGGTCAGTTTATGTGAGGAGATAAAGTGTGCACAGGATATCAAATCAAAATAAAAACAGGAATGGAGATTTTAAAATGAATAAAGCAGTTATATATTTTGGAGCAACAGGAAATGAGGCAGCGGATCAGATGGTAATGCAGGTTCTTGAGGAGTATTGCGCTGTGAATGGATATGAGGTGGTTGCAGTCATTTCGGAGAACGCAAGACCGGAGGGAATGACATTTCCTATGAAGTTTGCCTTTGTCGGTATGGCAGAAGTAGAAGATGTTGATGTGGTTGTTACTCTTATGAGTGATATGGTGGGCGATTGTGAAGAAACAATTATGGATAACATCATTATGCTCGGAGAGCACGGCATTACGGTTGAGACAGCAAACGATGATATGGCTGGATATTATCAGAAGATGGAGCAGGCAGGGAAAAAGGAAGATAACGGTATTGTTTCACTTGCTGATTTTATGGCAGTATTTTTCAAGCGTCTCAGAGCCGACAGATAGGAGGCTCTATGAGTAAGTGTTGTGTTATCTGCGTAGGCAGAAATGCCGACAGAGCCGCAGACAGGATAGAAGCATATGCGAAGAAAGCGGATTTTGAGATTGTAGAAACAATCTTTAAAGATACGAAGTCTGTGGAAAGACTTAAATTTTATATCGAAAGAGATTCCATTATCAGTATTCTGGTAAGCAGTATCTATGATGTCTCATCGGATAAAGATGTGGTGAAAGGTATCATGGAACTTGCAGCAGAGCACGGGATCAGCATTAACGACGAGAGCAGGGGCTATGAACCTGCTCTCATCTCATTTGAGGAGGACAATGCCGGATAAAAAGGAATTAAGCATAGTGACATTTTCATCAGAAACCGTGGTGTTTGATGGGAAAGGAGACAGAGTTGTTGCCTGTCCTACGGAACAGGAAGCTGTCGAATATATCCGTGGGCAGGAAATACCAGTTGACAGACAAGGAAGTGAATATTATGAGTGAAATAAGACGGGGCGATATCTGGATGGTTGATTTTGGAGTACCGGAAGATGAGAATGACCACAAGCTGCACGGTATCAGACCAGTAGTGATTGTGAGCAATGACAGTGCAAACAGACACAGCACGGTATTCCATGCAGTACCGCTTACAAGTAAGATTCATAAAAAGACATATCTGCCAACACATATTTTTATCAGTTCGTTTAAGGCTGTTGGATTAAGAACGAACAGTATCGCTCAGTGTGAGCAGTTATGTGATGTGAAAGATACGGACCTGATAGAAAAAATCGGGAAAGTAAGCAAAAACCAGTTAAGACAGATAACAAAAGGTATGCAGATCCAGTTGGGTATGAGTACAAAACATAATAATCCAATTGCATAAATTCCAGCCGGGGCGAAAGCTCCGGTGTTACATAGCCGTCAGCATATCTGGCGGCTTAATTTGATTGGAGGGATAGGATGACAGTTGAACAGTTGGACAAAATATCGGCACAGAGATTAGAAGATGTGGATATTGATACATTGGTGGAAGTAAACAGCATAAAGTACGCTGACGGAATGCCTGTGGAAAAGAAGGTTGCGGGAATGATTGCAAAGACAGGTAATCCGTATTTCCGCAGGTCAGGAAAGAGCAAGATTAAGATTTCATTTTCCGATAATGGGGAAAGCCTGAAAGACAATTATATTGCTATGCTTGCCAATGTATAGAGCAGTCAGCCAAAATTAGGGGTGGAAATTCAGATGGATTTGTGATATCATTACAGACAAATAAGGACATCTAACCCGAAAGGGTATCAATTTCATATTTATGTTTCCATTCCTCTTGATTTGGGACTTCTAACTTAGAAAATCGAAGGAGTGGTGGACATGAACAATTCTAAAAGAATTTACAGAGCAGCCATCTATGTTAGATTATCTAAGGAAGATGGCGATCTTGATGATGTGAGAAAAGCTGAAAGTAACAGTATCTCAAATCAGAAATCCCTGATACTTAATTATTTAAAAGACAAAGAAGATATTGAAATAGTATCAATCCGTGAGGATGACGGCTATTCAGGGGCAACTTTTGACCGTCCGGCATTTAAACTTATGTTGCAGGATGTGAAAGACGGTATTATAGACTGTATCGTTGTAAAAGATCTTTCGAGGTTTGCAAGAGAGTATATCGACGCAGGGCGATACATTGAGCGGATGTTTCCTGCAATGGGGATACGATTTATAGCGATCAATGATGCCTATGACAGTGCAGATACACAGGCACAGGGAAACGAGATAATCATTCCGTTTAAGAATCTTATCAATGACGCTTATTGCAGGGATATTTCCATAAAAATCCGAAGCCACCTTGAAACAAAGAGACAGAACGGAGAATTTGTAGGAAATTACTGTGTCTATGGCTACAAGAAATCTGAGATTGACCATAATGTGATTGTCCCGGACGAATATGCAGGTCATGTGGTACAGGACATTTTCCGCTGGATAAAGAACGGAATGAGCCTTGATGCCATAAGCGATAAGCTGAATGTTCTTGGTATCCTGTCACCTATGGCATACAAACTCAGCAATGGCGAAAATTATAAGACAGCATTTCAGAAGAAAGACGAGCTGCTGTGGACTCCTGTTGCGGTAAGGCGTATCGCAACGAATATTATTTATACAGGAACACTTGTACAGGGAAAATTTACAACACCAAACCATAAGGTTAAAACAAAGATATTAAAGCCACAGGAGAAATGGGCAGTATGCCACAACAATCACGAGGCACTGGTATCTTTAAGGACTTTCCAGATTGTACAGCGTCTGTTGTCAGTGGATATGAGAATGGCACCGGGAAAAGATTCTATCTATCTTTTATCCGGAATAGCAGTATGTGCCGACTGTGGGGCACTTATGACACGAAAGGTGTCTACGGTAAATGGAAAAAAGTATGTTTACTATATGTGTTCCAATAACAAGAAGAATAAGAAGTGCAGCTCCCATAGGATAAAAGAGGCAGACTTGGAAAGCCGTGTATTTGATACCTTGAGGGATATGACAGCAATACTTCTGGATGCAGATGAGGTAATAAAGGAAGCTGGCAATAGTGCCAATTTCAGAATAGACCAGAAAAAGACAAAAGAGAGGATCAGTGCAAAAGAGAAAGAGATAACCAAATACAACCAGATGCTTGTTTCGCTTTATGAGGATTACCGAGATGGAATTGTTGATAAATCAGATTTTGCGATTATCAAGGAGAGTTTTGAGGTAAAAAGAGCAGAGGCGGAAAAGGCAATCGACAGGTTACAGAAAGAAGCAGAAAACATTGCTGCCGGAATTGAAAGAGATACCGAGTGGCTGGAAGAACACAGGAAATGGAAAACAATGCCTTCTCTTACCCGTAATGTGGTAGTGAGCCTTATACAGTCCGTAAAGGTATATGAGGGCGGTGATATAGAAATCGTACTGGATTGTGACGATGAATACAGGAAAATCGTTGCAAGAGCCGGGGAGCTGGAAAAACAGCAGGATACGGAAAGGCTGGTGGTCTAAATGGCAAGGAAGTCAAGAACACAGCCGAAACAATCACCGGATACACTGAATGTATTATCCAAAGTGTATAAAACTGCCATATATGTGAGATTGTCTGCGGAAAAAGATGAAACGAGAGACAGAAAAACCCTGATCAATCAGAGAAATCTCATTAAGAACTTTGTGGATCAGCAGATGGATATGGAAATCCATGACATCTATATGGATGATGAAATTTCCGGTACAACATTCGACAGACCGGAATTTGAGCGTATGATGTCAGATATGAGGGCAGGAAGGATCAACTGCATTGTCGTAAAGGATTTGTCCCGCTTGGGTAGAGATTACATTGAAACGGGCAATCTGGTAGAGCGTGTATTCCCGATGATGAATATCCGCTTTGTAGCGATTACGGATAATTATGATTCCTCAAAGAAAGACGCAGACCTTATGGTTGCGGTCACGAATATAGCCAATGATCTGTATGCTAAGGATATTTCAAAGAAAATATCTTCCAGTAAGCAGGAAGCGATGGAAAAAGGTATTCCAGTTGGCAGAGTGACTTATGGGTATAAGGTGGTTCTTGATGAAAACAAAGTCAGGGTAATGGTTGAGGATAAGGAAGCCGCAGATGTTGTAAGGTGGATTTTTAATGAGGCAGAAAAAGGTACACTGCATTCTGTGATAGCGGCAGAACTGAATGCGAAGCATATCCTTACACCTGCCCAGTACAAAGTAAGGCATAATATAGAGAAACTTGAAAAGCTGCGTGGAGTTAAGTGGACTGTTGATACATTGTCACAGATTTTAAAGAATGAAGTCTATATTGGAAGATATGTGACAGGTAAAGACAGGGTATGCTTGTACAGACACGAAAAGAGGCATACTACCAATAAAGATGAGTGGTATGTTTTTGAAAATCATCATATTGCACTTATCACAAAGGAACAGTTCTATGCGGTGCAGAAGAACAAAAGAAAGGTAATAAAGCCAGCAAAAAAGCAGACCGTGAATATGCTGAAAGGCAAAATCACCTGCGGCTGTTGTGGAAGCAGTATCCATATCCACCCTGAGAAATATGGAAAGGTTTATATGTGTACGCATAGAAAAAGATATGGAAAGGACAGTTGCAACTGCCTGCCTGTAAAGGTAGACGATATATATGCAGCGGTGCTTGCTGTTATAAAGGAGCAGATACAGGTCTTTATTGACAGGGAAAAAATATTAAAGGAACATCACAATGACAGCAGTGTAATCAGACAGGAACAGGTATATACGGAAGCTGTGAATAAGTGTGTCAAGGAAATGGACAGACTTATGGAATTAAAGAGCGGTCTGTATGCTGATTACACGGAAGATTTGCTTGATGAAAAGGAATATCTGCAACTGAACAGGGAGTATTCACAGCGTATTGAGAAATTGAAGATACAGGCTGATGAATACAGGCAGGCGGCAAGTCAGTATGAAAGTGCTGAAAAGACCGTTGCCCAGTTAAAAGCTGAAATGCTCCGTTTTAAAGGAAAACGCAAGTTGACGCAGGAAATGGTCGATTTGTTTGTTGCACAGGTACGCATATACGAAAACAAGAATCTTGAGATCGTTCTGAACTATGAAGATGAACTGAAAAAATTCGCAGAACTGAATATGGAAAGAGAGGCAGGATAATGGCTGAGAAAAGAAAATTAGCCTTTTATATCCGTCTCTCGGATGCGGATGAGGAGGTAAAAGAAGGAACAAAAGACGAAAGTAACAGTATTACAGGACAGAGAAAACTCTTGTATGCGTATATCAAGAAAACAGAGGAATTTGCAGGTTTTGAGGTACTGGAATACTTTGATGACGGATATTCGGGAACAATGTTCAATAACAGGGCAGAATTCCAAAGGCTCATACAGGACGCAGAGCTTGGAAGATTTGAATGTATCATAGTAAAAGACTTTTCACGATTTGGAAGGGATTACCTTGAAGTAGGCAACTATCTGGAGTTTGTATTCCCTGCAATGGGAATGAGGTTTATTTCTGTCAACGATAATTATGACAGTGACAGAAACTTTGGTGTTACCGGAGGAATGGATGTAGCTTATAAGAATCTGATTTACCAGCTTTACAGTATGGATTTATCAAGAAAGGTAAAGAGTGCCAGAAGGACAAGAAATCTGAGCGGCGAATACACGGCATCATTTGTCTGCTATGGATACAAGAAAGATCCAGACGATAAGCATAAGCTGATAATAGATGAAGAAGCTGCAAAGGTTGTTGTGGAGATATTTTCACTGATCATTGCAGGATATAATGCAAGTGAGGTTGCCCGCATATTAAATGAGAGAAAAATCCCGACAAGAGTTCAAAACCAGTGGAAGAATGGAATCAATTATGTTCCGGTTCATAATAAAGGGGATTATATGTGGGATAATTCAGAAGTTATAGCGATTGTCCAGAATGAGCAGTACAAAGGAATAATGATCCAGAATAAATGTGAAACTGTTGGTTTTGGAGATAATAAGAAGGTTCGCAAACGAAATAAAGAGGACTGGTCTGTTGTAGAAGGTGCAATACCAAGAATAGTAAGCGATGAAATGTTTGATGAAGTCAATAAAATGCTACGGGTTGAAGCCAGAGGGATTGAAAAGAGTACAAAGAAACGTAAGAAAAATCTTTTTATCTGTCCCTATTGTGGAAGAAAGCTGATGAATTCCAGTGCAGTATGTACACCGAAGCTCCTCTGTCCAAAACGCAGGATGGTAAGGACTGGCGAATGTCAGCAGATTTTTATGCTGAAGTCAGAAGCACAGGACAAGGTGCTGGAAATCACAAAGGAAATCTGTAGAACACTTATACAGGAAGAAGAACTTAAAAGGGCATCAAAGGATAAAAGGAAGGTGACAAGCGATGAGTATTTGATTAGTGAGCTTAAAGCGGAGTATGACAGAATATCAAACAGCACAGTTTCTTGTTATCAGTCATACAGAGAGGGAAAGTACACAAAAGAAGAATATGTGCAGCTAAGAAAAACAAACCAAGAGCTGTTAGCTGATCTGGAGAATCAGATATCAGATTTGCAGGAGAAAGCTGCAAATCAGGAGCCTGACACAGAGGAGAAGATAGAACAGCTAACCCAGTATAGTATGCTGGAACAGTATGACGGAGATGTACTTTCCAACATAATTGATAAGGTGCTCATTTACAACGACAAAGATATAGAGGTTGTGTTTAAGGGTGAGAACTTTATCCGAAATGCAGTGTAGTAAACAAAATGAGTAATACAGAAAGCCAGTAGTGAAAAAGCTGCTGGCTTCTTCTATGGGTAGTAACGAAAAGGTTAATAGTAATAAACTATTCTGTACTTTAAAAATCAGTAAGGATTTGATAGAATATGTACAGAAAAAAATAAAATTTTTTTTGTCCCAGTCTTGACAGATGCAGGCTATCCGAACTACTGGAGCACCATGCCAATGGCAGTTTTTACATTTTTAGAGCATTTTGATTTTAGCGGAAAAGTCATCAGACCATTCTGTACCCATGGGGGCAGTGGAATGGGCAGTAGCGTAGCCGATATCAAAAAACTGTGTACAACAGCAACCGTTGAGAACGGACTGGCAATTCATGGAGGTAGTGTTGCAAACTCAGAAAAAGAGATAAAAAACTGGGTAGTAGGAGGGAGATAATATAAGATGAATGAAACACAGGAAAATAAACAGATCACAGAACCAGGCAAAGAAGAATTTGAAAAAACAGATATTTTTGGTGTCGGAGCACCAAACAACGGATTTGCACAGTACTTTACAGGCAATTCATTTTTAAAACCACTGACAGAGCCTGGAAAATGTCCGGTATTTTTAGCAAATGTCACATTTGAACCGGGATGCCGTAAACTGGCACATTCACCATGCAAAAGAAGGCGGTGGACAGATTTTGATCTGTACTGCCCGGTTCCTGCTCCTGCACTTCTTCGCTTTTTTCGTTTTCCTCTTTGTTCTCTTCTTTTTCTTCTCTGACATACATCTCCACCGCTTCTTCCTGTTCTTTTCGAATCTGCCGGTTTACCTGAATCTGCGGCAGATACCAGAAAAAAAGCGCCGCCAATGTCAGAACTGCAATCCCTCTTCTTTTTCTGCTGATTTTTTCTCTCTCCATTTTGTTTTCATTCCACCACCCGAACCGATGGTGGAATGTTTTTCCGTTTTGTTATTCAACCGGAATCCGGTTTTTTACAATACTGTTGTGTCCATAATCATCCCAGCGGTATTTCTGATTTTCAAATACAACCTCACTTTCTTTGGGATGTCCGCAAAGATTTACCGATACCGAAAAGACGCGCGCAGGATCTTTTCCATATGCCGGCTCTTCTAGTTTTTTCACGGTAACATTCTTCGTACCTGTCACCTGCATAAGCGAATACCGCAGCACCTTCTTCTCCTGTACCCGGTAATCGTTTCCTGCCGGAATTCCCCGGATCTGTACCGACTGTTCCGTGTAGCCGTCCTGATCTGTCGTTTTCTCCACCTGTGTTTTTGTAAACGTAAGATAGCATTGGTATGTATGCTCTTTTCCATACAGATCCTTTCCCTTCACGG
>OHKU01001083.1_pt1 | contig 13262 bp, 20 predicted proteins | sample 1568911 | NCBI WGS metagenome assembly OHKU01 (sample SAMEA3879574, study PRJEB24766) | human gut metagenome | biome: human-associated habitat; feature: feces | place: USA | collected 1985/1987
TCATTTCATCTTCTCCTCAGGTACTCGAACCAGAATTTGCGAAAATCCTTTTGCCGTCTCGGGGCGATGGGTATTCTTATGCTGTCGTGAAGATACAGCTCGGAGTAGTTGTATTTCGTCACATGATGCAGGTTGACGATAAACGATTTGTGGACAGTATAGAAATATGTATTTTGAAGCGTGTCCTTCCAGAAGTCGAACGGCTCGCGGGTGATATATGTCCCGTTGAGCGTGTGCAGCACGGTTTTGCGGTTCTCTATATTGACATACAGTATGTCGTCGGCACAGACTTTTTCTTGCGCGCCGTTTGAGTGAACGAAGAAGTCAACATATGTCCTGTCGATATACTCCATGACCTTGTCCAGTCCCGAACGGAGCCTGTCCGGGTCAAAGGGCTTCTCGAAGAAACGGAACGCATTGAGGTCCATCGCGTCGTCCTGATAGTGTCCGAACGAGGTTATGAAAAACACGGCGACCCTGCTGTTGCGCTCCTTTAATATTTTTGCGAGCGACAGGCCGTCCACGCTGTCCATTTGAATATCGAGAAACGCTATTTCATAAACCGATTCGTCGTTGACGACATCCAAAGGATTGCATTTTATTGTTATCTCGGCCGGCAGATGCCGAAGCGAAAAGTAATTTTTGACAAACGACCTCAACTCGTCGGTATAGATGTTTTCGTCGTCGCAAATCAAGATTCTCATAATATCACCAAACAGATTTTATCATAAACAGCCGCATTGTACAACTCCGAATGCGATTGCGGGTGAAAAGGCGGCTTGCAGTCGTCCTGCAGCTCCGAGTTCAAAAAAATTTTCAAAAAAACTGTAACATTTTCGATTTTTGCAGACTATATATATATAGGACGTTCAATAAGTCGAAAATCTGCATTTTTGCACGTTTTATCCGCACTTTTGCATTTGCGGTTTTCCGAAGCGGCGTTTTGCGCTATAATTTTTGCACACGGCAGACATCTGCCCCCGTTCAGCCGCATTGTATACTTAATTTGACAACCTCAACTCCTATAAAAGTGCAGCGGCAGGGGGACATCCTCTGCCGCTGTGCGCCTTTTCGGGATACGAGAATAACAATATTCGAGCCGGAAAAGAACAGCAGCCGCTTTGCGGACAATTTAATTTGTAAAAAGCAAATGGTTGACATGATAATTGCTCTGCAGCATAATAAAGCTGCAAAAAGCGGAATTGAGAATATTTAATATATTGCCACAACTGTGAGGCGGATGCGATCCCAATGGTTTGACCGACCTTTTGCAAAAGCAAAACAGCGCAAAAGAATCAGAAGGCTTCAATGTCCAATCTTTTAACTACAGTGACTCGGATACAGTTGCGCATGTAATAGCACATAGAAATATTACTGCTGAATTGAGTGTATCTGATATTTCGCTAAACAATAATTCATATTCTGGAGGTAATAGCAATGAGTCCTTTGAAACAGGCTTTTTGGTTAATCGTTTTTTCGGGTATATGGGTACTCGGGTTCTGCGGGATGACAGTTATTGGGGTTCTGGGCAAAATAATAGAGTGGTTTGCTTAAAAGATCTTATCAATAGTCAAAATAATAAAAGCAGAACACTGGCTGTTGTGGATGTCAGAGGTTCAGAAACTTTGCAGGATTGGATATGTAACGCCGAACGTATTTACTCTAACCGTGTATTGATATCTAAATTCGTGCTAATGCTTTTTTACTTCGTTATAAAACATAAGCAATAGTGTAAAGCAACAAATCTCTTGGCATACGCCTTTTAAGGGCTATGCCAAGAGATTATTTTTTTATTAGTAGATCACTCTTTAAGAAACAAACCAACAAAAAGGCACCACGTTAAGGGCTCAACCTTAATGTGGTGCCGACTGTTTTAGAAATTTATTGTCGTTGTAGTGTTGACTATGCGCTGCTTGCTTTTAAGTATACCTAATAACGGCTTCTCTGCATAATGCTCACAGGTAACACGATATGAGTAACCTCGTGGTGCTGATATACGTTTAGTGAAACTACTGCTGGCAGAGTTGCTGTATATATCATAATAACAATACTCAGTATAGTCAGTCCAGTCTCCTCCTATGAGTCTTTGCAATTTAATATATGTAAATCCACATTTTGTTACGCCATCTTTACACTCTGTGATTGCGGTTATAACGAGTTGGTTGTTATTGCTTTTAGCCAATTTAAGTGATTTTGTCCAAATCAGATCCGAACTTTTAGTATTGTCTTCAGTGTTATTTATTCCTTCGGCTGTTTCAACAATAGTTTCTTCTGTATTTTGAATCTCCGGATTACACTGTTCATCGCCGAATGTGATAATTTGTAAAGACAATAAGAGAAGAGTTGTCGTAAGAAATAAGGAAATAATCTTTTTCATCATTAAGCTCCTATGATTTAGATGGTTTTTGCGATTTCAACCGCGTCTGAAAAATCAGTGTCTAAGTACACGATATATTGAGTCAGGTTATCCTGATAGGCAATAGAACAAACATCCCCTTGCTCTATTACAAAGACCGTTAAACCGTTTACAGACAATTCCTCGGCTTGGCTGTAACTTGTAGTGTTTTGGAAATCAACCGAAGGGATAAATTCTTCTGATTTAAATTCTCTTATAGATACTCTGCCGGACAACTTATTTGTACTGTAAGATAAAGATATGATTCTCATATCTTCAGTATTATTTTCTGTTATGTTCTCATAGATACAGTCACTTGATAAAAACATTGCCGGCAGTTTCAAGTCGGAAATATCGTGCTTCCTGAGCTCCGCGGCAATCTCCGTTCCGGGTATTCCGCTTTCATCCTTTTGCTTGTCGAAATGAACCTGTATGTGATTCTCATAGAAAGATATGGCGCTGTTCTTCACTTTTTTGTTAGTGGCGACGGTTGCTATTCCCGTGGTGACGAGCAGCAGTGCGATAGTAGCGGCTATTATCAGCAGGTTCTTTAGCTTGCCGTTGAAGCGTGACTTTTTTAGCTTGTCGGCAGCAGGCGGTTCTGTGATTTTGTCATTGCCTGCGATGTCGGCTTTTTTCTCCTTGCCGCCGTCTGTCTCCGCTTTGCTGATATAGTACAGGCAGTATTCTATAAGGTCCGGATCCATTTCGGCTTCGTCCTTTTGCAGTTCTTCTTCAATTATATTTTCGAGCTCTTCGACGGTGAGCTCAAGGGAATCGTCATTCAAGATTTTCAAGAGTTGTTTTTTTGTCATATAAATTCCTCCTTACTTATATAGTCTGCGAATTTCAAAAATGTTACGGAAAAATTTTAAATTTTTTGTTTCTCTGTCTCTTTTTTCACCATATGCACTATCTTTTTCCGTGCTCTGAAGAGCTTTTGCCGGACATTTGTCTCGGAAAGCCCGTGCTTGGCAGCGATATCTCTTACTCGCATATCCTCCATATAGTAATCCTCGACCAGCGAGCGCTCGTCTGCCTTGAGCCGATTCAATATATTGTCCGTCATCTCGTCTATCAGCTCGTCGGAAACATCGTTGAGCTGCGGCATTTCGACGGCAGAAATTTTCAGCGCGGTTTCATACTGTATTATTCTGTTTATGTGCTCTGCTTCTCTCGCTTTGTTTTTGTATTCGTCAATTATCTTATTGTTCGCAACGCGGGTCAGCCAGGCCTTGGGATTTCTTATCTCTTTACCTGCGCGTCTGGCCTCGAGCAGTGCCATGAACACATCCTGAACGCAGTCCTCGACACAGTCGGGGCAGTCTTTAAGCTGAAAACTGCAAAAGCTTTTTATGTATTCTCTGTAAAGATGCCAGATCTGCATACACTCTTCCGTAATTTCATCTTTCTCCAAATTAACCAATTTCAAATCATCCCCTATATTAATGTCCGATTTTTCGGCACCGTGATTTTATTATACTACAGTTTGTGCAAGCGGGCAATAACACAGGAAAATATGTTTTTTAATTTGCGGTTTTTGACAGAAATGCGGGAGTGCGCCCCTACTGCCGAGCGAGTCGGTAGACTCTCGAAAAAATACAAAAAAATTTCAAAAAAACTGTAACATTTTCAGTTTTTGCAGACTATATATATAGGACGTTCAATAAGTCGGAAATCCGCATTTTTGCAAATTTTATCTGCACTTTTGTCCGCTGTATTGATTTGCGGATTGCCTTGTGTTATTCTGTTATAGCTATAACAGAACAGCGGTGTCAGATGCAATGCTTTGGTTTATGCAGAGAAAAAAGTCAAAACGATACATAATTCTTTGAAGGCGATAAAGTATTACTCCAAGAGCACCGCTGCGTATAGAAAGGCAGTAAAAAATTATATTAGTGATGAATTGAATTTTAAAGAGATTGCTAAAAGAGCTGGAAATCGATTGTTGAAACGGTTAGGAATCTGTTTCGGAATAATATATGTTGCAGGGCGTTAATTATCAACCAACGGTTCAGACAAATGCCCCTTTTGGAGTTCCGGCGCCGGTTTTGTAAGAAAGGTTGAAAAATAATGTTTAAAATCATCAGGCTACTATTTTCTCTTGCCGTAATTGTTGCGGTTGTATTAATAATCAAAAAAAGTAATGGCAGGAAAAAATGGCTTACGATAATTGTTGGCGTTTTAGTTTTTGCTATAGGCTCGATACTTATGTCGGAGTTCCCACCCGAGAAATTTTTGCGAACATTCTCGTCGCCGCAAGAGGTATTTAACTATTCTCAGCAGGGTGAGATTGTGAAAGTTATAGAGGGCGAGAGGTCGGCAATGGTGCTGTATACGGATGAAGGCGAAAAGGGTCAGTGCCTTATACCTAAAGGAAAAAACGGCTGGCAGTTAGAAACGTTATCGACATTCAAAACGGTTTATTTCAAAAGATCTGAAAATACAAAATGTACGATAACAATTTTTAGAATAAAAGGAACAGATGATTATTACGTTAATGTTAACAGCAACTTTCTTGATAATGAGATTAAGGTTTCGGACAGCAGGAATTCTGATTTCTTTTGCATAGAAACACCTGCGCCGGGAACGGAGATGTGTGCATATACATTTTATACTTATGTCCCGAGGATTCAAAACGGATATGAGATAAAAATTAATGAAGAAGTGTTTCGCGTTTCTTTGACGAATTGATGAATGTGAAAAATCAGTTCAATTGAAGAGAAATCCGGTTGGATATCAAATTCAATTAAACCGTGACCAATTACTTGCTGATGGTATATTAAAAATATTTGGAGAGTGAGATATGAACAGAAATGAGTTTATTGCACGTCTAAAAGAAAACGGAATATCACCAGAAATCGTTTCTTTTGATAGCAGTACGAACGATGGCTATAACATTAGAAAAAATCAACTGTGCTGGGAAGTTTTTTCCCGGGAAAGGGGAAAAGAATATGGCTGCATCGGTTTTCCCTCTGAAAGCAATGCTCTGCAATACCTATACGAAAAGCTTTACAACATATATGTAAAATAAGACTTCAATGTGCCGACAAGGAGTGCGAAACGATTGCGAGAAAGATTATTAAAGATTTACATAGGAGAAAGATGTGAAATTTATAAAACTGTGGCAGAACAATTGAAAATAAACGGAAAATCCGAAGCGGGAAAGTGAGAGAAAAGAGGGTGTTTTATGCGCGAGGCATTTGAAAAAGTAAAAGCGATAATCGACGGGTGGGATCCGGTCGATCTTTTGACCTGCTGCCACTGTCCCTCCGATGAATACGACGATATCAGCATGGAGCTGGCGCAAATGCTGACTTTTGATACTGATGTCGAAACATTAAAAAACGATATATATAATATATTTGTCCGGGATTTCGATGCCGGGACATTTGACAAAAGTCCGCGGGAGTGCGAAACGATTGCGAGAAAAATTATTGAAAATTTGCATGGAAGAGAGATGTAAATTTTATAGAACTGCGGCAGAATAGTTCGAGATATCACTCCAATCAGATATCAACCACTGCAAGCATCCGTGCGGTATGAAAGGAATTAAAATATATGGATAAACATAAAAATGCGGACAGGCATAAAATATATCCCAGCTTTAGGGAGTTTGGGTTTTATAAATTAAAAACAGACATTACACTTAAAGAAGAATACCAATGCTCGAAATGCGGCAGAAAAATAAAGATAGACAACTATGAAAAAATGAAAAAGAGGAGTAATCTTATACAGTGGCGTATAACTATACTGCTGTGTTTTTCCATGATTATATTTGGTAACAAAGCCGCGAATGCTTTTTCGAAAATAGTTTTGAATTATTATGAAGTCCCGGAATTCTTGCTTCAGGTTTTGAGCGCACTTTTTGGAGCTGTTGTTATAGGGATTCCGGCTCTCGCGGTGATGGTAGTAGCTGTTTGGCTGGAACGGGTAATATTCCTTAAACGGTATTGTGCAAAACTGCAGAAAAGCGGAACAGACCCTTGTCCCGGCGAAAAGACGGAGTAAAAGTGTTGCGACTATATTCTCCGCGCAGCGGCAGAGGATAGACTATCGAGCTTTATGCAAAGAGGAGATTTAATAATGAAAAAGACAAGAGTCGCATCAAAATTGATGTTTGCGGCGATAATCATTTCACTTCTGTGCGTTTCTTTGGGGCTGTTATCGGCTTGCAGGTCAAACATAAGTTCTGCGCCGAGCGAAACATTTGACGAGAATACGACATCAGAGGCGACCGATGCAGAAAGCACAACGGAGTTCTCCGAAGCGGTCAGTGCCTTACTGGAAACGACGGACGAGAACACGAAATGGATTATAGCTAAGACAAGAGAAGATTATTATCCAAGGGAAAGCGAAACAATGCCCGGCGATGATAACGACAATTTGTTAACAGAAAAGCAGGCTATAGCAATACTTAATGCGAGAATCGCCCCGGACAATGACAAGATGATAAGGGAAATCGACCATAAGGTAGTTATAAATGGTAAGCCGTATTTCTTGGCTCATGCATATACAGTCGGAAGAGATTTTACGTTTACACATGGCTGGTATATCGTAGACCGTGAAACGGGGGATTTGTATAAAGCATATGCCGCCGCGGATTTGTATTATTATATCGAAAAAGATTGAACTTTATAATAAGCGTTTAAGTCATATGCAGGCTTAGGAGGTACATAATATTGAGCTATTTGCCGCCCGGGACTTTTATTGCGGTGACTCTTGTATTTACCGGGATATTGATTTTTGAAACGGTTCGTTATGCAATCAAGGTTAAAAGAGGAGAGATCGGCAAACAATCGTGGCTCTATGCTATGCCGGCGTTTATTTTTTGCGCTATATTTGCCGCGGTAGAAAGATTCTTTCGGGCTTACATACCGGGACCGGTGTCCGATGTTTTATCAAAAATACAACTTTTCTTGCCTCTGTTAGCGTTTGTCTCATTGTGGTGCGCTCAGGTATGGGGATTGAAACGCGGATATATTGAGCAGAAATACAGAAAGACCGTAACTGTCGGAGTGACGCTTCTTCCAATCATGACATTGATTTTTTATTCTATTATTCTCTATGCCTTCTTCAAAAAATAGGCGGAGTGAGCATGACCGAAAAATTCGATTACGGCAAGGACAATCTTGCATCGAAGTATACTTATGTCAAGAAAATTATGTTGTTGTGAAAATTTCGATTGCAAAGCAGATGGCATTTGTTCTAATGTTCCTGTTCTGTCTGAATATCTTTCATCAGCATTTCATAATTTCAGTCGTCATTAAATGGGACGGAGGGTATTAAAATGGCAGATATTACAGAAATTATGGATATGCTCGATTGGCATATGCCATCCGAAATTCGAATCAAAGGAGTATCATTGGCAAGGGACACGGAAACAATCATTCCGTTTATACAACCGTTAACACCAAAGCATATGATTTGGCTGTTGATAAGAAAACCGGAATTATTTACATTGTAGACAAAGCGGGTAAAATTGTTACGGATATAATTTATAAAACCAAATAGGGAGGAGATAATCTGTGAGTAATTACTGTACAATTTATGCAGAGATGCACATGATTTTTGATAATGATTTTGATGTGCACTCGATCACAAAACGTTTAGGAATTGCCCCAACAGAATGCAAATCGCGTAATGAAACACGAATGTCACCTTTGACGGATAAGCCTATTGAGGGTTTTTGGACGTTAAAAACAGAAGAAAAAGAAGAAAGGGACTTGGGTGTTGTATTGAATGAGCTAATGGGAAATATATTTGCTAAACTACCAGATATCAAAAAAATCTGTGATGAAAATGGAGGAACAGTTGTTTTCGATATCATTCCATTTTTTGATGGAAATAGTAAACCTGCATTGTATTTTGAAAGAGATTTTCTTGATATTGTAAACTATTTGAATGCTACCATTCAAATAGATTTATATGTGAGGTGAATCTGTGTAAATTATTAAAGGGTTTCAGGAAACTTCTGACAACAAGCGCCGTGGTATCATAAAGGCAATGCTTGCCGACACATAACAGATTTCTTGTAATATGTGAATGTTTTTGTCCAATTGGATAAAAGAATGTTTTCGATATCAGGGTAAAATTGGAAATGGTGGACTGTCTGATGCAATATGGTATGAATTAAGGTACGGCAAATTAGTCGGAGGAAAATCTCACATTCAAAAAGGTATTGAGCGTGTTGCTGGGTTGAAAAATATAATTAAAAAAGGAGGATTATCATCTTCTGAACTGGCTTTAGCTAAAAGACTTTTAGAAGATTTGGAAAAAGCTTTGAGGGGTAAATGAGTATATGAATGAGTATATGAAAGAAAACATTGTTGAGAAATTGATTGCAGATTTTCCAAACTTAAAGAATGAGATAGAAAGTAATCTCAATGATTTTCCGGAGATATATTTACATCTAATATTTGGGGATATTTTCAATCCCTATCTATTGAGTTTGTTAGATAATCCGCAAAAAAATAGAAGTAAACTGATAAAGGCGAGTGAACTACTGGAATATATGTCAAAAATGGATAACAGCATACAGGAGGTTGTTGTTACTACAGTATTGGAGCGCTTGTCTGATAATAGTGAAAAATTGGTTTTATTCAGTAGATTTGTAGGCGATAGGACAAGACAATTAATGAATGATTACATGAAATTCATTTTATTATGAGGGACTGTACTAGCAAGTATTTCGCTTGGTTCCCCCAATACATTCTGCTGGGATAATAATGGTTTCGGGAACTCCTAACAAATGCCGTGGTATGAAGAGGAGAGAAGGACGGTATGTGGTGCATAGTGAAAAAGAAAATTGATTTTATAAACAGTGTTGAGCAAAATGATCTTGACAATTCTATGTACTTTAAAATTAATAAATTCTCGCGAAGCCGCAATTCCGAGGTGCGTAACAGGATAGCGCAGGCGCTAAACGGAACAGGTAATAAAGAATATATAGAAATTTTAATGCGGCTTATGAATGACGATGATGAGATAGTGCGAGCCAGCGCCTGTGACTCTTTGGCGGGGACAGAGAGCAGAGACGCAGTTGATGAAATGGAAAGACATATTTGCGATAGTTCGGAAATTGTCAGAGAATATGTATACTCGTCGTTGTTTGAAACTGCCTCCTTATATCCAAAAGGGTACAAAAGCGAAATACATAAATTGCTTCTGTCGGCATATGAAAAGGAAAAGTCTTATCGGGCAAAAGCCGTTTTAAGTTGTGTTCTATGTGGTTTGGGAGAAAACTTGACAGAAGAAATCAAAAAATACCTACACTGTGAAGATTGCTATGTTCGCAAGGCGGTTTTGGAACAACTTGACGATATCTCTGATAATACTGATATTTCATTGTTGCTGCCAGATCTCATAGAGCTGCACGGTGTAGAAACTGTTAATTTTGTAAAATCGTCATTTGAGAAACTGATTGACAAGTTGAAATAAATTGATTAGTGAAAGCGTTAGGTGTGATTTATGCGAAAGTGTTTTGTTACAGTGTGCGTCATATCTCTATTTCTACTGTTCGGAGGACTAAATGTGTATGCAACGACAAATTATGGATTCGAAACGACGGACTTATTAGAGAATGAAGTTGATCAAATATGGCGAAATATTAATTTAAGGAAATCTTCTGATTTGAAATCTTTAGACAGCATCGAATTGCCTATTGTTTCTTTTGATGTTTCTAAAGATGGTATAATACTTTTGGGCTTTAAAGAAAATAAGATTGCTATATCAAATTCAAATAATGTGTTGACATTATTTGAATTTGATAATGACGGTTCATTTTATGTTCAATGGAATGATGGCAATATTCTGCTAATGTTGGTCAGAGGTTCCATAGTTATTGAATTTTCACAAGACGGGCAGTTAATTAATATGGTTAAAACTGATGATAGCAGTGTGAAAAACAATTCCCTATGGAATCAAATAGCAAAAAAGAAATCCGTAAATATTGGACAGGCTTCTTATTATGTCAAAAATGACATGGGAATATTTAACTTTTTGGCATCATCTTATTCGCAACTTATAACTGAGGATAGTCAAGGGAATCAAACAATCCTTTATGATGTGAACAATACTCAGATGACAAAAACAATTGTTGTATTTTTTGCTGTTATTGTATTTGCCGCAGTAGTCGTTTTGATGATTTTAGTCCAATTTGTGAAATTTCGCAAGCGATGAGAAATTGCTCGTCTCTGCAAGCCGGGCTTTTACCATGACAAAACTATAACAGTTATCAATACCACTACGCCGATAGACCATCAGTATGTTTATTGGATGTCAGACCGCGGAAACAATTCGCGCACCACGAAGAGGCAAAAGAACAGGAGGACATGTGTTTTATGTCTGATAGAATATATTTGAATTATGATGATATTGTTAAAGAAGAATCGGTAGTTGTAGACTATTTAGCAAAAAATTCAGACCGATTTTCCGTTACTGCTGTTATAAAAAGACCTTATTCACAATTGCCTCCCGATTTTAATTATGGTGTACAATTACAACCGTTTGTAGAAAACTATATTTTTGAAAGAAAAGATTGGCTTGTCAATTTTTTAGGTTATATGAGGCATCAAATTATGGTGGTTTGCCGTTGTTGCAAGGAAAGCCGTAAACAACTTTTGCTAATGCCCAATGTTTTTTTGCCTATAGATAACGATATTCCCGAAGATATTTGCTTCTATCGAAATGGCAAATTGTGGTTCGCAACAATTTCACATGAAAAGATTGCGTTTGCGGTAGATGTTACAAAAGCGGATTTGACATTCTTCAAGGAGAATGGGATAAAATCTTATATTTGACCTGCATCATTTCTATCGGGACTTTGATGTAATGCCAAGAGGTCGGATGGGAATCAAGCAAGTACAATACAAAATTTGAACATTATGTTATTGATATGTATCTTGCTTGTACTTTAGGTGTGGGATGGGGATATGATATGCATCTCATATCACCTAAGACGGAGGAGACAGTTTTATTAAGGTCTGCTAAAGAGGACAACAAAACGAAGAAAGGACATAAAAATCAAAAAAACAAAGGGCTCAAAAGCACATAAGTCCAGTAGCGGAGCAAGGCATGGCGGTTCTGGCGGATCTTTTTAGAATCTATAGGAGTTGAAAATATGAAGAAAATGAGTGATTATGATAAAATAAGTTTAAAGGCATTGGGAATTGACTTTATCATATGGACTACAGCTTTTTTTATAACATGCTTGCTCAATAAATATGTAAATGGTTTGGCACAGTATATTGGGCGCTATTTTTTGCCGAGTATATGCTTTCTTTCGGATGGAATTTCAGTATATAAGTTTAAAGGGAATTTTTTAAACAAGGAAAATTCTAAAGAGAGGGGATATTATACTCTAAAGACTAGAATGTATGGGTGCTTAGTATGCGGTTCAATATCTTTTTGCTGCATGGTTGTTGGCCTTATCAGGTATTTGGTTCATTTGTTGCAAAAAAATTAGTGAAGTAAAGCTACTTTTTTAGCTTATAATAGCGGGGAGGACGGTATTATTTAATACGTACCCATATTGACGAGATAGCCACTAATAGTTGTGACGACAACATACAAAAAGATACAATTAATTGTATCTTTTTGTAAGACTGCGACATATTCTTACGATTCCATACTTCGCCGGAACAGAACGGTCATCAATACCACTACGCCGATAGACCATCAGTATGTTTATTGGATGTCAGACCGCGGAAACAATTCGCGCACCACGAAGATTGGCTGGGAACATATCAGCGAATATATCTATGGTTACACCTATGACGCCAACGGAAATATTACTGAGATCTCGCGCCGCCACAAGACCGCAGAGACGGCATATACCAAACAGCAGCAGTTCGCTTATGACGAATTGAATCAGCTGGTTCGTGCAGATGACCTTGTCAAAAACTGCACGGAAGTGTATACTTATGACAACGGCGGAAACATTCTGTCTGTCACAACTTATCCTCTGACATGGGGCAGCCTTGACGGTGTCACGGCTACTAAGACGGTAAATTACGGCTATGACGACACCAACTGGAAGGACAAGCTGACCTCCTATGACGGTCAGGCTATTACCTATGACGAGATAGGCAATCCGCTGTCTTACAGAGGGTACACTCTCACTTGGCAGAACGGCAGACAGCTGGTGACGCTCAGCGGCAACGGAGTAACTGCAAGCTACACCTACGATGTGGACGGGCTGAGAACATCCAAAACCGTCAACGGTGTTAAGCATGAGTACTACTATGTCGGAAACACCTTGCAGTATGAGAAGTTCGGCACGACAGAGCTGTGGTTCTTCTATGATGCCGACGGCAACCCCTCCGGTGTTCGCTACAAGAACGGCAGCACTACAACCGACTACTACTTTGTCTGCAACTGGCGCGGAGATGTTATCCGCATTTACGACGGTGCAGGTGCGGTTGTTGCCAACTACAACTATGACGCTTGGGGCAATGTGATTTCTGTCACCGATGCCAATGGTACAGCGATTACAGATTCGACCCACATCGCCAATGTCAACCCGCTTCGCTATCGTGGGTATTATTACGACTCTGAGACGGGATTGTATTATCTCCAGAGCAGGTATCATGACCCGGTGGTTAAGAGATTTATCAATGCGGATGATTCAAATATTTCGCTTGATGATCAGAGTAATATCTTGCAGTATAATTTATTTGCGTATTGTTTCGATAAATATGTACGATGAGGATGGCCATTATGCTGGGTCCTTGACTAAACAGGCACTTTCGTTAGGAGCAACAATGTCAACTCTCTTACTTGCTTTGAAGTTGTTAGGTCTGTCTAATGCATGGAATGTTGCAGGTTGGGTTATTTTGGGAGCTGTTGCAGCTATTACTGTTGGTGT
>OHKU01001084.1_pt1 | contig 13251 bp, 11 predicted proteins | sample 1568911 | NCBI WGS metagenome assembly OHKU01 (sample SAMEA3879574, study PRJEB24766) | human gut metagenome | biome: human-associated habitat; feature: feces | place: USA | collected 1985/1987
CGCCCGCCGAGCTGCCGCCCACCAATAGTCCGTTTTTGATATTGACGGTTTCGCCTTCTTGAATATCCACATACGCCGTATAGGTATAGGTAAACGCCGGCGCGTCCCCGCCGATCTCATAGGCGGGCATATCGCTTAAATCCCATTTGATTCTATAACCCGTACCGCCGTCCGCCTCGGTAAAGGGTTCAACCCTGGGCACTATCGTCGAGGCCGTTCCATTCGAGTTTGTAAACGCAATGGTAAAACTGCTCGGGTCGATGTACAGCGCGCCCTCCATCGTGTCGGTCAGCTCAATTACGGCGCCCGCGCTCATGGCGTCGCCCAAGTTGGTAACTTGTATGCTATAGTCTATCGCATAGGTATTGCCGCCGACAAAAACGGCCTTGCCCTTTTTCTTTTCGGCGCTCAGGTTTGTGGTTCTGTCACGCACGGTGAGAGTATCCGTATCGCTTGCATTGCCCGCGTTCGTTTCAGCCGTGACCGTATTGACGATATGATCCCCAGCCTGCAAACCGCTTTCATTTTTAAGCGTCGCTTCATAGGTATATATAACCGTTTCGCCTTTTCTTAATCCGCCCTCAGGCAGCGGGAACTGGATCGTTTGATTACCCTCCCCTTGCGTTACGGTTATTCCGCCCTCGTCAACCGGCTCCCCGTTCATCGTGAAAGATGTGGTATCAATTTCCATCGTGTCCGGGCAGACGTCGGACATGCCGCTCAAATCCAGCCTCATATCTCCGGTACTTTCTATTTCAATGGTATAAGTAACCCTGCCGCCTTCAAAAATTGTTGTGTTATCCTGCCCTGAATGCACTTTATGAGACTTGTCCAGGATAAAGTCAGTCCTCGGCGCCTCATACTCATATGTATGCGTCTGCTCCTTGGTCTGATCCGTACCGGTCAGCGTCGCCGAAAGGGTGTTGACATAGGAGCCTGCTTGAGAATTAGCGGGAATCTGTGCCTGCAGGGAGGAGATGAATGTGCCGTTCACCGGAATATTGACCGATCCCCAAGTCACGGTTTGCCGTCCGTTATCCGTTGTTCCCGTTACACCGGTAATGGTTGGCCCTGTTCCAATAACACTGCCTAAAAAAGCTTGCCCGTCCGTAAGGCTCATACCCGCCGGCAGCGTATCCGTGACGTCAAGCGTAATGGGTGTTATGCCGGTGTTCCTGACCGACAGGCTATAAATAAGTGTTGTAATCCCTGTCTCAGGGTCTATCTCGAATGCGAACAAATCCTTAGTCAGGTCATAAGCCGGCTCAGGAACTATGATTGGCGTAAACACCTGGGAGGAGCTTTTATGAGAGTCTGAACTGGTATTAGCGGGGTCTATTTCAATCTCATGCGTAGTGCTGTTTAGTTCGGAAACATTATACGGGGTTATCAATGGAATCGCCTCAAAATCCACATGGTTTATAATTCTCGGCGAACTTCCCTGCAGCAGCGAGTCGGCGACCACAAGCGGCGCTGTATAGACGGTTGCGGTTATGCTCGGGTTATACAGCTCTTTTGTGCCGTCGTCGCCTTCAGGCCGTGTACACGTAAAAATAAGCTTAAAGGAATTGTCCGTAGTATCTGACAGCCGCAAATCGGATACACCCACCGAATCCTCGGTAGAGCTTCTGCTGAACTCCGCAATTTTTATACCGCCTTTATATATAATTGCCAGCGCGGCTTCCTGGTTGTAATCCATGCGAAACTCGCCCTCCGGAAAGGTCAGACCCTCCGGAAGCGTCAGGGTGTCGGTCAGGGTATATTCTTTGGTATGGATATCGGCGGAACCCGAATGGTTATAGGAGGAAGCGTTAATGCGATAGGTAACATTTCCACCCTCCAGCCTGTGGTTGCCATTGACCGTGATCGTTCCGCTGCTCTCCGTTTTTAGAACCGTACTCCAGTAAAATGTGGAAATAAAGGTGAGAGAATCGCCCTTTTCGATGATTCTTGTTCCTTCAATGTTGTTAAGCGTTACCTCAATATCCTGATCGTCTATGGACAGCGTCGTAGGCCCTGTAATACCGTTTGTATATTGAAAACGCAGCGGCGCGGAGCGTGTTGCTCCATTGGGTACGCCGAGTATCTGAAGATAGCGCTTTCCAGTGCTTATATCCGTTTCCAGAGTGATTACCTGGTCTCCAAGCGGCATACTTGAACCATTTTCGAAATCCGGCAAAATTACATTATCATCATCAATATTGATACGTATATCCGCGGTACCGTTTTGATTTGGAGAATTGACACCTATTCGCAATGTCAAGGTGCCGCTGTTACCCATATTAAACACCGTACCGTTTTCAGCGGCCAGCTCTACGCTTACGGCGTGACCGCCGCTGTCAACCGCCGTAGCCGGAGCCATTGCTGCCAAAACCATGATCGCTGCCAGCAGGATGCTGATCACCCTGTAAAACACGTTTTTCAGCATTGTTCGTTTCAATTCTTTATTCGCCTGCCTTTGCTGCTGGGAACCTGAACTCAAAGAGGACCGTTCCTATAATGCGGCGCTCGTTTACAGCGCCAAAATGCCTGGAATCCACCGCCGTCTCCCGATTGTCTCCGAGAACATATACGGTTTCCAGCGGTACCGTATATTCATATTCTATCGTTTCGCTTACCGGATACGTCCTGCCCTGAATAGACGTTTTGTCCTCTGCTTCCCCGTTAATCAGAACGTTTCCCGTATTTTTGCTCATACTTACAACGTCCTCCCCTATTGCTGCAACACGCCTGATCAGCGTCTTACTGCTGGAGGTTGTAAAAATCACGACGTCGCTCCGTTTTGGGCGTCCCAATCGCAGGAACACGACCACGTTGCGCCCTGTGAAACCCAGCTCCATTGAATCGCCCTCCACAAGCGCGACGCCGAAGATTACGCCGAACAATATATAGATAATAACTGTCAGCAGCGCTGAAACGCCCAGCCTGCGCAGCCATCTTTTATCACTAAGCGTTTTTGCCTCTGAAACTGATCCATTAAAATCAGCTTCTTCAGGCGCTTTAGCCTGTCGTATGTCTCCGTCCATTTATCAACCATCCCTGTATCGCATTATTTTTACACGCCTTTTCCATTCCATCGAAGCGGGCTGAAAGCGGTCGCTATGGCATTGGGTAAGAACGTTTGAGCGGGATACCCCGCCACAGCGTGTCTAAAAAGCGGCGCAGCCGCTATTTTCAAGTTAGGGGTTTGATTCCCGCCCTTCAGACTGCCGTGCAGCAAAGCCCGCAAAGAACGAAAACCGCGCGGTTTTCATCCGGCTCTTACGATCATGCCGCCAGAGTTTGATTTAAAGTCAAGTGCTGCGGCCCTTGACAATCCCGGAGTCTTTTAACAGTATGACGGCAGAGTACCCTGCCGTCCGTCCTTATGGACGTATGCCCACGCCTGTCCTTCATGTATTGATTTTTTCTGAGACTGCCTTGCTCAAATCCCCTGAATCGAGTTCTGAGGTTATTATCTGGTGCAAGGTAAGCTCCAAGGTGGCGTCAACCCGCCGCTGCAGGTCGTCGTACAGCCTATGCACGGGGCATTTCCCAACCGCATTCCTGTTGCAGAAATGATCCTCCTTCACGCAGCGGTTGATATGAATGTCTTCTCCCATTGCAACCATAATATCTTTCAGCGTAATCTCGTCGCTGGGACGCATAAGAAGGATTCCGCCATTTTGGCCCTGATGCGTTTCTATCAGATGCGCTTCTTTCAGAAGTCGAATAACCTTACGCAGATTCGACAGCGGAATCGACATAGCATCCGCCACTTCTGATGCTATACAAATTTTGCTGCAAATCGCCAGCTGCAGCATACACCGAATCGCATAATCCGTTGTAATACATAACAGCATGTTACCCCTCCCCTGCTTTAAAGTTAAACCGCTAAAGTGATACGCACAGTAACACTTTCCAATAAAAAAAACACAATATAGTAAATCGTTAGAAACCCTGCCAATTAATTCCGACTATAGAATATCTCAATATTTCAAAAAATCAATTCGCAAACCCAAAATATATTGTGAAATCAACGTATATCTTGCAAATTCTTCGCCAACGACGAAAGCGGATGTCATTTTTTGCCGCGGCCGCGCCGCCTAAAGGGGGCCTTTGATCCATCCGTGCGCAACCGTATCCTGCAAGCGTTTCAGTGATATAACCCTGATTCGCTTGATTGATATTTCGGTGTATTATGGTCAGCTCTTCCTTTTACTCTGTTAGAGCCGCGGCGGTTCCTATCCTATCAGCTTACGGCATACCTTAAGCGGTCTTCTATATCAACCATATCAACACCCGCCGTATAATTATTGCCGTGTATACGCTGTTAAAAGCATATACCGCTGCCGCAACCGTGTACACTGTCACTCAAAGCCGTCGGGTACATATTCATAGTGGTGATATGCGAGAAGAGGCGCCAACACATTTTCGATTTCGCCTTTATACTGTGGAATCATTTTATCAACCTTGTCTATTCGTCTTAGAAAATAGCGAAAGATCGTGTCAAACTCATCGTAGGTCAGCGTCGTGGTCTGTAGCATCTTCAATATTTTATTCATGTTTAAAAGATCAGCATCCCAGTCGTCCCCGAATAAGATTACAGTTAGCGACTCCCCCGTGTGTTTGGAATATATGTTGTATGTATTTAGGTCGTTCTCGTCGTCTTTCGCCAACTTCTGTTCATATGCCTGTGTCACTTCCTGAACATGCTGCAATAGCCCCGCATCCGGAGTATTCATTTCGGTTTGAGGATTTTCCTCGAGCCAGTCCAAAAACTCCCGCTACTCCCTATCTATTGCCTCCTGATCCCTATATCCGGATGCGCTTCTATCATCTGGGATATCAGCTCTGGTTTTATCCCGCAGAAAATGAAACATTGTTAACGTTAATATAGAACAAAACAATACGCCAGGCAATGCCCCAAGAACTCGCTTTTTATTCATAGCTTGTCCTCTTTATCCGGCTTCAAATTATGCGTTTTCAAGTCCCTCTCATTATTCCCCACGTTATGCCCCAATTCCCTAGAAGATCTTTTTTATAAGCTCATACTCAAGTCAAATTGCTTCGTCATCAAGGATTCCAGGCAAAACAGCAAAATCCGCTTGGCCCCCTTAACAAGCGTTCCGTTCGCAAGACAATATTATTAAGCCAGCTATATTGTTTCAGTTTAAAACATACGCATTCTATTGGCAATACTACAAAAAACCTTTAATTATCACCATAGTTTGGATATTACGGCGGCAGCGAACTCAGCGCTCAACAGGCATTATAATTATTCAGGTCCTTATTCCATACCTATTCGTCCGATTTCAGAAGGCGCAGCACATTTACGTTAGTTATCCATAGTACTGCGACAAGCGCCCCGGCAAGATAGCATAGTGTAAACAATAAGCCGTTAACAGCGTTTTTTATTGCCACACCGCTGAAGAAAGCAAAACAGGCGGAAACGCCCAACGCCGTGCCAACAGCGGCTATAATGAGCTGTTCAAAGGAAATTAGACCGGTAACGCCTATACGGCTTAACCCAAGCGAACGCATAACCGCAAATTCACGGACCCTGCCCCGTATATACAGGAAGCTTGCAAGCAAGCCTGTCCCCGCCGCAATTATATATAAAATCGGCAATAGCAGTCCAAGAACCGCTATATTTTCTTCTATTCCTGCAACCGTCTTATTAAACAGTTCATCGTATACCGTTATAGCGTAGTACATGGGCTTATCCTCAGCCGTAATACTAGGTTCGGAAAAGTATTTTTCAGCCTCCTCTTTGAATTCTTCCAAAGTCCGGTTATCCTTAACATAAAACGATAGACTGTCCGTATAAATATATTCGTTCTTCGCAAGAAATTTCGACAGGTAATCAAAGGGGCAGTAGACGGCTGATGAAATTCCCCCATAGTATGCTCCCGCTACGGTCATAGTCGCGGTCTTCCCTTCCGAAGTGACGGAAATTTGCCTGCTGCCGTCCCCGTTTACCGTAAGCTCGGAAAGCTTAGCCGCCGGCACAAGGCACACCGCCTGATCCGTTTGAAAAATGGCCTCGCTGTATCCATCAAAAAAACTCAGCGCCGCCCCGTTCTCGGGAAGCAGTTCCACGGCCGCTTCGGGATAGCTTATACCCGTCAGCTGGATTTCCTCATCGCATTTGAGCGTTCTTTTAAGGTTTACGCGCTCAATCCAGCTACAAAAGTCATGCCTATAAGAGGTGGTGCATAGATCGATATACATCGTGTTTATTTCGAGCCTGTCGGTTTTGGTTCCGCTAAGGTTGGAAATTACGCATCGGATTGAACTTTCATCATAGACCTTATCCAGCGCCGCCTTCTGCGCATCAAGCACTCCAGCCAGCAAGGTCATTCCAAACGCTCCCACGCATACCAGCAAAACCAGCAGAACGCAGGACAGCCATCGTCTAAGCATGCATTTCAGGGTTGGCTTGAGCATATTAACACCTCACTTTTCCTTCGTCCTAATAGGATTGCCTAACGCCGTTTTTGCAAAAAAGCACATGCAAGCCGCCATTATGAACACAAGCCCTGCCGCCGCCCCAGTCAGCGCCCATGGTACTGAAAACGACATTTCGCCGCCGTCAGCTCCAAACACGGCCTCACATATCCCATCATACAGGAAATAGCTTATTATACACCCCACAGCAAGCGATACCGCCCCCGCCAGCAGCGCGCATCCGCTCATGCCCGTGAATACCTGCCCAGGCCTTGCTCCGATCAGGCGCATTATTCCGGCCGACCGCCTTGCCCACCTCATATACAGGTACGCGAACAGCACCCCCGCCGTCAGGAACAATACGGCGCTGAACAGCATCAGCCTTCCGGCGTTTAGAACCATCGCGTCTATCCCCTCCGACGCCTCGGCGTAGCCCTGATCATAGTATAGGAAGCATCCGCCATAGCCCTGTGCCTCCAGCTCCGCTTCAAACGCCTCCGCCTTGCCGTTTTTCAGCACGATTGAGTACAGCACGTCCATGTTATCCGTTTCATAGCCCTCGGGCGCTAATGGAGGCTTCACCGATGCGGCGGGGATAAATACCGTGTTCGGCGAAAAGGAATAGCTGCTAAACGTAAACCCTGGCGACCGGTATATGCCCACCACGGTGTATTCCTCCGCTTCATTCAGCTCCGCGCCGGGGATATATGGGCGTCCAGCAATTAAGGTGGTGTAATTATTGGGATCATGCCTTCCAAAGACATATTTCTGTCTTTCATATCCCGTATTATAGAATGACAGCTCTAAAGGGTCTCCCACCTGCAGGCCATTTTTCTTTGCATAGTCCGCGTTTATAATGCATACCTTTTCACCGTTTTTATATTCGTTTTTATCAAATGCCCTGCCCTGGGTAATGTGCGCATCATGGTTATTAAATAGCAGCATGCTCTCCAGCTTATCAGTGCTGATCACCGGCACGGACTGAAGGGTCCTTGCGCCGGCCTGCATTATCCCCTCGCGCCACACCCTTCCTTCCTCCGAGGATAAAAACCCAGCCGCGTCCATTCCTTCGGGAAGCTCCGCGCATATGGGATAGGTTTCTATCATCTTAGTTATTCGATACAGCTTCCCATCCTTCTCATAAAATTGGTCCAAATCCTTAGTAGACCCCTCATATATTATACCATTGTCCAACATCAGCATTTGCGGCGTACTCTCATCTATCTCCCAAGTATCGAATCCTGTCTGAATTTTGCTATAGTCAATAAACGCTCCCCAGACCAGATAGCGCCCGCCCTGCTCAAAGGGTATCTCTCCATCGTCATTCATTATATTGCCATCAATGATAAGCTCCTCAGGGATTTTATAATCGTCATGCAGCAACACGCACTCCTCTACATCGGCCGATACCGTATACTGGGTTATGGTACAGCTCTGTCCTTCTTTAATATCATCATCGGATATATATAGTTCCGATTCAAAGGTGGTTTCACAGCTTGCCACCTTTGTGCATGATATAGCAAATACAGCAAGGCTATATGGTTGATCAAGTTCATCTCTATATTCTTTCCAATCAACGCTTTTAGATATAAGCGGTCGGCTATCCGGTATATATGCCGTAAATATGCTTCTTTTTTCCACTAAGGAAACATGCTCCGAAACTTCGGCAGCCTCCCTGGCCTGAATTAACAGCTGTTTGCGTTTATTATCTAATCGGATAAAATCAAACCAGTCATCCATTTTCCAGTCATCATCAAGAGGAATATCCGTCAGCTCAGGAATGCGGTAATCAGGAACCGCAATCGTTGTATAGTTTTCATTCAGCGCCGCTACCTGTTTATTTACATCAATATACGCGTTAAACCCAATGCATAGCATTGCGCCAGACAGGGCTAGCAAAAGGGTAAACGCCGCGGCCCTTACGCGTGACCTGAGAAGCTGTTTTATAAACGTCATGGTTACTCTCCTTTCAAAGGGATAAAGGGCGGCCTTTAAGGCAATGGTTTATTGGTTTATATATTATTTGGGCAGTAATATCATGGATAAAGGCAATCCTGGGCAGTTGCCCGGGCGCGGGCATGGTACGGTTAATGTGTACATATACCCAAGGCATGTTTCGCATTTATAATCATAGTAGTGTTTCTCTCCTCCGCAAACAGCCTTGTACATCAAAGCCTTATGGTGATTCTGCTCAATTATTCTTATAATACGAATATTAGTAATCCCGCATTTTAAGCATGTTGAGCGGGCTGCTGTTATAAAGTTATGTTTCTTTGTTGATATGCTCTCATAGGATGCAAATGTAGTCTCGCTCCCCCAGCTGTGGCTGCACGCGGCCGGATTCAGCGTATCATGCGCTGATTCCGCCGCAAGCGCCGCCGGAGCAAGAATAAACACAGCCGCCAGCACGGCGCAAAGCAGCGATTTAATATGTTTCATCGTTAGTCCTCTTTCTTTGTTTGAAGGTCGTTACAGTATATTCTCCGGCCGCCCTTTATTGCCGGTTTATTGCTTATTAGCTCCGAATTGGCTTTAATAGCTGGTTTAAAATTACATATATAATGATATTTGTCCTATTCTAGGATTTTATCTGACAGGCTGAATTAAGTCAATATCGATAATGGTCGAAATTTGGCTTGTCAGTTTTTGGCCGTTGTTAAGCCTCATACGGATAAATGGATAAAAGGCATGCTATTGTTCATTAGTTAATGGCAATCAGCAAGGCGGCAATACTCTAATTTTGACCTATTAAAAGCGTGCATTTATCGAACTTGGTATTGCACAGTACAAATTATTATAATGCTTTACACCTCCAGCCGATATATTACCTATTATCAAATAGTGCAATGTTATTGACAAGGCCAACCGTGACCCGTTTATAAACTCATCCGCGGTTTAAAACTGCAATAATTAACTTTCAATGGATTTTGGCTAAAATAAAACCTCCGCCGTATAATTTTTTCTATGTAGAATATACTTGAAAGGGGTGATTATATTGAAAAAATTTAGATGGCAGCCATACATAGCATTTGTATTATTTACTGAAGCGGTAGGCGCCCTTGCAGGAATACTTACACGCAACAGCATGGAAGCCTACGATGCTCTGACAAAGCCTCCGCTTACTCCGCCAGGCATCGTATTCCCAATAGTTTGGGGCGTGCTCTTCCTTCTTATGGGAATAGGCGCGGCGCGCATTTACCTGAGCGATAAACCTGGATGGAAGCAGGCCCTCATCATATTCGGGGCTCAGCTGGCTGTAAATTTCCTTTGGAGCCTGCTGTTCTTTAATCTTCAAGCCCTTGGCTTCTCCTTTATCTGGCTGATCGTCCTTTGGGTTTTGATAATATTGATGATCATTTCATTCTGGAAGATCGACCGGCCAGCGGCGCTGCTGCAAATACCTTACCTTCTGTGGGTTACATTCGCAGGTTATCTGAATTGCGCCATATGGATTTTAAATAAATAAGCGCAAAAATCAATATATAAAACGCATAAGGGGTTCTTGCCGTGATCGGCCGGAGTCCCTTGTTCTTATATTTCTGTATAATCAGCAAAGATAAATTTTACTATAATAGTTTGACACATGCATTGAATACGGAGCAGAAAAGCGATAATATTTCTATAGTATAGGTAATTCGACAATCATACTACGGAGGTTGATTATGCTAATTGACGATAAGATGAGACAGGAAATCGAGCGCGATATTGCTTTGAACCCTGGAATGAAGCTCTCAATCGGAATACTAAAGGATGGCGTGAGTGAAAAACACCTCTTTGGAAAGGACGGCCAGGAACCCTATAAAAAGTACTATTATGAGATCGGATCTATAACCAAGACCTTTGTCGGAATGCTGGCCGCAAAGGCGGTTTCCGAGGGCAGGCTAAGCATGGAGGACTCAATAGCCAGGTATATTCCTCAACTCAGCGGTGGAAAATACTACCCCACCATTAAAAGGCTTGTTACGCATACATCCGGTTACCCCTCCGACGGCGAAGATGAATACGATGAGCATGGCCTCGTTAAGCTTGGAAATCCCTATAGGCATATAAATGAGCATCAGCTAATTGAAACCATAGGCCGCATTGAACTTGACGATATGGATTATCCCGTTACCTACTCCAATCTGGGCGCCACGGTAGCTGGCTATGCCCTCTCAAGGGCCTACGGCCGGCCGTTTAACCGCCTGATGGAGGACTTATTAAAGGAGATGGAGCTTAACGATACCTATACGCTGGCCCCGCCAAGAAATCTGGAGGGAATCAGGGAGGACGGTTCGCCAGGGGAGCATTGGGTATGGGATGAGGACGACGTTTATATAGCTGCGGGCTATCTCGTCTCCTCGCTGGACGATATGTTGAAATACGCCCTTTTACAGATGGATGAGAGCAATCCTTTGATTAGAAGCTGCCATGAGAGCAGGGCCTTTGTTACGGACGTAGGCGTCAGGCAGGAGATAGGCCTATTCTGGTTTTTATTCCCACCCCTTGGACTGATATTCCATAACGGCGGAACCGGCTGCTTTAACTGCGGCATCTGTGTAAACCCCGAGAAGAAGGTTGCTGTAGTGGCGCTTTCAAACTGCTATACCGATTCCGCCAACCGTGTCATAAGCTGGGCGCGCGGGCTTTCACCGGATAAATAATTAAGCTGTATAAGCTTAGCCGTATTAAACCGCAAAAAATGGGCTTCTATGAGGTCCATTTTCGCTATGATTCCCTGTTATAATATGTTATAATTGTTTATGTATAATGACATAGCATTGATTTTGAACAGCTGACGCGCGGCTTTTAACTGTGATATTAGCATCGTGTCAAAAGAAGCCTTATGCGCGCGGATCAAAAAACGGAGGCGGATAAGCTGGCATAAAAACACCTGTAAGCGGATCAGGAAAGCAACAACCCGATTTTATATTTAGCCAACTTAAAGTAGTGTGCAGATCATGGTTTGAGAAGAAATACGCTAAGGAAAAAGAATATATGGCTTATCCCACGCGTTCACGATTGGAGCTGATAATCTACCAGGATTAATCATAAAATATATTGAATCGATTGACAAAAATTACATTTGAGCATACAATATATTTATCTATTATTTAAGGAGGTGTACCATGACTAAATTACTTAAACGTATACTATCCCTGTTCATAGCGGTTGTTTTGGTTGCGGCGTTTTCAGCTCCCCAGGCTTTAGACCAGGGTGCGAACGCTGGAAACCGGGATGTACCGCGGGATGTGCTCGTTACCATACAAAAGTTTTATTCCTGCGAACCTGGCAAATTCCCTGACGATGTGTCGGATGAGGATTGGGACAGGCTGCTGGAATATGGCGGCGACGCGGCGACGGAATTGTTTTACTACATTGCCCAACACGCAGCTCCCAGCGAGGAGCGCGTAACGATCACTGACGCGGAGTTTGATGAGCTAACCAAAGACAGCTCCGAGCCATATATACCCGCCAATGGCCCCGTCTCTTATGATCCTCTTTCGGGCGAGGTTACCCAGGAGGATGTATCGCACATAGACGGGCTGGTTGAGCCGCCTCAGCCGACGGAGGGTAACAGCCAAAATAATCACGAGTATGATCAGGAGCCGGAGATCAGGCCGAACGAATATCCGTATTTCTGGAATGAACCCAACCCGCAGAATTATTTAAACACCCGCACCACCTTTAAGCTGATATACCGCAGTGAAGGCGCGCTTTGGGTTGGCTCGGCATTCAAGATCAACAGTCAAAGCCTTGCGACGGCGGGGCACAACCTCTATACTCCTGGAGACGGATGGTCGCAGGATATGGTTATAATTCCATCCTGGCGACTTGACTCCCCACAGGAACCCTACGGACGCGCGCAATGGACGCGTTCGACAGTGGGGGGAGACTGGTTCGCAAACGGCGACGTCAACGACGACTGGGGCATCATCAACGTCAGGGACGCCAATATAGTCCCAGGCAGGCTGCTCATGCGCGGGGTCGGCAGCTCGAATCTCAACGGCCAATGGACCAGGGGACAGGGGTATATAGGGCTTCTTGGCGGAAATGTTGACATGCGTCTCGTCGCGGGCAATGTAACCAGCACGGGCCGGCGAATAGTTCGTGTTCAAAGACAATATGCAGGCGGCATGAGCGGGGGGCCGGTTATAGACCGCGACGACAGGATAATAGGCATAGTTAACAATGAGAAGGGCTTTTTAAAGCTAGATGACTGGATCTACAACTATTTTTTGCAGCAGCCATAAGGGAGATGATTATATGTCAAAGCCAAATAGAATTGCAATCCGTATAACCGCCTTAGCCCTGCTGGCCGCGCTGGCAATACTGTCCGGCTGCGCAAAGCCTACCTTTGACCAGGTGCTCGACGAATTTTACCTGTACATCAAGGACAAGGAGGGCATGCCGGAAGGGATTACGGACGAGAACTATAGGGACGCTCTGAGCCCCTTTGAGTACGATTTTATTGTCGAAGAGTCTGGGGACACAACTGGCAAGACCCCTCTGATAACACCAAACCCCGCATTCACACCAACTGGGGCGGAAGCTGCGTGGCTATTGGAGGAATGGTGGCGGTTCAGGGGATTGTACGACTGATGCCAATGCAGCGGGCATTAGATAACTTGCTCTCGACGGTAAAAGCGGGAGACCCTCCCGCTTTTACCGTATAATAAAGCCAGATCGACTTTTAGAATCGCTCCAAGCGTTAAATAGCAATGAAACCGTGAATAACGGTCTAGCAAATCAAGATGATTTACGACTGGATCTACAACTATTTTTTACAGCAGCCATAAGGGAGATGATTATATGTCAAAGCCAAATAGAATTGCAATCCGT
>OHKU01001127.1_pt1 | contig 12853 bp, 9 predicted proteins | sample 1568911 | NCBI WGS metagenome assembly OHKU01 (sample SAMEA3879574, study PRJEB24766) | human gut metagenome | biome: human-associated habitat; feature: feces | place: USA | collected 1985/1987
TTGGAGTTCTTAGAACCTTTTTTGCAAAAAAGGTTCTAAGCCGCCGGAGGCAAATGCGGCCATGAGGCCTTTCGCTTCGTGCTGTACAATACGAAGCGAGTTTAACCCACATTAGAATTTGCCGGTTTTTGATTTATGGTTTATAATGTAAAATGAGTTGCTTTAATCAACCAGACTGTTGTTTTTTACATCTATTACCATTAGGAGATTCAAGCGCCACAGGGTATAAGCGCCTATGAAACCTCGGATTCGGGAGCGGCAATGATGAACGGCTGTAAGATAAAGATAACCTTCATAATATTTGCGTTATCGGCGTTTATATTAGCGCTGCTCTTCGCAGGCCGGCTTATCCGGCTAAATACGCCCTCCAGGAAGGACTATCCGGTGAAGGGTGTGGACGTTTCCGCGCACCAGGGCAGGATAGACTGGCAGATACTGGCCGGTGAGGACATAGATTTTGCGTTTATAAAGGCGACGGAAGGAAGCGGCTTTGAGGACAGGCGCTATTGTGAAAACATAGATCAGGCGCTGCAAACGGATCTGCGCGTAGGGTCATATCACTTCTTCAGCTTTGAAAGCCCAGGGCTTTCGCAGGCCGAGCACTTCATCAGCGTCGTTAAAGCTCATGAAAGCATGCTTCCTCCCGTTGTTGACCTTGAGTTTTACGGCGAATTCTTCAGTTCGCCTCCCGAAAGGGTTTATGTCGAGCGCGAATTGGCCGCAATGCTTCAGGCGCTTGAGTCGCATTATGAGATGAAACCCATCATTTACGTTACCCAGAGAGCTTACAAGGCGTATATTGAAGGCGGATTTGAGACTTACGATATATGGATACGCAACGTTTATTTCAAGCCCAGCCTCAGCGAAAACAGGGACTGGACATTCTGGCAGTATACGGACAGGGCTGAGCTCAACGGATATGACGGCGGCGAACGCTTCATTGACCTCAATGTGTTTAACGGGGGGCGCGAAGAGTTTTACCAATATTGCAGCGGTTCCCGTTGATTTGCGGCGCTTTGCGTTCACATAAAAACGCTTTATAGATTTAAGGGCCAACGCCTGACCTTCAGCCGCGGGCGTATTTCTTGTTATACGCATGCGGTTTTATTCCAAAACAGGTTATAAAGGCCCTCTAACGTCCGCTTTTTAGCGCAACCTGTTAATTGTTTACTACAAAAAGAAGTGAATATTGCGTATTTTAATTTAAATGGTATAATATAGTAGTCTAGACCTGTCACAAATGTTAATTAGGACGTCTTATAAAGCATGCTAAGTTTGTATTTCAGGAGGAAGGTAATGAATTTTACAAGCATAATTAAACGGGTATTCAGCTTGCTGCTATGTCTGATTTTTATAGTGGGCTTCGCGGCCTCGGCGACAACAGCGGCCGGCGAGGGAGATGACGGCGAAGCGTCCCCCTATGCCATAATACATGAAGAGATCCTAAGCATACCCATCGGCACGGGAGGCGGACAGGCGGGCTATGACTTTGGCGACGTTCCGCTTCAGATCAGGGGGCCTGGCAGCTTCTATGTTGATGAAAGCGGCTGGATTGCAATACTCGATTCCGAAAACAACAGGATTTTGCTGTATGTAAACGGGCAGTGCACAAATATGCTGGCCCTGCCAAGCGGTTACTACGCGACAAAGCTGTGCTTTGCAAACAACATATTTTATGTGCTCGACGTGCCGTCAAGCAGGGTTTGCGAGGTGCCGTTTATCATGACCCTTGACGATCCCGACAAGGAGGCCTATGTCAAGCATGATCTCCCCGAGGGACTGACGGGTTTAACGGTAGTGGACATGCTGATTACGCCCAACGGGCTGGCCGTGGTGGATATGGATGAGAACTACTATTATCTCACCCAGGATAACGGCTTTGTTCTTGGAGCTACCTACAGCACGTATGAAAAAACAGCCTGCGGAAACTGTGAGGAGGAGGGGCATGAGCATGAAGCTCCGATAGACCCCTCGGTCAGCATCGGCCTGGGAACCCTTGAATGGGATATAGCTCTCGACAAGAATATAAACGACCTTGCCGCGATAGATAAGGACGCCGCCAACAACCTTTACGCCGAGTACTTCGACTATGTCACGGACGTATATACCATAATGTCGGAGCGGACCGTGCGCAAGTATGACGCAAACGGCAATGTCGTGGGATACGCGAGAATCGACGACGACGGACTGCATACGTACGCTGACAAGCAGTATCAGGTGATGGCGGACGGCACGGTCTATTACATGGCCTGCTACGAGGATAAGGTATCCATTCAAAGGCTTATCTTCGGCACGACCTATGCGTCCAGAATGACCGAGCTGACCCAGCGGGCGCTGCAGATGGACGCCGAGCTTGAGGCCATGGAGCAGGCCGACGAGGATAATCCGGAGAAGAAGTCAAGGATTTACGCCCTTTCTAGAACCCGCGCCCAGGTTAAGTCCAGAGCGGACAGCATGGTAAAGAAAAGGTGGCTTCTTCAGTCGTACCATAAAGACCTCTCGCAGGCTGGGTCTGACAGCGGTAAAATCAAGCTTCCAATAGAGGTAAGCAAGGCCAGTCCAGGACAATATCTTACGGGGATACCCTATTGCAGGGGCGGATTCAATGGGCTGGACAATCTGGGCAGCGGCAGGTTCAGAGACTTCGACACCGCGATAAAGGCCAGGCCGGGCATTGCGGGGAACGCCAATGGAGGCGGCTGGATTTCCCCTACGGTTGGCCTGGACTGCTCGGGGTTTGTGTCCAGCGCTTATGGACTTAGGGAGTATTATAATACTAGCGATATATCCAAATATATTGGACATAAGTATAGTTCAAATGATTATGATCCAATAAATGCAAATCAGATGGATGTCTATGTTAAGGCTGGTAATCACACATTTTTATTCGTGGGACGTGCGCCAAAAAACAAATACATAATAATAGATTCTACTACCTATTCTGATAGCGGCGGGAATGAAGGCAAACGAATAGACAAGGTTTCACAAAGGGAGGTGTACCGTGGCTTTTTCAATAGCTATGTCAGAAAAACGGCCTGGCATCAAGTAATAGCTAAATATGGCCACAACAGCACCAGCCACTGGAAACCGTGCAAATTCTATTCTCAGTGCGGATATAAAACTTCGGTTGGCTCTCATGCCTGGATTAACGTGGGAAGCAGCATAAAGAAGTGCCAGACATGTGGAAGGCTTGCGGCAAGATCCTCAACAAATGGCTCAGGACGTATCAACTCAGTATCATAAGGTTTATTAACCGACATTGCGCCGGCCTGTTTAAACCGGCCGGCGCTGAATGAAAGGAGAATAGATGAAGCATTTAATAAAAATTATATCACTTTTACTCTGCGTTATTACATTACTGATTTCCGGCTGCGCTAAAGTCGAAGCCCCCACTCCGACGGACACTATGCCCTCGCAGGACATAACGCCGGCTTTGCCCACCCCATCCGAGAAGCCTACTCCCACCCCGAAACCTACACGCTCTCCCGAACCTACGCCCGCGCCAACAGCAAATGAAGCATACCGTTTAAAAGGTGAGGTTATTGAGATAGCAAGCTTCAAAATTGGCAGCGGAAAAGACAATTTAGCATACGATTACTATCCAATCCCAATGACCGTGTCAGGACCATCATCCTTTTATGTCGACGAAAGCGGCTGGCTGGCGGTGCTGGATACATATAACTCAAGAATTGCAATTTTTGAAAAAAGTGACGGCGAATACAAGTACAGCGACGAGATACGCTTTGAAGACGATGGAATGATGTTTTTAATGGAGTATATAAACGGGACGTTTTATGTACTAAATTACACTGTTGACTATATGTTTACCGTTGACTATGTTTACGGAGGTAATAACACCAAAGCCGTAGAAAAGCACTATTTTCCGGATGGACTGACAGGCTTATTAGCATATATGGAACCGCTTGCCGACGCTGACGGAGTATATATTGGCGGCAGCCGGTCCGTGGCTGATGAAAATGGGACTTATGTTGATGAACAATTAAACTACAGGTTCAAGGATGGGAAATTCATGCCACATGATGGTATTAAAGGCTTATTAACATCTGAAGAAACATCATCCCAATGGTCATATAAAAATGAATATAAAATTAGTTTGGACGGCCATGAATGGGAGGTATCGTTTGATGATGATATAAGCCTGCTGACAGTGGGAACCGATAGAGAGCTTAACCTGGTTCTGGGGATGACAACCATTGACAAAGAAGCCGATGCATACACAATGTTAACATTAGACATATATAAATATGACAAATATGGAAATGAACTGGGTTCTGTCAAGGCGTATGATTGTGAAGATATAGACAGATTCCCATGGCAGGAAGTCCGCGTACTGCCAGACGGCAGGATATATCTTATGGCATGCCATGAAGACAGGGTGTGCTTCTATGAGATACGCTAGTTAAGGAAAAGAGCATGAAACTAACGATTAAAACAATATCACTTTTACTCTGTGTGTTTACGCTATTTGTGGTGGGCTGCGCTGACGTTGCGGCCCCCACTCCGACGGATGTTATGCCCTCACAGGACATAACGCCGGCTTTGCCCACCCCATCCGAGAGGCCTACGCCCACCCCGAAACCCACCCGATCTCCCGAGCCTACACCCGCGCCAACGGCTAACGAAGCATACCGTCTCAAGGGCGAGATTATTGAGATAGCCAGCTTTAAGATTGGATGGGATAAGGACAGGTTGGCCTACGATCCAAAGCCCGCACCAATGACCGTGTCAGGCCCATCATCCTTTTACGTCGACGAAAGCGGCTGGCTGGCTGTGTTGGACACATGCAACTGGCGAATAGCAATATTTGATAAGGGCAACGATGGCAAGTATAAATACAGGGAAGAGATATACTTTGAAGACGCAGAGTTGATATTTCAGATGGAGTATATAAATGAGATTTTCTATGTAACCAATTATTACGGGGGCTCTATGTATACCGTTGACTATGTTTATGGCGAAGATAACAGCACCAATGAGATAAAGAAATATAACTTTCCTGAGGATATGACTATGACCCCGCTTATGTGGCCGCTGGCAGACGGCGTATACCTGAGTGATTTGGATGAAGGTGACTACTGGTTTGTTGATGGAAAGTTCAAACGACCGGAAGGCATGGAAGGACTGGTGATAGAGGACTCAAAAACCTATGGAACAACTGTGCTCTGGGATTCAAAGACATATTATAACATCAGATTAGACGAACAAGAATGGAAATTTGAGTTTGTAGATGAAGACCCAGTATACTACGGCATAGATAATGAACTTAACATTGTCCTTGGAGTTGATTATCATTATGAGGACGACTATGATCACAAGATTTTGGAGATACGTAAGTATGACAGGTATTGCAATGAACTTGGATCAGTTGAATTCGAAAATTACAATAAAATAGACAGATTTCCGTGGCAGGGGTACAGAGTTCTTCCCAGCGGCAGAATCTATTACATGGCCTGTTATGAGGACGAGGTATGCATTTACGAGATAAGATAAGGAGAATAGATGAAGCATTTAATAAAAATTATATCACTTTTACTCTGTATTATTACACTACTGGTCTCCGGCTGTACTAAAGTCGAAGCCCCCACCCCTACGGATGTTATGCCCTCACAGGACATAACGCTGGATTTATTAACTCCGACGGCGAGACCTACGCGCACCCCCAAACCTACCCGCACCCCTGACCCTACGCCCGCGCCAACAGCAAATGAAGCATACCGCCTAAAAGGTGAGGTTATTGAGATAGCAAGCTTCAAAATTGGCAGCGGAAAAGACAATTTAGCATACGATTACTATCCAATCCCAATGACCGTGTCAGGACCATCATCCTTTTATGTCGACGAAAGCGGCTGGCTGGCGGTGCTGGATACATATAACTCAAGAATTGCAATTTTTGAAAAAAGTGACGGCGAATACAAGTACAGCGACGAGATACGCTTTGAAGACGATGGAATGATGTTTTTAATGGAGTATATAAACGGGACGTTTTATGTACTAAATTACACTGTTGACTATATGTTTACCGTTGACTATGTTTACGGAGGTAATAACACCAAAGCCGTAGAAAAGCACTATTTTCCGGATGGACTGACAGGCTTATTAGCATATATGGAACCGCTTGCCGACGCTGACGGAGTATATATTGGCGGCAGCCGGTCCGTGGCTGATGAAAATGGGACTTATGTTGATGAACAATTAAACTACAGGTTCAAGGATGGGAAATTCATGCCACATGATGGTATTAAAGGCTTATTAACATCTGAAGAAACATCATCCCAATGGTCATATAAAAATGAATATAAAATTAGTTTGGACGGCCATGAATGGGAGGTATCGTTTGATGATGATATAAGCCTGCTGACAGTGGGAACCGATAGAGAGCTTAACCTGGTTCTGGGGATGACAACCATTGACAAAGAAGCCGATGCATACACAATGTTAACATTAGACATATATAAATATGACAAATATGGAAATGAACTGGGTTCTGTCAAGGCGTATGATTGTGAAGATATAGACAGATTCCCATGGCAGGAAGTCCGCGTACTGCCAGACGGCAGGATATATCTTATGGCATGCTATGAAGACAGGGTTTGCTTCTATGAGATACGCTAGTTAAGGAAAAGAGTATGAAACTAATGATCAAATCAATATCACTTTTACTCTGCGTGTTTACGCTATTTGTGGTGGGCTGCGCTGACGTTGCGGCCCCCACCCCCACGGGTACTATGCCCTCACAGGACATAGCGCCGGATTTAGCTGATTGAATAAGAACAGGTCGTGAAAATAAATATGTTCCATGCGCATTGTCCAACGTTTTGAGGCTCGCAGGCGTCATGGCGATGCTAAGTGGCAAACGGCAATTCTCTGGGCAATAATTCATGTGTCCAAGGAACGATAGACACATACTCAGTCAAGATTATAATGCTTAGCTTGACAACGATGGGAAAACATTTACCACCGCTGCCGGAGGATGGATTATTTTATGGTATAATGAATATGTGCTCATATTAACCTGAAACGGAATATTACAGCTATGGAAATAAGGGAATACCGAACTGAAGATTGTCCTCAACTGGCCAGATTGTTCTATGATACGGTTCACTCTATCAACACCAGGGATTATACAAAGGAACAGGTGGATGCATGGGCTGACGGCCGCGTCGATATAGACGGGTGGAACACCTCCTTTTTAGAGCATTACACGCTTGTGGCCGTTGATTCCGGCATTGTAGCCGGCTTTGGGGATATCGACGCCGCGGGATACCTCGACCGGCTCTATGTCCATAAGGATTATCAGGGCATGGGCGTGGCGACGATGCTCTGCGACCGCTTGGAAAGCCGCTTTTACGGGAGTCGGGTTACTACCCACGCTTCAATCACCGCAAAGTCATTTTTTATAAACAGGGGATACAGCGTAATAAGCGAGCGGCAGGTTGAGCGCAGAGGGGTCTCTATGATCAACTATGAAATGGAAAAGAAATGCTGAATTCCGCTGGCGGAGGTGAATGTACTCTACCATTCCTTTGAAATTGCTCATATCAATTATTCTATTTAAAGTTCGCGAAATTAACCCTTTTGGTCTGCGGGCACATTATGGCCGGATTATTAAGCGCTTGCGTGCGCGGGCGTAAATTCAAGGGTTTATTAATCACTTCATATGTCAGGCGCCAACTATAGCCTAAACGCACAATTCTTATTTGTTTGCAAATGGTTAACAGAAATAACCACTTTACTGGATAGATAATTATAGCTGCTGGTGTTACAATTTTTGAAATTCTAATATTGAATTAACGAGGAGGCTGACCGTTATGGAATTAAGCCGTATTCTGACAATAGGCTTGAAGGGAGCGAACGTATACGGGCGCTTTTGCCAGCCTGTATGCAAAAGGTACGGGATAAATCAAATGGGATTCAATACCCTAATGTTTTTTGCCAACAATCCCGAGTATAACACGGCGCGCGATTTATGCAGGCTGCGCGGAATCAAGAGCGGGATTGTGTCGGTGGCGGTTGAAACCCTGATTGAAGCAGGGTATCTTACCCGCCGCATCGACGTGGCGGATCGCCGCATTCAACGGCTTGAGGTCACAAAAAAGGCGGCCGGACTCGTTCAAGCCGGACGGGCGGCCCAAAGGGAGTTCAAGGAGGCGCTGCTGAGCAGGCTTTCCAGCGATGAAATTGAGAGATTCGCGCAAATTTCACAAAAGCTGATCGATACAATAGATGAGCTGAATGACGGAGGCGGTGAAAGATGATTGGATTGCTCAAAAAGATGAAGCCCAGAGAGTGGCTTATGGCGCTGGTATGCGCGATTCTTGTTTTGGGGCAAATCTATTTCGATCTTGCCCTGCCCGATTACATGAGCGAGCTTACCGTTCTTATCAAGACGCCTGGCAGCGGGATGCCGCAGATATGGGATACAGGCGTCTCAATGCTTTGCTGCGTGCTGGCCAGCGCGGCGCTCAGCGTAGTATGCGGCTTTCTCGCGGCCAAAATCGCGGCGGGGTTCAGCTATACCGTACGCGAGGACGTATTCAACAAGGTAGCTGACTTTGGGCAAAAGGAGATGCTCGAGTTTTCGGTTCCAAGCCTTATCAACCGTACGACAAACGATATCACGCAGATTCAGGTGTTGATCGCTATGGGCCTTCAGATAATAATCAAGTCCCCCATCATGGCAGTATGGGCCATAATCAAGATAATCGGCAAGAGCTGGGAGCTTTCGGTGATTACGGCGGGCTTTGTGGCGGCTCTGCTCACAATGATAATCATCATTATGGTAGTGGTTATACCCCGTGTGAAAAAGGTGCAGAAACAGACCGACGATATCAACCGGATCACGCGCGAAAACCTCAACGGCATCAACGTCGTCCACGCGTTCAACGCAGAAGAATACCAGAATAAAAAATTCGGCAGGGCAAACGATATATTGATGAACACCCAGCTGTTCAACCAGAGGACGTTTGCCATACTCACCCCTGCAATGATGCTTGCGATGAACGCCCTGGCCCTGGTCATATACTGGGTGGGCGCTTCCCTGATCAACGGCATAGCGGCGGCGGATATGGCGGGAAGGCTTGACATGTTCAGCAATGTGGTGGTGTTCAGCACCTATGCCACGTATGTCATAATGTCACTTATGATGATGGTGATGATCTTCATGTTCCTGCCCGCAGCACAGGTGTCCGCCGGACGAATAAACGAGGTGCTCAGAGCGAAAACCCAGCTTCATGAGGGGACGGTCACACAGGCCGGTGAAACCGGAACCGTTGAGTTTAAAAACGTATCCTTCCGCTATCCGGATTCAAACAGAAACGAGCTCAATAACGTCAGCTTCAGGGTTGATAAGGGGGAGACGATAGCCTTCATCGGAGCTACGGGCAGCGGCAAGACCACGCTTATAAGCCTTGTTGCGCGTTTTTACGACGCAACCGAGGGGGAGGTGCTGGTGGATGGCGTTAACGTAAAGGATTACGCCTTCGACGCGCTGTACGACAGGCTGGGCTATGTAACGCAGAGGGCGGTGCTGTTCGCGGGAACGATACGCGAAAATGTAGAATTTGGCGAAAGCCGGGAACCGACGGCCGAAGAGGACGTAATCAAAGCCCTGGAGCTTGCCCAGGCCGCCGAATTCGTTGAAAAGCTGCCCGATGGAATACAATACGAAATCGCTCAGGACGGCGTGAACGTATCCGGAGGACAGAAACAGCGCCTGTCAATCGCCCGTGCGCTGGCGCGCAGGCCGGAGATCCTGATCTTTGACGATTCCTTCTCTGCGCTTGACTATAAGACCGATTCAAAGCTGCGCGCGGGACTTGCGTTGAACCTCAGGGATACAACGTGCATGATCGTCGCCCAGCGCATAGGCACCATCCGCCACGCGGACAGGATCGTAGTGCTTGAAGACGGCCATGTGGCCGGAGTTGGAACCCATGACGAGCTTATGGAAAACTGCGGGGTCTATCGCGAGATTGCCATGTCCCAGCTTTCCGCAAAAGAACTTAACGCTTAAGGAGGGCGGACATGACAAAGAAAAACAATACTGGAAAGGCCGGCATAGGCGCTATAATTAAAAAGCTGTCCGCTTTTTCCGAAAAATCGAGAACGCCCATGGTTATAGCCCTTATCCTGGCGGCGCTGGGAGCGGTGCTTACAATCATTGGCCCTGGCCAGCTCAGAAGGATAACAGACCTTATATCCGAGGCGCTCTACGGCCCCATTGACATGGACTCTATCGCCAGGACGGGCGTCTTTCTCGTGACTATCTACCTATTAAGCTCCCTGTTTACGTACGTGCAGCACTATATAACGGCCACCGTAACGCTTAAGCTGTCAAAGCAGCTAAGGGACGGCCTCTCTTGCAAGATCAACAGGGTTCCGATGAAATTTTTCAACACGGTATCCCACGGCGACATCCTCAGCCGGATGACAAACGACGTAAGCACCCTTCAGCAGGCGCTTTCCAACAGCCTTCCGTCCATCATCAGCGCGGCGGCGCAGTTTACAGGCTGCCTTATTATGATGTTTGTTACTGAATGGCGGATGGCGCTTGCCGCGCTCGCCACTACGCTTTTGGGGATTATCATCATTATAGCCATTATATCCAGGTCCCAGAGATATTTCGTAGACCGCCAGCAAAACCTGGGCAGGCTAAACGGCTATATTGAAGAGATGTATACAGGGCATGACGTGGTAAGGATCTCACGCGCTAACCGAAAGATTAAAGAACGGTTTTCCGTTATGAACCAGGCCGTATATGAGGCAAACTGGAAGTCACAGTTCCTGTCGGGCGTAATGCAGCCGTTGATGAACGTTATAGGCAATATGGGCTATGTGGCGGTATGCGTTGTTGGGGCGGCGCTTGCAATCGGCGGTGAGATCTCCTTTGGCGTTATCATAGCGTTTATCATGTACGTGCGTCTGTTTACATCGCCTCTGAGCACGCTCGCTCAGGGTATGACGAACATGCAGTCCGCCGCCGCCGCGGGCAGCCGCGTGTTCGGCTTCCTTGACGAGGAAGATATGGAGGACGAAAGCGAAAAAGGCGTCGCTCCGGCCGATATCAGGGGCGAAGTGGAGTTCAGGCATGTGCGCTTCAGCTATCCGGATAATCCGGTCAAAATAATCATTAAGGACTTCTCCGCGCACATAAGCCCAGGGCAAAAGGTTGCGATAGTCGGCCCAACGGGGGCTGGCAAGACCACAATGGTAAACCTTTTGATGCGCTTTTTTGAGATCAACAGCGGCGATATACTGATCGACGGCACGCCCATATCAGAAATGAAGCGCGAAGCCGTTCACAGCATGTTCAGCATGGTGCTCCAGGATACGTGGACCTTTGAAGGCTCCGTACGTGAAAACCTCGTGTATAACAAGGAAAATGTTTCGGACATGGAATTGGAGCGAGCCTGCCGCGCCTGCGGCATTTACAGCTTCATATGCGCGTTTCCGCACGGCTTTAATACGGTGCTCAATGAAAACACCGCCATATCGGCGGGTCAAAAACAGCTTTTGACCATAGCCCGCGCCATGATACAGGACAGCCCCATGCTTATATTGGACGAGGCGACCTCATCGGTTGATACGCGAACCGAGCTCATTGCCCAGCAGGCCATGGATAAGCTTACTGAAAAGCGTACAAGCTTTGTTATCGCGCATCGCCTGTCGACAATCAGAAACGCGGACCTGATTCTTGTGCTGAGCGACGGCGATATCATAGAACAGGGAACCCATGATGAACTGCTTGAAAAGGGCGGTTTCTATGCCAGCCTGTACGCCGCGCAGTTTGAAAAGGCGTCATGACCGCTTAAAGCGCGCCCCCGGGTTTGAGGTGCAACGGCCTGCCATCCCCCAAAGGGCGCCGCCCTCTTAAACTTAGCAACCAGGGTCGAGCGGCGCCTCTGGCAGGGCCGTATAATCTATAAGGAGGACTAGATGAACGACTGGGACAGGATCAACGCCGTACAGCGCATGCAGGAATACATACTGTCACATATTGGCGGGGAAATTACGCTGCGGGGTTTGGGACATGCGTCAGGGTACAGCCCGTACCACAGCGTTAGGCTATTCAAGTCGCTTACGGGCAAACCCCCGTTTGAGTACATACGGGCGCTCAGGCTTACAAACGCCGCCCAAAAGCTTGTAAAATCGGATGAAAAGGTAGTGGACGTAGCGCTTGAGGGAGGATTTGAATCCCATGACGGCTTTACGCGGGCATTTTACCGGCAATTCGATATTACGCCCATAAAATACCGCAATGAAAAGCCGCCCGTAAGCTACTTCGTTCATTATCCCGTCCGAAGCTACTACCGCATGATAGCAAAATCCCTCGAGGACGAAAGGAGCAACACACCTATGAAGCGAATATCAGCTACCGTAACCGTCACGCCGGTGAATCGTCCGGCGCGAAAACTGATTCTGCTGCGTTCAAGGAACGCCGTAGATTACCTCTCCTACTGCAATGAAATGGGCTGCGGCTGGGAGGGTCTGCTAAACAGCATACCCGAGAGGTTTGAAAACGCAGCCCTGCTTACGCTTCCGGCGCGGCTTATAAGGGACGGCGCGTCCTCCTGCGCCGCTGGCGTGGAGGTGCCCGAAGATTATTCAAAGCCCCTTCCCGAGGGCTACGAGGCCGTTGAGCTGCCCCCGTGCGGTATGCTGTATTTTCAGGGTGTGCCCATTAGGCCTTTCGCTAAGCGCTGTACAGCGCTTAGTGAGTTTAACCCGCAAAAAAGGCCATGAGGCCTTTCACTAAGCGCTGTATAGCGCTTAGTGAGTTTAACCCGCAAAACATGGCCTTCGGCTGCAAGCAGCTATCAGGCCATATTTTGCT